>Ga0209542_10002272_pt1 | contig 43340 bp, 48 predicted proteins | sample RifCSPhighO2_01_FD_184028 | JGI IMG/M metagenome (GOLD analysis project Ga0209542, IMG submission 184028) | Soil microbial communities from Rifle, Colorado - Rifle CSP2_plank highO2_0.1 (SPAdes) (version 2) | ecosystem: Environmental > Terrestrial > Deep subsurface > Rock core/Sediment ... | reverse complement strand
CTAACGGACTTATCCGGGAATATTTCCCAAAGAAAACAGATTTTACTATGATATCAAAAGAGGAGCTTGCTTTAGTAGAATACAAGCTTAATACTAGACCCAGAAAAAGACTTAACTATTTAACCCCATTAGAAGCCTTTAGTGTTGCACTTGCAGGTTGAATGTACTAGAGATTCGCTTGCATTTAGATGGTGACTGTGCTATAATGTATCTAATACGTTAAGTATCTCTCTCATTACTAATTACTCTCTTTCTGTAAAGATTTAGTCAAAAGTTAGATTTTTTGATTTGGGCTCACCCTCACACCTAGTAGGCATTTGCTCTCAAGTAGGTAGCGGATGAGCAGTAATATGTACTGATTTGAATATTAACTTACTAAGAACACACTGCGACATTAAAATCTATGCCGAGTAGGTGTGAGGACCAGTGGTGAAATTCAATACATGCATCCAAAAATAAAAAAAATAAATTGGTCCTCTGATTTTGCTTATGCGGTAGGGCTGATCACTACAGATGGCAATCTATCTCCAGATGGAAGACATTTTGATTTTACTTCTAACGACATTGAGCTTATAAAAACTTTTAAGTATTGTTTAAATATTAAAAATAAAATAGCAAGGAAAAAGAGTACTTATACAAATAAGTACAGCTCTTTTGGGGTCCAGTTCGGCAACGTAACTCTTTACAAATTTCTGCTTGGCATAGGCCTGATGCCCAACAAATCTAAAAGACTTGAATCTTTAAAAATACCGGACGAATTTTTCTTTGATTTTCTTAGAGGACATCTTGACGGTGATGGATCAATAAAAAAATACTACGACCCTGTTTATAAAAATAGTAAAAGATTGTATGTAGACTTTTTATCGGCATCTTTGCCACATATAACGTGGATCCGGAAGAGAATAAGTGAGTTATTATCGATCAACGGTTTTGTGAGAAAAGGAAGGGCCTATACTTTAACGTTTAGCAAGCGGGAGTCTATTCTATTACTAAATCGTATTTATTACAACAACAACCTACCACAACTTAATAGAAAATTTGCCATAGCAAAAGAATTCATTCAGCTTGCTAATATTTAAACGCTTTACTAAAGCCCAGATGGTGAAACTGGCAACCACGTACGCTTCAGGTGCGTATGCCGAAAGGCTTGGGGGTTCGACTCCCCCTCTGGGCACTGCGATACATTTATTAGAATCGTGAATCTCGAATAATGAATAAAGCACGGATTTAATCAACTTCAAATCCGTAATTCGTAATCCGTAATTCATAATTCTGCTTTTAAAGTGATCGAACAAAGAAATAAACCGTCTCATCAAATGAGACGAGCATCACCCAATCAGGACGATAGAGGTTCTCAAGCTCCTCATGGGCATAGCCTTCACAGATCCCCTGGATCTCAAGAACCCCGCGATCCCAATAAAAAGGACATGAGAAAGCTTCAGCGCTCTCAAAGAGATCGCTGGATGAAACCCGTTGTCAGACGGGTTAAAGTCCTTCGAGAAACATTCCACAAAGAACAGCAAAGAGAAACCGGCATGGAAACCGGCGGTCTTAAGATCGTCCATTTCGGCGGCCTTGGCGAAGTTGGGCGAAATATGTCAGCCGTTCAATATGATGACGAAATAATTCTTATCGATGCCGGAGTGCGATTTGGCGATGAAAAAATGCCGGGCATTGATTTTATTATTCCGAATCCCGGCTATCTGGAAGGACGCGAGCATATGGTTAAAGCCATGTTCTTCACCCATGGTCACATGGACCACGTCGGAGCCCTTCCGTTTGTTTTAGACAAGATAGGAGATCCGGACTTCTATGCCGCTCCCCTAACGAGAGCGATTTTGATGAAACGACTTGATGAATTTAAGGACAGAAAACCGATAGACATTATGACCATAAACCCTGGTGATGAAATAAAAATTTCGGACAAGATCTCAGTTAAAGTTCTTCGGATAAACCATTCTATACCCGACGACCTTGAAATCATAATCAAAACCCCGATCGGCAATGTTGTTCATACTTCTGATTTTAAGTTTGATGATACGCCGGTCAATGACAAACCGGCTGACATTGAAGAAATGGAAAGAATGAGCCGTGAAGAAGGAGTTCTGCTTCTTATGTCTGACTCTACTGGGGCCGAGAATGAAGGCCACTCCCTCTCTGAGCAAGATATAACCGAAAATCTCGACAAAATAATCAGCGAGGCTACGGGTATGCTAATCTTGGGAACATTCGCCTCTCTTATTAACCGCGTTCAGCAGATTATTAGTATTTCGGAAAAATACGGCAAAAAAGTCGTTTTTGACGGCTATTCGATGAAGACAAATGTTGAGATTTGTAAAAAGCTTGGTTATCTAAAAATGGCTCGGGATACACAGATTTCAATGGATGAGATTGATAATTATCCCCGAAACAAAGTCGTGGCCGTCGTAACCGGCGCTCAGGGAGAAGGCAACGCCGTCTTAATGAGGGTCGCCAACGGAGACCATAAATACATCAGAATTCTTAAAAACGATACCATCGTATTTTCTTCGTCTGTCATTCCGGGAAATGAAAAAGATGTTCAGTTCCTAAAAGACCAGCTCTACCGAAATGGAGCTAAAGTTTTAAACTACAGGATGCTTGATGTTCACGCTGGCGGCCATGGAAACAAAGAAGACTTGCGCCGAATGATACAGCTGATGAAGCCGAAATTTTTCTTCCCTATTCACGGTCAGTATTCGATGATGATCAACCATGGAACAATGGCCCAAGAAGAAGGTGTTCTTCCTGAAAATACCATCATCGCCGATAACGGTTCGATCGTTCATATTGAGTCCGACCGCTGGTGGTTTGACCGTGACAAAGCTCCGGCTGATTATGTTTTTGTTGATGGACTTGGTGTCGGCGATATCGGTAACGTTGTTCTTCGCGACAGGCAGATATTAGCCGAAGACGGTATGTTCGTCCTTATTGCCCTTGTTCAGCATACTAACCAAGGCCATAAGCTTATAGCCAGTCCTGACATTATTTCCCGAGGATTTATTTATCTTAAAGAAAATAAAGAAATGCTTATGCACGTACGTAAGAAAATACGCCAAATTGTGGAAAACCAAAGAGTCTACGAACCAAACTTCGCCTATCTTAAAGATCAGCTCCGTAACCAAATCGGACTGTTTCTCTTCCAAAAAACCCAGAGACGTCCGATGATACTGCCAGTTGTGATTGAGGTGTAAACTTCGATAATAGCTCGGGTAAATTACCTCTCGGAAACAGAAAAATCGGCTCCAGCGGCCGATTTTTCTTCGTCCTCGACATTTTGAAGAACCAAGCCAAAATGTCTGTGGATGTTCCTCAAGATTATTTGCCCGAGCTATTCTGGATCTAGGTTCTAACTGAATCTGACTTAATCTAAACGCTTGCCCAGCGAGTAAGAGATTATTACCTTATCGGGACCATCTAGTCGCCGGATTGCTTGGTTTGTCATAGGTCTTTCCTTGACAAAATCCGGTGACGATCGAGTGAGTCCCATCGCAGGAATGGGACGAACGAGTCCCGGAAGGTAATAAGCTCTTGGGAGTCACATCTATTCATAAATAAAAAAGCAGGCATAATGCCTGCTTTTAGGTGGTTAAAACCTTTTCTATTCTCTCAAGTGCCCAATCAATCTCGGCTTTATTTATAATCAGCGGCGGAGCAATCCGAATTACATATCTCTTGGTGTCACTGCAAAGAACTCCTTCTTCGATAAGCCGTTTGCAGTATTCGTGAGCATCGAGACCGCCAAATTTAACCTCAATACCAATTAGTAATCCCCTTCCCCGGACTTCTTTAATACTCGGACTCTTAATTTTTCGAAGGTGTCTCAAGAAGTATTCGCCTGTTTCAAGAACTCTTTCGGCCAGACGCTCTTCACGTAAAACATTGAGCGCTTCTCTGGCAACATGACAAGCTAAGGGATTGCCTCCAAAAGTACTGCCATGATCTCCCGGAACAAAAACACTCAACAGTTCACGAGAACCGACAACCGCAGAAACCGGTAATACGCCACCGCCGAGGGCTTTGCCCAGAATATAGAGATCGGGCTTAACATTTTCATGGTCACAGGCAAACATCTTGCCCGTACGACCAAAACCGGTCTGAATCTCGTCAACGATAAGAAGAACGTTATTCTCGTAGCAGATCTCTCGGCATTCTTTTAGATATCCGTCTGGAGGAATGACAATTCCACCTTCGCCCTGTATTGGTTCAACCAAAAATGCGGCCGTATCTGAAGTAATCGCTCCTCGTAATGCCCCGGCATCGCCAAATGGAATTTTTTTAAATCCGGGCGTACGAGGCCCGAATAAGTCAATGTACTGCGGTTCGCTTGAGAAACTGACAATTGTTACCGTCCGGCCATGAAAATTATTTTCACATGTAATAATTTTTGCTCTATTCTTGGACACGCCCTTTTTGGTATAAGCCCATTTACGAGCCAGCTTAATCGCAGTCTCTACCGCTTCGGCCCCTCCATTTGAAGGCAGGACCATTTCCATTCCGCAAAACTCCGCCAGTTCTTTGGCAAAAAAGATTAATTCTTCCGAAAGAAATTTTCTTGGGCAAACCGCCACTTTATCAGCCTGATATAGAAGAGCTCTTGTAATTTTGGGGTGGACGTGGCCAAAGTTCAATGCCGAATAACCGCTGAGCATATCAATATACTCTTTTCCTTCGACATCCCAAACTTTGCAACCACTCGCCCAGTCAACAATAACCGGATAGGAGTTATAATTAGGCGCCAGATAAAATTTAGAGAGCCACACAAGGTCTGTTTTTGAGTAATTCTCTTCCATAAATCCTCTGTTTTAAAAGGTCAATCTTCTGACGAAGTTATATCACATCTTTCAAAAAATAACAGCCATATGGCTGATTTTGAGATTTTCGTGTATTATATTTCTATGAACAAAAAGGTTTTGTTAACCGGCGATAGGCCAACGGGACCTCTGCATATAGGCCATCTTTTTGGTTCTCTTTTATCACGGAAGGAGCTCGAGAGTGAATATGAATCATACGTTATGGTTGCTGATATTCAGGCCTTAACTGATAATTTTGAACACCCCGATAAGATTAGAGAAAACGTTTATGAGATAACAGCTGATAATCTGGCCATTGGCCTTAATCCGGAAAAGACAACCTTCTTTATACAAAGTCAGATCCCCCACATAGCCGAACTTACTGTTTTTTATTCAAATTTAGTTACGATTAATACGTTAAAAAGAAATCCCACCGTTAAGGCAGAGGTGGCTCAAAAAACAGAATTATTCGGCAAGGAAGGTGAGAGTTTAACTTATGGATTTCTTGGCTATCCCGTAAGTCAGGCCGCCGATATAACAATTGTCAGGGCAAGTATTGTTCCGGTCGGAGAAGAACAGCTACCCATGATAGAACAGACGAGGGAAATAGTAGAAAAGTTTCACCGCGTATATAAATGTGCCATATTCCCCATTCCGCAGGGCAAACTTTCAAAGGGTTCAAGGATTATGGGCTTAGACGGTAATGCCAAGATGTCTAAAAGCCTGAATAACGCCATATACCTTAAAGACTCGCCGGAAGAAACGATAGTAAAAATAAAAACGGCAAAAACAGATTCTGAGAGTACGGTCGGTTTTGATCCTAAAAAAAGGCCAGAAATTTCTAACTTAGTTTTAATATTTTCTCTAATATACAATATTGATCCCAAAGAAGCAGTTAAAGAATTGGGTAAAATAAATTACAGCGCCTTCAAGCTAAAACTGGCGGAAGATCTTAATAATTACCTGGCACCCATACGAGAAAAACGTAAAGATTTAAAACCAGAATATATAAGGGAAGTGCTCGAATCAGGTCGCAAAAAAGTTCTCATAAAGGCCGAGGAAACAATGTCTCTGGTACGCAAGGCAATGAAAATAGATTATTAAAACAACCCCGACGTTACGTCGGGGTTGTTTTAATAAGTTCAGTTATCTCCTTAACTTTTTCTTCCATCAGTTCTTTTTTATCTGCTTCAACAACTAATCTTATCAGAGGCTCAGTATTTGACCCCCTGAGATTGAACCACCAATCCCTATATTCTACCGTCAGTCCGGCTAACTCATCAATTTTGCCATCATGATATTTTCTTTTTAAATCTTCGAAAATTTTTAATTTTGAATTATCGTTTTGATTTTTGATATTTGAATTTTGAATTTCAATATTGATCTCCCCCGAGTGGAAGTATTTTTGAAAAGGCTTAATTAAGTCTGATATCGGCTTGCCCTTTTCGGAAATAATTTTTAAAACTTTCAGCATTGCCAAAACTGACGACTCGACATAGCTCATTTCTTTAAAAAAGAAATGGCCTGACAACTCTGCACCTATATCAGCCCTGCTATCGCTCATGACTTGTTTAATGAAAGAGTGTCCGGGCCTTGACCTAAAACCTTTCAAACCCAATAATTGCCTGACCGACTTTGATATTCTCAGATCATAAACAGCCTTGGGCTTGCCAAATAAACCGCCCGAGTTGCTGAACAACAAGGCTAATATGTAATCAGCCCTTATAATCTCCCCCGTACTATCAACGAACATCACCCTATCACCGTCACCGTCAAAGGCAATGCCTAGATCAGCTTTTAGTTCGACAACTTTTTGTTTGAGACCGATAAGGGCTTCCGCTTTTGATATATCGGGAGAATGATTAGGGAAACTGCAATCAATAGAAAAGTACAGAGGCGTATAATTTATTTTTAATTTAGATAATAACGGCTTGAGCACTAACGGCGTCATACCATTTCCAGCATCAATAACTAATTTTAAATTCCTGGATTTTTCGGCATTAATGTCCGACTTGTTTATTAAAAAATCAACATAGTCAGCGGTAAGATTTCGTTCTTCAACACTGCCCGCTTCTTTTGCCTGTCCTGAGCTTGCCGAAAGGGCCGGCTCCAGATACCCATGTGATAATTTTTCAATTTCCTTAAGTCCTGTCTCAGAACTTATCGGCCTGCTTTGGGATCTGACTATTTTCAGACCGCCATATTGAGGCGGATTATGAGAAGCAGTCGCCATTATTCCACCATCGGCATTAAGCTTGTTTACGGAAAAGTAAAACAATGGGGTCGTGCACTGGCCGATATAATATACTTTCACACCCATTTTTGTAATAGCATCAATAACCGCTCCTCTTAAAGCCGGACTGCCCAGACGGGCGTCTTCCCCGATAACCATCGTTTTCCCGTTTATAAATCTGGCAACCGCTGCGCCAATCTTAAAAGCAACTTCCTTATTTATCTCTTCCGGATAAACCCCTCTTATATCATAGGCTTTGAATATATTGCTCATACAAGAATTATATCATAAACTGATCCAATCATGTCTCTATCCATCGACATAGTCCGAGCTATATTCCAACTAATTCAACTCAAAAACTAATCCCCCCTCATTTACGATAAAACTCCTCCCAAGCCTAACTGGAGAACAATACCTAGAGTACACTTTTGATTTATTTACGCTCAAGAATATGATTCTTGGAAATTTTCCAGACACCTTTTTCGCGAAATGCAGGAATAGCTTGTCGTTTAGCAGAATTAAGAAGAGAACTCGCCGTTCTTTTATTTAAAATAGAATACTCGGAAAGAGGTATAATATCTTCGCCCTTAAGATATGTTATTCTCTTGTGGAAAGATTCAAGCAGAGCCGAGGTAATAATTTTTTCCATAATCTTAGCATTCTTATTATCTTTGTATTCCCAAAAGGCCCTGTAGTAAGTCTTTTTCTCTTTATCGAGAATGATTACTTGAGGAAATCCGAGATGCAATAATTGATAATTAATAATGACTCTGCCTATCCTGCCATTTCCATCTACAAAAGGATGGACGTGCTCAAACTCCAAATGAAACTTAGCTATCTTATCAATAGAATATGCCTCACTGTCGTTTATATAATCTAAAAGAATTAATTCCATTAAATGTTCTATCCGCTCAGGGGCTGGAGCAATATGCGTTCCAACTCTTACATATTCTCCCTTGATCCGAAATCGACCAGCAATATTATCATTGATTGTGCCGATTAATAACTTATGGAGAAGTAGGATTATCTCTCTATCTAGATCATGACTATTCGCTTTGTTCCTAATATATGCAATGACTCGCGCTAAATTCTTAGCCTCAAAAACTTCTCGAACCGATACTTCGCGTGACACATCCATATCAAGAAGTATCTTTTCTGTTTCCTTCAGGGTTAGGGTTGAATTTTCTATAGCATTCGAGTTATAAACTGCTTCCGGCACCTCGGCCTCATCTATCATATTTAAAAGGGATTCTCTGCCACCACAAAGCTGATCATGCTCTGCTTTTAGGCCTTTTATCCTGTCTTTTATTTGTTTGTTAGTAGCCATATTGTATATACATTATACCAAATTCACACTTTTTAGTCAAAAACCCGTGAATTTGGACTACTTTTGGCCCAAATTCACGGGTTTTTTATAATTATTGCTTAAAATGAATCAACAGCTACTATATTGAGAAAAGCCGAGCGGATCTTTATCACCGATAGATACTATAACCTAACGAAATCTGACATAGCCACGAATCTTAACTAGTCCTCTAATTACATGACCGGAGGGAACATAAGTTATAACAATTATGCCATCAGTGCCATCGCCAAGACCACTGGCAGCATTGGCCTCACCGCCTCCACCTCCAGCACCATAAAGTCCGCCATTACCACCGATGGCACCATTGGTTCCACCTTCACCACCGCCGCCAGAACCGGCAGTACTGCCATTAGTTCCCCATTCTTTGCCATCACCGCCATTATTGCCATTAGTAGCACCGCCAGTCCCACCGGCACCGCCAAAACCAGCATCACCTGAACCACCAGCACCGCCACTGGCTCCATCTATACCAGTATTCCCAGGTCCATTTGGACCAGCGGCACCTCCTCCGCCGGCGCCAGCATCAGCCGCACCAGAATCTCCGACTCCGCCAGTCCCTCCATTAAAGGTTACGACACCTACACTGTTAGCGGCTTCACCACCAGCGCCGGCAGTTGTATTATTACCTGCGCTCAGCATACCGTTTTCAGCCGCCACACAAACCGTATTACCCAGGGTAATGCAATTTGCAAGACTTGAGGCATTAAACCAAGTATCACCGCCATTACTTCCGCCGACATTAGGTGATGTCGCTCCCGGACCACCGTCTCCAATGTCAAAGTTAGTGGGGGCAACCATAACTGTGCCGGGAACAAGTTGAATATTTATGCCCTTGGCATAAGCTCCTCCGCCGGCGCCACCCGTTCCTTCACCGTTTCCGTCACCGGCTCCCCCACCTCCAGCGATTACTTCAATCATATTAGCTTGATTGTTCCAGTCATTAGGAACCGTCCATGATGTATCTGCGTTTGTAAGAAATATAACCTTCCTAAACCCCGCCTCTGCTTCGGGAAGCTCAAACATCGTCTTTACGCTTGAAGACGGGTAGACAAAACAAAAAACTAATAAAACAATAAATATATTTCTAAGTTTAAACATAAGAGCTCACACTTGTGAGCCCTTGAAACCAAATATTATATCTATTTGGGCTTCAAGAGCCTCTGCGAATTTTATTTTTCAATAACTAACTAATCTTGGGGTTAGGTATCAATTCTTCTTCTGGTAGGTCTGATCGTTTTTCAATTATCTCTGCATTCTCACCCCTAAAAAGATATACGCCCGAACATCCTCTGCATTTTACTTCCAGCACATCATCCTTGTGCCTTAAACTCCCTTTGGCCAAAAGCTTATTACACTCTGGACAACGGTATTCTTTTAAATGTTGCGGGGTAATCATCAATATCAAACCAGCCCAAAAATTACCCTTAAACAAGCTGTCAAAGTTTTCAATCCATGTTCTTCTTGAAATTGTGCGAGTACCCGGCGGGAAAAATAACTGAATGAATACAGCGATAAGCAAAACTAGGCCCCCAAGAACAATATTATCAACCTTAAAAATTTCTCCGCTTAATCTCTGAGTGCCATCTACCCAAAGATTAATTGTTTTTTGTGAGATATTTAGCATCTTTATATTATAGCAAACTCTTATCGATCATCCAGTGGATAAATAAGTTACCACCATTTTAGGCATTGCAACGCGTCTTGTGCTAACTATCAATATCTCTTCTTGAGAAAACCGATAAAAATGCTAGACTATTGCCATGTCATTAAGCCTAGGAATCGTCGGATTGCCGAACGTGGGGAAAAGCACCCTGTTTAAGGCTCTGACTAATAAACAAGTTGATATACAAAATTACCCCTTTACCACCATCGATCCGAATGTCGGTGTTGTTGCCGTCCCCGACCAAAGAGTTGATGCTTTAGCGCTAATATCTGATTCTAAGAAAAAAGTATATGCCACGGTTGATTTTACCGATATTGCCGGACTGGTAAAAGGCGCTGCCCAAGGAGAAGGACTAGGAAACAAGTTCTTAGCCAATATACGGGAGGCTGACGCCATTGCACAAGTAGTTCGCGCCTTTGAGGATAAAAATATAACTCACGTTCACGACAGAATAGATCCGGCTGAGGATATAGAAATAATAAACACCGAGTTAGTTCTGGCTGATTTGGAAACGATAACCAAACGTCTTGATAAGACAACAAAAGATGCCCGATCGGGAGATAAAAAATCGATTTCGGATCTAAAAACTCTTAAAGAATTTAAAAATAATCTAGAAACAGGTGTTATGATATATCATAACATTGAGGATTCGGAAACGTCAGCTTTAGCCAAAGAGTTAAGCCTTCTTACCGCTAAAAAGTTTGTTTATATAATAAATGTTTCAGAACAACAGCTAATGGACGGATGGGAGCCCGACGAGAAGCTTAAAAAGGTTATCGGCAATTCCCCCCATGTCGTAATGAATAATAAACTTGAGTTGACTCTTTCAGAAACTTCGACGATCGAGAAGAAGGAGTATTTAAAAGAGTTTAATTTGCCGGAAAGCGGCCTAGATAATCTCATCAAAACCAGCTATAAGGCGCTGGATCTTTTGACATTTCTCACGACTGGAGAAGATGAGACACGGGCCTGGACAGCTCATATCGGCGACCTGATACCCAAAGCCTCCCGCGCTATTCACACTGATTTTGAAAAATTATTTATTCGGGCTGAAGTAATAAACTGGAAATCCCTCCTTGGAGCAGAATCATATGCCAACGCCCGCTCAAAAGGACTCGTTAAAACAGTCGGCAAAGATTACATCATCCAGGAAGGAGATGTCGTGGAGATTCTCATTGGAAAGTAATCTCTAAATAAAAAATCCCGCCATAGCGGAATTTTTTATTTAGAGAGTTGACGTTTAGAGACTTGAAGACGTGTGTATGGTATAAGAGCCATGAACCTAGCGTTCTTAACAGCATTGGCAATCCTGCGCTGATGCTTATTACAAATCCTATTTCGTCTGGCTGAGGTAATCTTAAACTGAGAAGTGATAAATTTCCTTAAAAAATCTTTACTCTTGTAATCTATCCTTATATTGTCGTTACAAATGTTGCAATCCATATATAACTTGCTGGCCGCTCTCGCTTTAAGATTTAGCGAGTACGCTCTTAGCTAATATTTTCGTTAAAAGCTCCGCTCCTCCTTCACCATAGCCTGACTATGGTTCAGTCGGATGCTCACTTTTGCCTCAATCTTAGCTAAGCCAGCTGCGTTCTAAAAATAATATTTAAAACGGTAAATCCTTCTCACTGACCTTAACCTCATCTTCTTCTACTCCGGAACTTACCGGTTCATCTTCTCCTATTATTGGGATATCTGAATCTTTTACCGGAGAAGAGCTAGCAGATGGCCTGCGAACATCACTGACAGCCGGACGAGGAGCATCGCTCCCTCCGAAAGAGCCTACCGTTCTGGGACCAAGCTGGAGGCTCTCAGCTATAATCTCGGTGGTATATCTCTTGTTATTTTCCTTATCAACCCACGACCTAGTCTGAATTCTCCCCTCAATTAATACCAGACCGCCCTTTTTCAAATATTGACTGGCTATTTCGCCAAGTCTTCCCCAGGCAATAACAGTATGAAACTCAGCTGCTTCCTGCTTCTGGCCGGCCTTATCGGTCCAAACCCGATTGGTAGCCATCTTTAAAGTAGTGACATTCTGTCCGCTTGTGGTGGATCTTGCTTCTGGCTCTTGGGTTAATCTGCCAATAATAAAAACTTTATTTAGATTCAATAATATAAGATGCTAATATACTAATGGGCACTAATGATACAAATGGATACTAATACTTTTTATTCGTATTATTAGTATCATTCGCATGCATTCGTATATTGGTATCACATTTATAGTTTGTCTATTATTTCCTCCAGTTTTTCTTCTAAAACTTTTTCATCAACTTTCGGCCCCTCTTTCTGCGCTGCTTGCTTTTCGGCCTGCTTCATTCTCGCTTTTCGCTTCTCCGCCATAGCAAATCTGCGAATAGCATCTTCCTTCTTGGTTGAAGATTCTTCTTCTTGCTTCAAAATCAAAAATCTTAAAATATTGCCGTTTACCCTTAACTCATCTCTAATTTCGCTTATCGATTCCGGAGATTCAAGATTAAAGTTAAAGTATCCAAAAAAAGCATTTGATTGATGCTTTACCGGATAAGCCAGCCTTACTCTCTCGGGCTCTCTCGAGAAGGAAATTGCTCCGCCGTGAGAAGTAATTGATTTTTCCAGATCCTGCCTAGTCTTATGGACATCGGCATCCTCCAGATTCGGTGTAATATGAAAGGCTAATTCGTAATTTTGTCTTAATGTATCCATTGTTTAACTCTGTAATATATTATCAAAGACGTAAACAAAAAGCAAGTTATAAAAGCGGCTATTTGCCGCTATGATTTATGCAGTTCTACGTCTTGAATATCGCCTTCGGAGAAGGATTGGTTGCCCTGCTCCACCATTACTTCACAATTTATTACTATAACTTCTCTGACTACTCTTCCGTCTTTCAAGTGCACATCGACAACTTGATATCCCATTCCTGATTCAGGCAAGACCTTCATTTTAGCAACCCACCTATTACTAAGACGCATCTATCCCTTCATTTGATAATAAAGAACTATACATCATTAATATTAAAATGTTCCGACCATGTCAATATGCTAAAAAAACGCCTACTATAGCATCGTCAATTTAGACTAGCCAGCAGGCGTGGATTGTAACGAGCTCCGCGAACCCGATAACGCATACGAATGTACGTTACCGGGGAACCGAGCAGTAAATCCTTCAACAAGTTCAGGACTCAAACTACTCAAGGCTCAAGCGGAGCAGACCGATAGGGGTGGGGGCTTCCCTATATTTTCTTTTGAAAAAATGGCATCCCGAGGGATACCCATGATTGCCCCCAAACTTTTAAAAAATAACTCGCGAGGCAGGTAGTAACCAGGTCCGCCCACCCATTTCAAGAAAAGCGTTCCCCCAGTATACCAGCCTCGCGACCAGAAACAACTTCCTCAAATTATCTCTGATCGGGAGGCGAAGTAGACAACTTCGCCTGAGCTTGCACCTACCGATCGGCCTGGTCCTCGCGGGCTTTCGTCCACGCTTCGGACAAAGTCCGGCCGGTATAAACCTTACAGTTGACCACGATGGTAACCATCGAGGCCTCCTTTGGTTCGGGGGTCCGCTTCTTAAGGAGAGCAGACCTTATCCTTGTCGCCGTTGTGGCGACGAATGACGAATATTAAAGAACAAAGGGATGGAATCCGCTATGGCCACCCCTCCCGAAATCACCGTAGCGTCGGTGTCCGGTTTCTTAAGCAACCGGAAAGATGTTGCAAGGCTGATTAGCGTCTGGCCTGACACGCGGTGAGACCAGACCCACCCACCTTTCGGATTGAAGAGATTTTCCGCGTCAGCCTCGCAGAACTACTCATAACAACTTACAAGCAATTCTTCAAGGCCAATTATTTAAAGTAAGAATGGTGGGACCTCCGGGCAGCCCCACCATAATAACTAAATAGACTGTTGAAGAACACCCTCGATGGGCCGAAGGAGCTGATAGCCCGCTCCTCAACATCTCCTTAATTGTAGCACAAAATATGCCTATTCGTCAATAGGCCATTTACTCAGCTCAATCACACCCAGCTCAGAGACTATACCCAGACTCGGACCACATTCGGTTTCTTCCAGCGAGAAACCGAATCTTAAGTACTCAATAAAGTCGCAGAACCAAGCCGACTTTATCTGCGTGTTTCCTCCCTAGGGTATAGTCTCTGAGCTTCTAAATGGCGAAACGAACCTCTTCTCCAATTTATTCTCCTTCCGCAGTCTAGGAGATATCCGAGAACTAAAAAGGATTTACTCAATAATCATAGGTCGAGCGCCCAGCCCTTCTTTTTCGAAGAAAAAGAAGGGCTGGGAGGCAAGTCCCGATTGCTTTGCAATCGAGGATCCTCGATTCATTTTATCTATAAAAGGAATCGGGACGAGGGTTACCTGTGATTATTGATATGTAAATCCTTATTTAGTTAGAGGATATTGACGCAGACGAGGACTGGAGAGAAATTGGAGAAGAGATTCACTAAGTCTAAATATTCAAATCCGGATTAATTTTATGTTGAGATACTAGCTCGACATAGTGGCAATGATCACAGTAACCATTTTTACCTGATGTACCCGAAGATGGAGGAGTGTCCTGACGAGCAAGTTCGACAGCATTTTCAAAAGCCGGACCGACCCACTGGGTGTTAACTTTCACCGGCCTGACTTCTTCGGTAAATTTCAAAGCATTCTGAAAGCCCGTCTCCCCTTCTTTAATGACTTTATAAAAAACGAAGAAGGCTTCTGGATAAGTCTCATAGCCTTTTTGTTTCAAAATATAATTATAAACATCCATCTGTTTTTGATAGTCGTCATAAATTGTTATTTCTCTGGCACCCGAAGATTTATAATCAATAACACCCAAAGAGCCGTCCTTGAACTCAAGGACATCGTCAATCGCTCCGTATAAAATGGCGTTTAAATCTTCGTCAAAATAAGCGATGCCTTTAAAATTATTTCTCCATTCAGAAAGATTCTCGCCGTTGTATAACTTTGCGCTTTTGATACCAGCGTTTTTTAAAACCGGTGGTAACTTCCCCTCTGCACGGTAAGTATCAAATTCTTTTTTAACCAGGTAGTCTACAGCAATGGACAAAGTAAAAGGATACCCGGGCGGACGCTTTATCTTATGATGCAAGTCCAGCCAAAAACACCTCGGACATTCGAGGAATAGTTTTAATCCTGATCTTGAGATTTTAAGAGTTGAGATCTTCGGCACTTTATTTATCTTATAATAAAAAGTGTTAAAAGAAAATCCGCAACTTTTGCGGATTAAATTAATGCCCTATTCAAAGCTTTAATTGCAGTCGGAGCATATATAGTCAGAGGAATTGGTTTTTGCTCGCTAGGCCTCCCATTACCAGACATACAGTAAGCCTTAATTTCAAATAAATACCTACCGAGAGAACCTCTTACGCCGCCATCGTCCTGGCACTGCCAAAAAACAACTTTTTCACGCATTCTTGATGATATAGAGATAACCACCCAGAGGCTAATTTTTTTCATTTCTTTTCTCATGCCCTCAATGTCCTTTTGACTAACATGACTTGATCCTTTATGAAGACCCCATTCGGGATGCGAATGAAAATCGCCGATAACAGGATAGAGGGAGTAGAAGTTAGAAAATAATTTATCCATTCGAGTAAATCCAGCTTCGCTCTGTTCAATCTCTGAGTTTAAACGCCGCTTTACAAGCTGGGCAGGAATAGCGTTTATAACAATAAAAGAATTCCTTTTTTTTGTTGGTTTCTTGCCAAAAATATAGCCTAAACATTCTTTTTTGAACGGATCGACTGCGGCAAGAAGCATATTCAAGAACGGCTCTCTCTTGAAGTAAACAGGCGGAGCTCTCATGATGGGAGTTCTCGCTATGTTAATGTTCTTACTATGGATAATACTATAAAATAAAGCTTAGTCAATCAGCTTATGAATCACCGATGAAACGAGATTAGCCAAGAGGTTGGAATCATGCCTGGCTATATTTGTGTCGCTCCACAGGCCGGCCGAAACAACTCTCCTGTCCTCGGCCCCATTTAACTTTAGAGGATACTTATTCTCCTTGGCATAGTTATCGAGAACTTTCTTATCAGGAAACCTATTATTAACGACTATTGCGGAGACCTTTCTGCCTAAATATTTTTCTAATATTTTTACCACAGTCTCAACCTTATATTTTTTCATACCCAGGCCCTCAGTCAAAAGATTGCCTATGAATATAATTGGCGTTTTTGATTTTTTAATTTCATCCTTTATGCCTCCGGGCAAAAAGTTGGGCAAAATACTGGTATAGAAACTGCCCGGCCCGACACATAAAATTTCGGCTTCTTTTACGGCTTTAATCGATAATCTTGAGGCCCTAACTTCCGGCTCAATAAAAAGGTTTGAAATTTCATTTCCGGCAAATAGATACTTATCTATATTAGTCTCCCCTTTTTTGATTGTTTTGTCGGCATATGAAGCGCATAGCGTTCCCTGTAAAGAAGTGACCGGCACAACCCTCCCCTTTACCGAAAGTACTTGGGCCAAAGAATTTACGGCATCCAAGTGGTTTCCATAAACTTTTTCAAAGGCCATTAAAAGTAAATTTCCGCCGGTATGGCCGGAAAAGCTGGGATGATCTATCCTTTTTAAAAGAATTTTTCTGGCACCGGCTTCATCTTCAGATAAAGCGAGCAGGCACCTTAAAACATCCCCCGGCGGAAGAATACCGAATTTATCCTTTAGCTCTCCGGAACTCCCGCCCGTATCAAACATATTCACGACTGCGGTAACCTCAAACCAGGGATTATGCTTTAATCCCGACAGAAGAGAAGGCATCCCCGTACCACCCCCGAAACATACAATTTTTATTCTTCTAGCTTTAGTTATCATACATTCTATAGGCTATTTTTCCTTCCTCGAAAATATGAAAAGAATTGGTTTCTTCAGAGACCGTCATAACCGTAGTGCCTTTAAAAATATGGGATGCGGTTATGGCTGAAAGGTGGCGAGAATGAACTTTTTTATTGAACCCGAATTGTTCAGACAAGTCTCTGAATTTTCCAGGATTTATTTTATTAGCAATTACTTTGGGTTTTAAGCCCTCGATTATAATACCCGAATGAACTATATTGCCCTTCGGGTCTATCAAAATCGCTCCGTCAAAATTTACAGTTGTACCAATATCATGTTTATGGGTTTTGTAATGCTTTAAAACATTTATGTGGTGCTTTAAATAGATATCCTGTTCAGCATCCGGCAGGTCTGAATATTCTTTCCACTTATTATTCCAGCCCAGAACTACAAAAAGTCCGAAACCGGCCTTTCTCTTCATCAAATCCAGCATTATCTCAGAGACTCTTAGCTTGATATTAACCGGAATAGAGACCCTAGAATCTTTAAGGGAATAGCTGATTTCTCTTAATATTCTGGATATATTAAGCTTTCGCGGCTTTTTTATCTTAGTCACATATCTGGTGAGAAGCCAGGAGCTTGATTGAACTTTTCCGCCGTGACCGACATCAAAAACCATTTTACAGCCGACTCTTCTACAGGCTTCGGCTTCAGGAATATCCTTGGCAGACTTTCTATCGCCTCCATTAGCAAAAATATCTGGTTTTATTTTTAATAATTCCCTGACCACACTCATATCCTTGGGATTCTTCGGATGATTAGTAACAATAACCTCGTCTACGCCTTCAATCGATTCGATTATCTCCTTGCGTTCTTTCTGATGCATAAAAATATGAACCTTCTTTTTCTTAAGCCAATTATCATTATTTAGAACAACGACTAGCTTATCGCCGAGTTTTTTGGCTTCTTGAATTAAGCGAACATGACCAATGTGAATTGGATCCATCCCGCCGCTTACCATTACTATTGTCGATTTTTTTACCATCCGGAGGTTGTATTACTCGGCGTAAACAAAAATGCCTTACTATAAGTAGTAAAGCATTTTTTGATAAATATTTAAACAATAGGGGTTGCCGGCTTAGTCGGACCCTTTATCCAGCGCCAGAGACCGATGATAGCTAACACGAGAATTATCCAGATAAGAGCAGAGGTAACAAAACCAAATCCGCCCATTCCATATCCCCAGTTATTCTGCACCATTCCTGGTCCCATCATGCCACCATCAGAATTGTAGTGAGTCGCCAGTGTACCGAAGGTTTCTTCTCCGACACACCCCGTTGACCACATACCCATCATCATGTGCATAGAGTCATGATCCTTCATATCTACTTCCATGGCTTCCTCAATACGCTCATGATCCTCATGACCCATCATCTCATCCATCATTTCCTCCCCCTCTTCCATCATCTCCATATCGCTTGCCGATTCGCAATCAAATGCCTGATTCCGATCAAGACTGCCATGCATAAGGTCCATCATATCCATCATACCCGCTGAACCTGTCATTCCTGTAGTCTCGCCATGACCGTATACCGACCAGCCCGACAGAGCAAAAACCGCCACTCCGACAATAACTGATAATTTTTTCATTTTTATCCAAACCAATTACGCAGTTTAGGAAATTTGGAGCAGATCGGAAGACCTGAACACCAATTTTCCAGACCCATAAAACGGCCAGCTTTAATTGAAGCAAAGAAAAACAAAACAAAAATATAAATTACATGCTGATCAACGATAAATGCGTTTGGATTCGGACGCGGAAATCCCAGCGGAATATAATATAAGAGCATTAACAACGCTCCTAAAAACGAACTTAAACGGACACCGATTCCAAGAATTAAAGATACACCCAACAGAGTAAGGCTCCATTCATTAACAAAGTTTACCGTCGGCAAAATGCCGGGATTCAACAGCCAGTCGTAAAATCCGGTAAAAGCCTTTGCATTTCCAAGGTAACCGGACGCCGACCAGGCCGGATTTATTACCTTAGTAATTCCGGCATAGAAGAACATCCAACCCATTGTAAATCTCAGCAAAAATAACGATATTGTTTGAAATTTTGTCATCTTATTTTAAATTAGGATATTTTCCTTACGATCAGGAATCAATATCCCAATTTTGATTATTTTTATATTGATTTTCAGATTATCCGCAGTTTAGGAAATACTAAATCGCAAAGTACAATTAAACGCAGGTTAATTACGGAAGTACTTTTATGTAATCATCGGAATAGGTAATTTCTGTTTTATTCGTTTCCAGATTAAGAAGAATCATCCACTCTGGTTTTACGGTAAATATACCGTATTCGACGCTACCAGAGATTAATACCGGAAGCGATAACGGATCATCATACAGTTTACTGTTCGCCAATACTTTTCTTATTATTTTTTCGGCTCGGTTTGTGTCTTTAATATAATCGATCAAATTAGCGTGCCCCCCGCACTGAATGGTTGTTATGCCCGGGCCAGCATCCACAACTATAGCTATGTGCGGATTCTCTTTTAAATTTTTCCACTTTCGGCTTTTATTGTCAGTTATAAAGTTAAAAGTAAAGTCGTCATCAATAGCGTAATAAAGCACCGCCGCCTGAGGCTCGCCCCGTCTTGAAGCAGTCGCTACTATGGCGATATTGTGTTTCTTCAGCACCTTAAGAGCAAGTTCTCTTCTTTTTTGCTTGTTATTTTTATTATTATTTGACATAGAATTCTTGTTTAAATTTCACTATGTGGCTAAAAACCATTCGGAAGTTGTATTACTGGGCAAGCCAGCCACCATCAACATAAAACGTCGCTCCGGTAATATAACTTGCCTCTTCCGAAGCAAGGAATACAACCATAGCCGAAACTTCTTCCGGTTTACCCATTCTTTTAAGCGGAATTCCTTGAAGTAGCGCATCCATTTCTTCTTTCGACATATCAGCCGAGTTGACCATCGGCGTATCAATTGCTCCGGGGGCCACAACATTTACATTTATTCCCAACGGTGCCCATTCGACAGCCAACGTTTCAGTCATGCCGATAACTCCGCCCTTTGAAGCGGTATAATGCGCCCCTCCGGCAATACCAATTCCCACTCCACCGGAAGCAATTGAGGCAACATTGATTATCCTGCCCCACTTGTTCTTTGCCATCTCCTTAGCCGCCCTCTGAGCACAAAGAAATTGCCCTTTTAAATTAATGTGTATCATCTGCTCCCAATTTTCTTCGATTATATCTAAGGCCGGCTTTGAAATATATATTCCGGCATTGTTAACCAAAATATCCAGCCGGCCGAATTTTTTAATGACCTCGTCAAAAACGGCATCCACTTCTTTTTTATTCGACACATCCATCTTAAAACACTCGGCTTCACTGCCTTTGGATTTTATCTCTTCGACAACTAATGCACACTCTTTGGCATCAATGTCTGTAACTATAACTTTAGCGCCCCTCGATGAAAGAGCTAAAGCATGTGCTCTGCCCATTCCTCTTCGGCCACCGGTAATAACTGCGACCTTATCTCTTAGATCAAACATGGAGGTTAAATTTTAGAAAGAATATTGCCGGCAAGCATACCAACCGTAATAGCCACACCGCCGACAACCGCCATTCTAAAACCGTTACGAAATACATTGGTACCCGATATTCTGGCACCGATTATTCCCAGAAAAAATAATGCGACTACCGATAAAGCCACCGAACACTGAAGGGCAACATCAATCGGCCATAAAAGATAGGGGAACAACGGTACAAATCCGGAAACAAAATAGGAAAAGAACATCACCGCACCGGAAATAAAATTATCCTTGCTTGGGTTTTCAGCTTTGGTTGCATAGCCTTCGGCCGAATACTCTGATAGAAAACTTCCGGCCGCCATTGATATAGCTTCGACAAAAATAAGAACTACCCCGGTCAGTAAAATAGTCTCCCTCGGCACGCCTGCCACTGCCACTCCCGACAAAAGACCGACCGTTGAAACTAAACTATCCTCGACTCCGAAGATAAAGTTCCTGAAATATGCTACCGATGAAAAACCGTTAAACAACAATCTTGATTTTGCCAGACCTTGCCTGGTAATTAATTTTAGTCTCTTATCCTAAACCAGCTCTTCAGACTTCTTGGCCATCCGTAATAAGCTAATAATGCCAGCGGCGCACCCCAATTAGCCCATCTTTCTATAAAATCCCAGATTGGCATACCGATTAAAGGCCTCAGTAATGCCGTCCAGAATCCCCATGCAACTGCCCATAGAAGAGATAGTCTTATCGGTTTAACTAATACAAATATAGCTACCGCTATATCCATCAGTCCGACCCAGAATAGCAAGTTTTTAGCCATTTCCGGATCACTTACACCGAATTTGGCAAACCAGCCAATCCAGTCTTTTTTGCCCTGTAAAGCAAACACCCCGTGGCCGATAAACTCACCGGCCACTGAGATCCTTAAAACCCATTCGAATAACTTCGCGTTCATCTGAGTATTTAAATATTGGATGATTGCCGCACTGTTAACCTTCTACTGAGGTAACCGTGGTAACAAACTGTCCAAAATTATTTATTTTATTTTTTTAATTATATCGGACCGTTCTTCACCGGTAACAATTAGTTCCCCAAGCGCACCTCTGTCAATCGAACGGGACAGGCTATGATCAACCAGAAGATACCTCCCGGGAACTTCAACCTTAAATTCAACCATGGCCGCTCCTCCGGCCGGCACAATGGTAGTTTGTACATTTCTATGAGGCGAAGAAACAATATCTCCTTCCGGGTAAAGTTTGTCGAATATTTCACCTATTATATGAAAGTTAGAAGGAACTTGGCCGCTCGCCCCAAAAAATATTCTGACCGTTTCTCCAACTTCTGCCATTAACGCCCGCCCGCCGGTAAGCGAACCTTTGCGTCCGTTAAATACGAAATACTCCGGCCGTTCGTTTAAAAGCTTTTTTCGATCAAATTCTTGAAAACCTTTTTCTCCGAGCCCACCTCTAGTATACAATTCTCCCTCAACAACATAAAACTCTTTATCCACGGCAGAGAGACCACCCCTTGGCTCTACTAATATCAACCCATACATCCCATTGGCTATATGGGTCGGGACATGCGGGCTGGCACAATGATAAATATATAATCCTGGCCTCATCGCCTTAAATTCAAATATTTTAGTCTCGTTTGGACCGACTCTCGTAAGCTCAGCTCCTCCGCCGGGACCCAGTACAGAATGAAGGTCGATTGAGTGTTCTCCATGACCAGCAGCCATATGCTCGGCTTCTTCAGAATTTACAGTACGGCTGTCATCCTCATGTCCCTCATCAGCCGTTGCAAAAGAAGTTAAATAATTTACGGAAAATAAATCATCAGATAGCTCAATATCTGCACCGGCATGAGCATGCTCATGAGTTAAACTAATCCTGACAAGATCGCCTTCCATTACTCTTATGAACGGCCCCGGCACCTGATTATTATATGTCCAATATTCATACGTTGTTCCATTATCCAGATTAGCAATAACCTGAGTCGCTTTTAAATTAACTGTAACCGTCTTATTACCTGCTCCATTTTTTCTATCTATCACAACGGGAATAGGAAGGTTATCAGCTCTTGCCCCAATTTCTGCAATGTCCGGCCCTCTTTTTATTTGACCGTTGCTATCAGTAACTGAGCTTGGACCTTTTCCGAATAGTACAAAGGCGACTAAAATTATGCCTACCACTACACCAAATGCCTGTATGAAAGGATTTAATGCAAATTTCATACTATTTTTCGATAAAATACTTACTGCCAAAAAGCCAGCGCATATATTTCAGATCGAAGTAGTGGCCGAGATGCAACAGAAAAGCTCCAATGCCTATTACCAGTATAAGCCAGCCAAGCCCCTCTTTCGCTAACTGCCAGTCTAATAACATAGCTAACCCCAAAACGATTAGAAATATCCCCAGCAAAATCCCACTGATATCCAGAAAAATAAAGAAAGAAACTTTAAATACCTTATAAATAAAGCTCATTAATTATTATTATATCATCTCTTCAACTGTGGTTCGACCCATTTTAACAACACCCCATAAAAATCACTGCATGATTTACGGAGCAAGCCGCATTTATATTTTCAATTTGGGCTCAACTCGTTTCAATAATACGGCATTTGTGGCAACAATAATAGACGATGCCGACATAAGTAATGCTGATATTTCCGGTCTAAGTGACCAGCCTAAGGAACTGTAAAACACTCCGGCAGCAACGGGAATGGCCAGCATATTATAAATCGCCGCCCAGAAAAGATTCTGCTTCATTTTTACAACGGTAGCCTTCGACAAGCGAATAGCGGCCACGATATCATAAGGATCTGATTTCATAAGAACAATGTTGCCGGTTTCAATAGCCACATCCGTTCCGGCACCGATAGCAATTCCTATGTCAGCTTGTGCTAAAGCTGGGGCATCATTAATCCCATCACCGACCATAGCAACGAATTTGCCCTCATCTTGTAGTTTTTTTACATACTTAGCCTTATCTCCCGGTAACACCTCGGCAAATATTCTATCTATGCCCAACTCTTCGCCCACTGCTTCAGCCACGCCCCTATGATCACCGGTAATCATAGCGACCTCAATTCCAATACTATGCAGTCTATTAATTGTCTTTTTAGCGGTAGGCTTGATGGTATCTGCAGCCGCAACGACACCAGCAAACTTGCCATCGGCGGCAAGCAGGCTAAGAGTTTTTCCTTCCCCTGCCAGCTTATCCAGAATTTCTCGACCGATTTCTATATTTACCTGGTTGTCCTTTAATAATTTCTCTTTCCCGGCAAGTACTTCCTTGCCTTGAATAATGGCTTTGATACCATGTCCGGCAATTGATTGAAACTTTTCTATCGGTTCAAGCGGCAAAGCCTTTCTTTTCTCGGTTTCCTCAATAATTGCTTTAGCTAGAGGGTGATTCGATCCTGCTTCTAAGCTGGCCTCATACCGAAGCACTTCTTGCTCGGTAAATCCGTTAAATGCCACTACATCAGTAACCTTTGGTTTCCCCTCCGTGAGTGTACCTGTTTTATCTAAGACAATCGCATTGAGCCTTGAGGTATTCTCAAGCGTAGCCGCATCTTTTATTAGAATATTGTGCTTGGCACCGATGCCGGTGCCTACCGCCACGGCTGTCGGCGTGGCAAGTCCTAAAGCATCGGGACAAGCGATGACTACCGCAGAAACTGCGAATGTCATGGCCACAATAAGAGTCGTGCCAGCAATAAAATACCAGCCAAAAAATGCCAAAAGACCAGAACTGATGGCCACAATAACAAGGTAACCAGCCGCCCTATCGGCAATCCGTTGACCAGGCGCTTTTGAATTCTGGGCAGTCTCAACCATCTTAATAATACTGGCTAGCACGGTTTCACTGCCAACCTTGGTAGCACGGAATTTTATTGCGCCGTTTTGATTAATTGAGCCCCCCGTTACATCATCACCGACTTTTTTAAAAACAGGTAGCGACTCGCCGGTTACCAGCGACTCATCAATTGAGGTCTCGCCTTCTATAACCTTACCATCAACTGGAATTTTGTTGCCCGGCCGTATAATTACAACATCGTTATGGATAATATCGGAGCTCGAAATTAATATTTCTTTGCCATTACGAATAATACTGGCCTTGGGCGGAACCAAGTCAAAAAGAGCTCGCAAAGCATCAGAGGTGCCTCGGCGTGATTTCATTTCCATCCAATGACCGAAAAGAACAAAGGTAATAAGCAAAGCCGCAGCTTCATAAAAGGTCTCACTTCCCGGCATAATTATCGTAAGAAGTACGCTAAAAAGATAGGCCGCCAGAACACCGGTTGCAATAAGTACGGCCATATTAAGTTTTTTGGCTTTTAGCGAATAATACGTGCCGGTAATAAAGATAGAGCCGGTCCAAAAAACAATCGGAGTGGTAAGAATCAAGAGCAGCCAATTAATTGGAATAGGCGATAGCAAATTTATCTCAAAAACCTTTTCACCGACAGGCGAATAAAGAAATATGGGGATTGAAAGAAAGAATGATACCCAAAATCTCCGGCGCATGTCAACTTCCATTTGTTTTGCCATCTGAGGGTTAGTCATTGCAGTCTCATGGTCCTGATGACTTGCTTTTTGCATATCGTGGCCGGCATGGTTAACCATCCCCGTCGAGGCATTTTGATTTTTGCCTTTTGATTTTTGAACTTCTATAAGATCCATCCCACAGCCCGGACACTTACCCGGTCCATCTTTAATAACATCCGAATGCATTGGACATGTATAAATAATTTTCTCTCCGTTTTTTGGTTCTTCCGTAGCTTTTTTATCGTGGCCATTTTCGCTATGACAGCATTTCATGCTCATTTTGTATTCATACTGCTTTGCTTCCATATCGCAGCCGCAAGAAACGGTCAGTTTCTCGGCACCATAGCACAAACACCCCTCACTGCATGAACATTTATTTTTTTCAACATGTTTATTGTGATCCATAATTGTATTTAAAAGTTAATTATATCGTTTATTCCCAGTAGTCCTTGTAAATAGCACCGCTATTGCGGCAGTCATCGGAACTGCCAAAAGCAGTCCAGAAGAAGCAATAAGCGTCCTCGCAATCTCTTCCGCCACGATTTCCACACTAATAAAATATTCGACTGGAACTTTTCGCAGTGACAATAAAAGCACCAGTGGCAATGCTGCGCCGGTATACGCAAGAACAAGTGTGTTTACTACGGCCGAAATGTGGTCTTGCCCGACTTCCATTGATTTTCTGAACAATCGGAGTCCCCGCAAGGAGTAATCAACCGAAGCCAGACTAAATACGGTTGATGCTTGGGTGATTGCCACATCGTCCAGTACTCCAACCGCGGCAATAATAATGCCGGCAACGAGAAGACCGACCAAATTCAGCGAGTTGTCAGTCTCTACACTAAGAAACATGGATTCTTCGCCGGCAAAACCGCTAAAATCCATCAACTTAATGGCCGTATCAGCAAAGACACCCACGAACAAAAGTGATAATGAAATTCCGATAAGCGCCGACAGAGATTTTCTACTGAAACCATAGGATAGATAAAGCGTTGCAAGCAATATGAAAAAAGAACCGACTACACCAATAAAAACTGGGTTCGCCTCTTTTAGTATCTGCGGGACAATGAACGAAAAAATAACGGCAAAGCTAAATACCAAACCCACCAGAGAATAAAAGCCCTTCCAGCCGCTGGTGATAAAGACCAGGACAATAAAGAAAAAAGTAAAGAAGAGTATTCCGTTTTTTCTTGATATATCAACTATGTCGAATGACCGTTCTTCTTGCTCTTCCACGAAGAATGAACCACGTACAAAAATAGTATCGCCAGACTCTACGGGCATAAAATCATTAACAATAACTACCTCTTTTTTATTACCATCGTCCAATTCCAGCTCAACTAAAAGCTCTTGCTCCTTCACTACCTTATCGCCCATTGGAGAACTTACGTCCCTTTCATCACGAATCTCCTTAACTAAACCCCCAATAACATCTTCTGTAGAAGATCTTCCTAGGGTTAAAAATAGTGTAATAAAAGAAACGGCCAGTATTACTATTACCGCATATTTATTTGGTTTTCCATGCTCAATATGATTGTAATCCATTTTTTTGTACTGATGATTCATGCTGTTAAATCCGTTAAGATATTATCTCTCCAGACTGTAGTTATGCATCCAGGCTATATATGCACCTCCCAAACCGGACCAAACTCCCACGGTGATCGCTCCGATAATAAAACTCCCGGCGCTAAACCATGTAAATCCGGGCAGTAATTCAAAAAGTGTATGATGAAACTCAGCAAATCTACCGGTAAGAGTTGCGCCATATATTAAACAAGTAGCAAATGCCACCTCGCCGCCCGCTACGCAAAGCAGGCTATATTTTTTAATTGATAACTTTCCCATATTTTTATTATTAAAATTTTAATTTAATTGCCATTGGAATAATCGTTCTGAGACACCGCCGATATTCTTTATTTTTAGAATTAACTTTTCTGGCCCTAGAACTATTGATTTAAATCTTAACACCCCCTCTCTATGATGGCCTCCAGGCCCAGCACCTTCCCAAGAAATGGGTTTATATTCTTTTTCGTTAACAATTAATACTGAAATCTTGGTCATATCTTCAGATAGTTCTATTGAGTGTGTGTTCATTACCACTTCAAACTCCAAAATCCATTCCGATAATTTAGGAGTTACGGTTATGCTTACGGCTCCCTCATTATTGCTTTGCGATTCGAGATCGCTTGGCAATTGATCATTCACTGTTGTCGGCGATGGTTCGGTTAAATGTTCAGATGAAAAATTAACAACATAAACAGAGAGCCATATGATTCCTATAAAAATTACTACGATGACAATAATATTTTTCATTTCTTTAATAATTTTTATATATGCTTAGAAAATTTATAAACTTTATTCGCTATATAAACAATCCCGCCAATATTAAACAACAAACCGACCCAAAAGAATTGAACCTGATATTGAGTAATAAAGGTTACGACTCCAGCTGTTGCAATTATGGGTGCAATATTGGCTAAATAATGGGCGCAGCAAGTTATCATTGATGCCGCGGAAGTCCCACCAGAAACGGCTAGCATTTTCCCTGAACCTTCAGTAGAACGAATGGCTTGTCTAAGATATGTATAAAGTCCGACCTGAACTCCAAAGCCTATCGCTAAAGTTATGATATAATACCAAAATTTCTTGAACTGACTGATTGCAAATTGAGTATCCGATATTAAGCTAACGACAATAAAGTAAATCGCCAGAAGAGCTGATGCTCCAAGTATACCGATAATGACCGGCCTTTTTGATGCTAAAGTAATCATTTTCTTTTTGATAACCTATGAATTTTGAGAATTTCACGAATTGCCTTTTCTGCCCGATTAGATTTCATCTGCTTCACTACATGGGTCGAGAGATGCTTTTCCAAAATAATATTCTCAATACTGGATAAAGCTTCTTTAATAGCTAAAGATTGGGTAATGATGTCCACGCAGTATTCATCCTGTTCAACCATTCTCTCGATTCCTCTAACCTGGCCGCCAATAATGCGAAGCCGCCTGATAAGCCGATTTTTTAAGTTAGCCTTATTCATGCTCTAAATATACCCCCTGGGGGTATATTAGGTCAAGAGGATAACCCTATACTCCGCAAGAGCCGCCACCTTTCTGGGTTGGCGGAGCAACTTGGCTTAATATTTTCTGATATCCGGCCGCGCTGGAATAATTCGCTCCCAAAATTTCTTTCGGATCTAATTTCTTCCATGAACTTCCTTTGGTCTCAAGATATTTAGCAATAGTCAGATAAGTATCGGGAAACCAATAAGCGTTTACTGCCAGCGCATATTTATACATATCTTTCTCGCTTATTCCTTGTGAGGCCATTAACTCCAGAAGTCCCAGCATGGCCATACCGTGATTGCAATCCGGAAAATGAGTTGAATTTCCACAGCAAGGACGATAAATACCCCTTGAAACTTTCTCTACTAATTCTTGCTGGGAAGAAGTTAAAACCATAAATGAGTGTTTGGAATAGTGATCCATGGCCTTGCCTTTAGCCAATGTCCAGCCGCCGGTTGAAGCAAAATTATCTGCTCCACCATATCTTTTGTCTGCCATCTCCCCTTTTTCTAAGATTTCATTTTTATTACCCAAACCCAAAGCCCAAAAAATATTGAGAAAATATTGAGCATTATAAGGAGTTATTTTGACCGGCCGATCGCCTGCGGCGCTGAAAAGAATCTTTATATCATCCGAAGTTCCTCCCCGATTTTTATAAACATTTTCCCAAGCATTAAGATCAATCACTCCAGTTTCGACAAGCTTAACTCCCAGATCGCCCCAACGAACAGGAATGGTAACGCCTTCCGCCGGCAGAATAGTTTCTTGAAGCTCCTGTGTAGCTTCCTGGCTAAGGATGGAATCTGATGGCTTCAGATATTCAAGAGTGGCACTATACAACCAGCTTCCGGATATAAGAAGGCCGGCTATAACTATGCTTCCGGGTAAAAGATAGTCTCTCTCCTTAACTTTATGGTTATCACTATAATTTAAATCGGCATCAGCTTTTGGCATGTCAACTTCTATTTTTTGTAAATCGTTTTTATTGTTTTCCATGTTTTTATTTATTAGCCGGCAACAAGCAGCCGCTTTCTTGAGAAAGTTTTTCAAGCCCCTGTTCGCCTTCTAACTTTCGGCCGTCAGGCAATTCCCAGGTTGGATATCCATTGATTCCCTCAGCCCGGCATTCTTCAATATTATCCGGACATTCGATATACTCTACATACTTGAACGAATCTCCGAAAGCCCTTTTTTCGTTCTGACAATGCGAGCACCAGTCTGCGCCGTACATTTTAAAACCCTTGGTGCTTAAGCACTGGGCAAATAAATTATATTTATCGCCTGCACTTCCTCCATCAAGAGCTATGATACCGACCGCTACTGCAAAAAACATTAATGGCGTCCAATAAATTAATTTCATCCCGTTAGAGATAGTGCGAGCACTAACTACCGCCGTACGGTGGTAAAAAGCACTGCATTTACCTTAACTTATACTTTTATTTTCAAACCCGTTAGTCTGCCTATCGCAGGCAGGGGTTATCTCTAACGGGATTAACAGCAATTTTTCATTTTTTTCTCCAGATAAGCGACCTTGTCGGAAATTTGGCTATTTTTTTTCGAAGCAGATTTTCTTAAAAACAAGTAAGCGATAAGAGATATGCCTACTAAAGATAGGATCAGATGCATCCATGAAAGATTAATCAGGCCATAAACAAGAACGAATCCGACGGGAATAAACAACGCCTTCCACGTTAGTCTTTCTTCAGAATCCAAACGTCTTTCAAGCTGATAAGCAATTCCGACGACTGAACCGCCCATGAACATCGCGGCTATAAGCTTCCATTTTTCAGCATCCAAAAAACCTGAATAAATGCCGATTAAGATCCATAGCCAAGTTCCAGCCACTCCGATACATATTGGACATATCTTATATTCAAACTTTTTTCGCATAATCAAGACTGCTCCCATAATCAGAAATACCGACAATGTAGAAATAATGATCGTCATGATTTTTTTTAGATTAAAAGAATAATGATACCTAGAGCCATCATAGCTAATCCGCCCGCATATCTCATATTCCCTCTTTCTTTGCCCTGAAGAGCCATTATTTTCTTGGTTACCGTTTCATTGACCGCAATCATAAGGATAATTACTAGAGGCAGAACAAAGATAAGATTATATAAGATAAGATAGCCGAATCCCCTAAGATAAGTCACGTTATCATGTAACAACCCTAAAACCATAAGGTAGGGCCCTCCGGTACAGGGAAATTCGCACAAGCCCACCAATATTCCCAAACCAAAAGCGGCCGACATCGAGCTTTTATTCATTAGCTGAGCCATCTTATGGTGAGCCGTCGCCGGAATTTTAAGTTTTAACGGAAAATTAGGATTAAATTCATTAATAACATTTATGCCTCCGAGAAATATGAGCAAAAAAGCGCCGAGCTTGCCCATAAAATGAGGAGTATTGAATAAATGAAGAGCCTGAAGAATCCCAAGGCCGATAAGAATATAGACCAGAAAAATTCCAAGTATGTACGCTCCTCCTATCTCAAGAATTTTTGACCTTATCTGCCTGATACTGAAAAGAAAGGCAATCGTTAAAATCAGGATAGAGAAAGCACAAGGGTTAATGCTATCGAGTAATGCCGCAATCCCGACAAGAGGAAAAAGCCACTGGCCCTCATTCGAAAGTTCCCAAATAAAACCGGAATCAATCACTCCCGTCTTGGAAGCAAAAACGAGACCGAATATTGCCAGAACAAAGATGATTAAAGTTGTAAGTTTTCTATCTATTCTCATGGTGTTACGCTTGCGCTTATTTGCAACTCTAGTGATTTTGAACCGTCACTTTCTATGAATATTGACCTCTGTATCTTGCCTATTCCGGCCGGACCGTGGGCATTAGGATCAAAAACTACTTTAATCACCGCCTCTTCTCCGGAATTAAGCGATTCCTTAACCGGCGGCACGTATCCATGCCCCGGCATTCCAAACGGACCTTTGTTTATCTCGCCCTTAATAAACCATGCAACGGTACACATACAAGAAGTGTACATTTTTCCTATTTCTACTTTTTGGTCTGTAACGTTCTTTACTTTAAATTCATAGGCTACTTCGCCGTTAGCCATAGATATAGAACCAAAATCATAATAGGTGCTATCGCTGGACAGAGCAGAACTTGAACTAACCGCTGATTGCTGTTCAGCCGGAGCCGGCCTGAATATAACTGCTACAACAATAATAACTGCCGTAAATACAATAAAAATTAGAATCGGATTTTTATACATATTGATTAACAATTTAAGTTTTTAAATACAAAAAATCCCCATATGGGGAAAGACGCACAGCATAAATCTATCCAAAGATAGGAGTCTATGCTGACGCCCTAGAAAAAAGAGGGGCTGTTCTCGTGCAAAGAAAACCAGCTTCTCTGATCAGTCTGCGGAGGATAACTGACGGATATTGATTCGGATATTGATGCCAGAGGAGATAGCAATAAGTCCTGAAACGGCCTGAAATAAAATAAACCGAAGATAAGCATAATCAGACTGGCCAGGTAGGCTATGCTTACTGCATCTGTCGGAATTAGATTTAATATCTTGCTAACCGCATCGTTGTGAAAGTTAGCGAAACCCAGAGGATCTCCGCTCGGACAAGGAGACTCCAAATTATTTATCAAAGAAGCCAGACAGCTGGTATCGTGATGAGAGCCGTCATAGGGCATTAAAAATAAACCGAAAACAGAGATTAAAATAAAACCGATAAGAGCGGTAATTGTCCAGAAGGGATTGCTTCGTACAGAATTCATTGTCCTTATTATATACCTAATCAAGTTCAAGGGCAATCAGGCCGTATTTTTTAATCCTATTCCTATATCCCGGAAAGCTATAATACATTCTCTCTGACTCTTTGACAGTCTTAATTCGGGGATTTATTTCAACTGGTTTATAGACTTTATGCAGTGTTTTTATGCTTTTAAATTTTTGCGCTCTTTTAACTTTCTTTTTTAATTTATCTTTACCGCAAACAAAAGTAATTATATCTCCCGCCTTAATACCAACATACATCGGGCTTCCGGCCCGAGTTTCAACTTTTTTCACCCCATCCTTGATCGCTTTAAAAATGTACCTATTTTTTTGATTGAATATTAGTACCATTTTTGTTCTTTCTATCTTTTATCCATATGATTAACTCCCAGATTCCTGCTACCGGCAGGCTTAGGATAAATAGATAGCCGAAAATATTAGCTATAACTTTTGTCGCACCCAGAGTAATTACAGCCAAAACAACCGAAAATACCCAGCCAACAGCACCTATGATGGCAAATATTACTCCCCAGATTATTGGCCTACGTACCATGGCACTTATGCTTCTTACTTGACTGAACTGCATGAATTATATAATTTTAATCATACAATATTCTTTATCAAAGAGAATACCATGACAATCAAAGTCAAGGTTAGGTCAGAAACTGGAACTTCGCGTAAACCCGCCGAGGTACTAGTCTATGAGAATGATCACCTCATAACTAAAGTTGTTGCAAAAGTTGAACTGAAACAGGGTGCAGACGGCGAATATTATAATTGCGTTACCCTAACCAAGCTGGAAGGCTCTTATTCTTGTCTTCTGTGCGGAACGACAACGCCCCTTCCTCACGTTTGTCCGGCTTTCTATCCAGAACTTAGGAAGTAAAATGTTTTCTGCGGGAGAGAAATTACTTGCCCAACATGCCCAGCAACCTAAATGGTTGCTTTTTATTTCCCGTAACCCTCCCTTGCTCTTCGAGCTACGGACAGGCATGACATTTATTAAAACTTTTGCCGGAACCGCACAGACAAGGACAATTCTTTAATTCTTCAATCCCGTCCTCAAGCTTAACCTTCGGTTTCCAGCCTAAAAGTTTAGTAGCCAACGTATGGTCAGCCAAAGTGTGCTTCGGCTCCAGCCTGGCCGGAATATGTTTTCTCGGCCCGCCGATAAGATCGGCGATCTCGTTGATTGATTGATTTCTCCCCACTCCGATATTAACTGACTCGCCGTTTCCAACTTTGTTGCTTTTCATGGCCAAGAGATTGGCCCTAACCACATCATGAACACTAGTAAAATCTCTCGTTTGTTCCCCATCTCCAGTTATAGTCATAGACTTACCGCTAGCCAACTGCTTCATAAATGTCGCCATAACCAAAGCGTAAGCCCCTTCTGCATTTTGACGTGGACCGTAAACATTAAAATAGCGCAAGCAAACAGTCGGCAAGCTATAAACCTCACTCCATAATTTGCAATACAACTCACCGATATATTTTTGAAGTCCGTAAGGGCTTTTCGGAGCAGGCATCATCGTCTCCTTAAGGGGCATTATTTTTTGATCGCCATAAGCAGAACTTGAAGCTGAATAGATAACTCTTTTTACGCCGGCATTTTTAGAAGCAACCAGGACATTTAACGTTCCGCGAGCATTTGCCGTATCACTTTCAATTGGATTCTCGATTGAATATTGAACCCGCGGTAAGGCCGCCAAATGAAAAACATATTTGGCGCCATTAATTATCGGTTGGATATCTTTAATATTTGCGACATCCTTTATATGTAGCTTGGCTTTTTTATTTACATTCCCCCTCTTTCCGTTAGATAAATTATCAATTATATGGACATCAAAACCTTCCCCCACAAGAGCATCAACTAAATTAGAACCGATAAATCCGGCCCCACCGGTAACAACTACTTTTGTATTTTTATGCTCCATGACATTTCTTATATTTCTAATTTTAATTTCGGCCATTTTTCCAGCCACTTTTTATTATTCACTCTTTCAACAACAATGTTTTTGACATTGCCTTCGTCAATAGATGCTGGACTTGGCCTAATAATCAAGTTTACCAAATCCCCTATTCCGTGAGGCGCTATCAATCTTAACTTTCTATTTTCTACTTTTACCCCAATACATGTTGCTGTCTCCGGCCATTTTGAAACTGCATCTTCAGAAGAAATATATGGCGGCGGTTTGATTGTATACCATTTGTGAGCATACGCTTCGTTGACTACTTCCCAATTTAAACCAGTTTTCATTTTAAGCTCTTTAGATAACTTCTCGTCAGCATCTTCGTCGTTACCATTTGGATCAAAGTAGACTAAATCAATATCATTTGTATCAACCTTTTCCTTCTGATATCCATGCAGATAATCCCAAACCTTATTCCTGACAAATCCCGCTCCTATCAACCAATCGGGAAGATTTAACTTTTCTGCGGTATGCAATATGTCCATCATCCACTTATCTTCACTTATTAAATTCAGAATATCTTGCTCTGTCATACTTATTTCTTACTAGAATTAACCGTTTATGCTCCTCGGCATTCAATAATCCTCATTATTCTCATTTTGTAATGTAAACCCTTCTTTCATATTTATTAGTAAATCCCCTGACGAGGTCCAATTCGAATTACGATTATCAAGAGCTCCTGTTTTAAAATACGATAGAGTATTCGATATTCACCTACCCGCCAGGAACGAATACCCTTGAGTTCACCTTCTAGTGCTTTACCATCAAAAGGGTCTTTTTTTATACCAGCCAGAGATGCAATAATACGCTGACGATCACGCTCGGGTATTCGATTAAGACTTTTTAGTACGCCTGGTTCGATGCGTAGTTGATATGGCATGCTTAGTATTTAATTTTTTATTGAGAGTATATCCTTCTTTCGCCAAAATATCATCCAGAGTTGGATAACGCAAATAGGCTCCAGATTTTACATCTTTATCGACTTTTGCAACAGTTCTATCTAGGCTTGGAAAATCACGCATAACTTCAATTGTTTCAATTATTGATTCGTATTCATCCGCAGACATCATAACAGTCTTTGGTCGTCCTTTATCGGTAAATGTAAAGTAGACCCCCGGGGTTTGGACTTTTTGAGCAATTGAGAATAATTTGCTCCTCGCTTGGGATATTGATATTGTATTTTTGTTCATCCCGCACTTATCGAGCAATTGCTCTTAGCTTGTTTTATAAAAACTAAGAAAACAGCAAAAACTCGTATTACTGAATACCCGCCCTAATTATCGTATCGAGCATATAAATTTTACTCGATAAGTACGGGATTCATATGTACACTATAACGTACATCAATTTAAAATGCAAGTGGATAAGATGAAATCCACATGGAGCAGGGTTATTCATCACAAATACCCCCCCCTCACAAAACCCTCCAAAATTCATTTTCCCAATCGTACAACACTTCGGAGACTTTTCGATAGTAAAGTAATGGCTTGAATACTAGTCTTTCCTGTTCAGGTGATATCACTTGAATTTGTTGTAATACTCACAACAGGACAACTTGTTGTCTATTTACAAATAAATTATGTCGTGTTATAATATTTAAAGGCTGGTCCACATGAAGAAGCAGTATCCGGATGATTACAATCCGCCCAATCACGGCAAATGTGAAAAGTGCGGATACCCTACAAAATCTTGGGACTCACGGTGGTTAGGTTTGTGTCCCGAGCACTGGCAAGAACTTGCGAGAAAAACCACCTAACCCGCCCGCCGGACCACCGGCGGGCTATTTATTTCCCATGACACTTCTTCCACTTAAAAACTTGGTTTGTTACCGGATTAATCGCTCCGCACGGACAGGGGTCGTTACGACCGATATTGGTAGAGCCTAAAGCTGAGGGCTTAACGTCAAAGGCCTGATCATTATTCTGGCTTTTAGCTTTAGACTTTAAGCTTTGAGCAATTTCTGGCTTATGCTCTTCCATCTGGACCTGCCTCGGCTGTTGCATAAATGAGACCTTAAATATCAGATTAGTTACCTGGCCTTTTATCGTATCCTGCAGTTGCTCAAACATCTTCTGCCCTTCTATTTTGTACTCTATCAGGGGGTCTCTCTGGCCATAGGCCCGAAGGCGGACAGAATCACGCAACTGTTCCATCGCTTCGATATGGTCCATCCAAATCTCATCAACCGTTCTTAGTAAGACAAATTTTTCCAACTGACGCATTTGAGCACCGTTTTCCGATTCTTTAGCTTCATACTTTTTTACAACATACTGCGACACGAACTCAGAAAGCTTGTGATAATCATGGCCGGCTGATATTTCAATCAACTCAGTGTGAAGATTATTGTCTTTGCCAGTAATCGCCTGAATAGATTCCGATATTTCTTCAACGCGCCAGTCATCCGACTCCTCATTGGCATTAAAATTAACGACCCGCCTAACAGTATCGAGAACATAGCTAAGAACAGTTTCCTTTATATTTTCCGAGAATAAAACTTCTTTGCGCAATCGATAGATTGAATCTCGATGCTTGTTCATTACATCATCATATTCAAGTACGTATTTTCGAATATCAAAATTATGGCCCTCAATACGGAATTGGGCCTGCTCGATGGCGCTTGAAACAAATCTATTCTCGATAACGTCGTCCTCCCCTATTCCTAAAGTATTCATTAGGTTTTTAAGTCTGTCTCCGCCGAATACCCGAATAACGTCATCGTCGGTTGAAACGAAAAACTGAGATAGGCCCGGATCACCCTGCCGGCCGGCTCGGCCCCGAAGCTGGTCATCAATTCTACGAGCCTCGTGACGTTCAGTGCCAATCACATAAAGCCCGCCAAGTTCACAAACTTTTGCCGCTTCTTCGGAATTAACCGGATTTCCACCAAGTATTATATCAACGCCTCTTCCGGCCATATTTGTCGCAACCGTTACTGCCCCTAAACGTCCGGCTTGAGCAACTATCTCGGCTTCTCTCTCATGATTCTTAGCATTTAAAACATTGTGTCTAACCCCTTCCCGTTCAAGAAGTTTTGATAAAAGTTCATTTTTCTCAATCGAAACCGTACCGACTAAAACCGGCTGGCCTTTTTCGTTCTTTTCTTTTATCTCTCTGGCCACGGCCTTAAACTTTCCCATTTCGGTTTTATATATTTTATCGGACAGGTCTTCTCTTCCCGTCGGCTTGTTCGTGGGTATCGAAACAACGTCTATTTTGTAAACTTTGTGGAATTCTTCGGCCGATGTCTGGGCCGTACCGGTCATACCGGAGATTTTTTTATACAAACGAAAATAGTTCTGAAAAGTTATTGTTGCAAGAGTGCGGGATTCTTTCTGAACGCTTACATTCTCCTTGGCCTCAACTGCCTGATGCAAACCATCCGACCATCTTCGGCCGGGCATGAGACGACCGGTAAACTCATCGACTATTATCACCTCTCCGTCTTTGACGACATAATCTCTATCACGTTTAAACAAGATATTGGCCTTCAACGCCTGCTCAAGATGGTGAACATGACGAACTCCTCCCTGATCATATATGTTCGAAAGCCCAAGCATTTTCTCGACTTTTTCTATTCCGCTTTCAGTAATCGAAATAGCTTTGAGCTTCTCGTCTACATTATAATCTTCGTTCTCGGTAAGACGGGGAACTATTTTGGAGAATGTCCCATAAAGCGCCGTCGAATCAGTATCGGGAGCCGAAATTATAAGGGGCGTGCGGGCTTCATCTATCAATATCGAATCTACCTCATCAACAATTACAAAATTATGGTTTGGTCTTTGAGACATAGATTCCGGCTGATAAGCCATATTATCCCGAAGATAATCAAATCCATACTCGTTATTTGTGCCGTAAGTTATATCAGCATAATAAGCTTCTCTTTTACCGACCGGCCGTAAAAATTCATAGACAACTTTAAAAGCGCCGAGAGTATCTCTTTCTTTATCTTCTTGCTCTCTCTCATCTTTTAAATTTAAATGGTCATTTTGATCTTTGATTTTTAATCTTTGACCTTCATGACGATGCTTTTCGTCATACAGATAGCTTCCTTCATGATTAATACACCCGACGGTCAGACCAAGAGCATTATAAATCTGGCCCATCCAAGCCGTATCGCGCCTAACCAAGAAGTCGTTAACTGAAACTATATGAACGCCTCTACCGGTTAAAGCATTTAAATAAGCCGGCAAAGTAGCAACCAAAGTCTTGCCCTCTCCCGTTCTCATCTCAGTAATCTTGCCCTGATGCAAAACAACTCCACCTATCAGCTGAACATCAAAGTGGCGCTGGCCGAGAGTCCTCTTCGATGCCTCCCTAACCGCCGCAAAAGCTTCGGGAAGCAGATCATCTAACAATTCGCCGGCGGATAATCTCTTTTTGAATTTCACTGTCTTATCCTTTAATTCGGCATCCGAAAGTCCCCCGAATTCTTTTTCGAGCTCATTAATCCTATCAACTGCCGACTGAAGCGACTTTATATATCGCTCATTTGCATCACCGAAGATTTTGGACAAAAATGACATTGGATATTTAAAGATTATATCGGAATATGACTGTATTTACAATCAGATTGACTAAACAATAAAAGCTCAGAGACTATACCCTAGAGAGGGAACACGCTCGCCTCGCCAAAGCCTTCAGCGTAGCGCGAGCAGATAAAGTCGGCTTGGTTCTGCGACTTTATCGAGTACTTAAGATTCAGTCGGCCGCTGGAGCCGACTGAATGTGGTCCGAGTCTGGGTATAGTCTCTGAGCTAAACTTTTGGTGCCCGAGATAGATCTTTTTTCTTCTCCTTAAACTTCTTTATTTGTCTTTGGAGTTCGTTCTTCGCGTCGACTATCGCATTGCGCATATCTTCATGCTGGCAAGTAGCACGCAATAATTTGCCTCCGATTTTCAGATTAACTTCAGCATAATAAATCCTCCCCGAACGGTGATGCTTTGACGGCAAGCCAATCTCAACTCTAGCCTCCATTGGCTCGCCGAAGCCTTGGCGAAGGCGGCTAGGACCGCCGTCAATAAACTTCTGCAACCCACCAATCCTTTCCTCAACAAAAACCCTTAAAGGTTCGTCGAGCTGAATGTTTTTACCATATAAATCAATCTTCATGCGCGTCGTTGTTTTTCTCACTCATTATAACACACTATGCCCTTATTTTCTTCCTCTTCTGAGTTATTATTTCCTTATTGTGCCTTGAGACATCCTCCATTGAGAGACCTTGAGATTCAATAAGCGTCTTGTTATAATCCCTGACTGCTTTTAAAACCGCCAGACCCATCTGGAGAACTTTTAGATGATTTTTATCGAGAAGTTTTTTCTTGACTGCATCTTTCTCCAAAGATTCGCCGAAAGCAATAAACGCATTCATGTCCTTTGGAAAACAAAAACCACCAGCGCCCGAATATTGACCATGCTCAACATTAAGCCAAGCCGAACCTATTCTTAAATCAGCACCGATGAGCTCTTTTATGTTTTCGTAGCTCACCCGACTAGGAATTTTATCTTTTATATATTTTTTATCAAGAACATGGGCCATATCGGCAAGAATATTGCCATAAATTACCTTCATGTAGCCAAATATATTTGAAGCATACTTGCCGAATTCAGCTTCAGTGGCATTTACGGATTTTCTGACATAATCAGAAGTCCAAGGACGGATAAAATTCTTTTTAGGCAGAAGATTGAGAATCTCAACCGCATCAGAAATGCTTTTAGTCGTTGAGCCGATTATCTGCCTGTCGGGAGAAATAAAATCTTCCCAAGCCTGTGACTCGGTAAGAAATTCTGGATTGAATATAAATCTCTTCTTCGGATATTTTTTCTGAAGATTTTCAACAGTACCGGGAGTGACAGTAGATTTTACTACAACTATTTTCCCGCCTGCCCCGTACCAACCCCGCCCCTTTTTTGAATGGCGGTCAGCGGATAAGGTTGGTGCGGGGTCTTTTAAACTGCCGACGACGCTTTCGACAATAGAAGTATTACAGCTTCCGTCAGAATTAGTCGGCGTAGGCACGGCAACAAAAATCACATCTGCCTTATTAACATCGTCAGAATATCCTTTTTTCGGATCGGCGTCGTAGCAAAAAAGGTCTTTTCCTCTCTTATATCCGTTATGCTGTTCGAACCATCTCTTTACCGGCTCGCCAACCATGCCAAGACCGATAATTCCTACTTTTATACGATTGTTTGCCATGCAAAAATTCTAGCGTGCTTATGTCAAAATAACAATAGACAAAATCTGGAAAATGATGTAACATAATCCATACCAAGATGAAAAAAATTGGATTATTACTGCTAGACATATCAGCCCTTTACGGAGCTCTAGCTATCACTCTGTTTATCCGCTACAAGGATAATTTTGGCGAACAATACGAAATACATTTTGCTCCTTTTTTGTTTATTTTTGCTCTCTGGATATTCATTTTATATATCACCAATCTCTACGACTTCGGGTTTCTGAGAAATAACCTGGAATTTTATTCCAACCTTTCCAGAACTATCGTCATTGCTTCGGCAATATCATTCATATTCTTCTACTTAATTCCCGTATTTGATATCACGCCTAGAACCAATCTGGTAATATTCATTGGTTTATTCTCCGGCATTATTTTTGCCACTCGGACTGTCTTTAATAAAGCTAACGCCGGCGGATTTAAAAAACCCTTACTGATCGTCGGAGTAAATAATCAGTCTCTTGAATTAGCTAAATTCGTCGAAGAAAACCCTCAGCTCGGCTATGAACTAAAATATATAATGGATCTGGCCAAAGAGGGCATTAAAAACGTCGACCAGATTATAAAGCAAGAAAAAATAAATACTGTGGTAATCTCTCCTGAAACTTATCAAGCTCCCCAGATTATTGATACCTTCTACCGTTCTCTTGAGAACAGGGTAACTTTTAAAAACCTTTCATCTTTTTACGAACAGATGACTAATAAAGTTCCACTCGGTGCGATAAACCAGATTTGGTTTTTAGAAAATTTAAGCGAGGGAAGCAAGAAAACCTACGAAGAGATGAAGAGATTTTTTGATATTATATTCGCCATTATCTTTGGAATAATAACCCTTCCGTTCATTCCCTTGATCGCCTTGACAATAAAGATTGGCTCTTCCGGACCGGTTTTATACCGCCAAAAGAGAGTCGGCCAGAATGGCAAAAATTTCGAAATAATTAAATTCAGAACAATGAGAAAAGATGCCGAGAAAGAAACCGGCGCCGTCTGGGCAGAGAAAGACGATCCCAGGACTACACTCTTGGGAAAATTTCTGCGCAAAACCAGGATTGACGAATTGCCTCAGCTTTGGAATATTCTGAGAGGAGAAATGTCTTTTGTCGGCCCTCGCGCCGAAAGACCGGAATTTCACGATGAACTTAAAACAGAGGTGCCGTTTTATGAAGAAAGATATATTATCAAGCCGGGTTTGTCGGGTTGGGCTCAGATTAACTACCACTATGGTTCATCGGTAAATGATGCCGCCCAAAAACTTCAATACGACCTTTATTATATCAAAAACAGATCATTGATTCTCGATCTGGGAATAATATTAAAAACAATTAACATCGCCCTCCGCCAAGCCGGCCGATAGTCGCTCACCCCTCCCAACTTTTAGACCTACTTTTTATCTTCGTAAAATAATCAAATTAGCCTCAATTTAGTTAACAAATTTGAGCCTCGTCGCTCGACATCTTTTTTATACTAAAAAATATGTCGGACTCCCCACTCAAATTTGTGGAATAACATAAATTATCGGTTAATTTGATTATTTTTTAACCTCGAAAAAAGACGGTCTGCAAAGTTAGAAGGGGGTTCGCTTTTTGTTATTCACGAAAAATAGATTATTATGCGTATTTCTTATTTATCAACAAAAAAATATTTAATAAAAAATAATTTAATCTATACTTAGATTAGGATGGGTAGAAAAAAAATCAGAAGAAAAAAGAAAAACGGATTTAAAAAATTTTGGAAGCTTGGTTTTGAAGAATTAAACACTCAACATTTCGATATTAATCCCGACGGCGAACTGGTCGTCCGGGAAGGAAACTTCCAATACAACATCTACGATATCGTCAAAAAATACGGCACTTCAACCGAGATAGTTTTCCCCACGATAATCGAGAGCCGAGTCCGCGATCTAATAGACACGTTCAATGCATACATAAAAATCCTCAGCTATCGAGGCCGTTTTTATTACCATTATGCGATGAAGGCTAACCAGAATAAGGAGTTCGTCTTACCGGTTATCGCCGAAGGGGCGAATCTTGATGTTTCAAGCGCTAACGAGCTGTTCGTAGTCAAACAAATGATAGAACAGGATAAATTCAATGCGAAAATACGCGTTACCTGTAACGGACCTAAAACCGAAAGATACATCAGTCTGATAGAAGAGCTTAGAAACCGCGGCCTGATAGTTATCCCGATAATTGAGAATCACGACGAACTGGAAAGATTGAAGAAGTTCAAGGGCGAAGTCGGAATAAGAGTGAACATGGATATAAAAATCGATGCCCACTTTGATAAAAAATACAACCGCTTCGGTTTTCTGGAAGAAGACCTTTTAAAAATAGGCAAGGTAAGAAATCTTTCCACTCTTCACTACCATATTTCATCTCAAATAGAAAAAATAGATGGTTTTTTAAAACCGATTAAAAGAGCGCTGGGAATTTATCATAAATTAAAAGAAAAAAATCCTGCCTTGGATACATTGAATATCGGGAGCGGGGCCGGTATTCCATTTGAGAAAAGTAAAAAATTATATTCTTTAAAAAATTTAGTAAATCAGATAATAAAAACGGCTAAGAATGAATCCGACCGCCTACAGCTGAAACACCCTAACCTCATTGTTGAATGGGGACGATATGTGGTCGCACCGGCTCAGATAACTATATTTAAGATACTCACCGAGAAAGCCATCGTTAATAGGACCGATAAAAAATGGTACGTAATTGACGGCAGTTTTATTAACGATTTGGCCGATACCTGGGGCATCCACCAGAGATGGCACATTATACCGGTAAACTACATGAACGATAAGAAACTTAATAAAGTATGGCTGGCCGGTTCGAGCTGTGATAGCGATGATAAATATACAGCCAGCGGAAGCTACATCGTCCTCCCCCACCTTTCAGATACAGACGATCTTTATATAGCCGTTTTGGACACGGGCGCTTACCAGGATTCGCTGGCATCTCATCATTGTCTGCTTTCAAGTCCGATGAAACTCATCGCTACTAACGGAGAAATAAAAATCGCGCGCAAGCGCGAAACTCCGGAAGAAATCGGACGGTTATTCGGATGGTAGGGACGCTCACTCCTCCCCCATTTCTCGACCTACTTTCTTTCTCTCGCCTCACCGAAGCCTTGCGCCACCGCTGAAGCCTCTGGCGACACGCGGTCGGCGGAGCGCGGGTCGGACAAATAGTTAAATTAACCTCAATTTAGTTAACAAATTTGAGCCTCGTCGCTCGACATCTTTTTATACTAAAAAGATATCGGACTCCCCACTCAAATTTGTGGAATAACATAAATTATCGGTTAATTTAACTATTGTGTATTCCTTGAAAA
>Ga0209542_10002269_pt1 | contig 43422 bp, 52 predicted proteins | sample RifCSPhighO2_01_FD_184028 | JGI IMG/M metagenome (GOLD analysis project Ga0209542, IMG submission 184028) | Soil microbial communities from Rifle, Colorado - Rifle CSP2_plank highO2_0.1 (SPAdes) (version 2) | ecosystem: Environmental > Terrestrial > Deep subsurface > Rock core/Sediment ... | reverse complement strand
ATATTTATTTAGCAACAGATATTGAGGCGAGTTCAATATTAGCCCACTCTTATAAGAAGATATACAAATACAATCAAATCAATTCGATGGATATTAATTGTGATATTAAGATAAAATTAGTGTATGAGTTTAGTGATAACACAAAAACATATATACAAGGATATATGGATTCTGTAGGCTTTGGTGAGATCGAGATCAGGGATATTCCGGTTTTAGATATTGATCAGGAAGAAATTATTGATGGTAAATATATTTTAATTGCCCCGCTTACAAGTTCATGGCAGAAAAACAAAAGAAATTGGGGATATGAAAAGTTTCTTGGTCTATCAAAATTATTGGAATCAACCTACAATATTAAATGTGTTATCCTCGAAAAAAGTTATGCATTTTCTGAAATGATATCTCTCGTGAAACACTGTCAATTTTTCGTCGGAAATGATTCTGGTCCGGCAATAATTGCACAAAGTTTCAATAAAAAATCTTTTATTATTTTCGGGGCGACACATCCGAAGTATCTCCATTTATTAGAGTCTGCCGTTTCAATTTATGATAAAAATAGACACAAACTTTGTGCTCACAAAAATAGAGAGGGAGAAATTAACTGTTGTGAAGAATTCTGTATGAAAAAAATAACGGTTGAAAAAGTCTTTGAGATAATTAAGCAAAATATACACCTATGAATAAATTGAATCTAAAAATTAAATTAGCATTTATCACAGGTCTACAACAGATTGTTGTAGACGAGGTGAGTCGTTATCCGGATATGCGTATCCTTAGTAAAGAGATAGATTGTCTTTATCTAGATTTGTCACAAAAATACCTTAATACATTGGGCCTAAAAAGCATTTCTCGAGCTTTTGTTGTCGTGCAAGATTCTCGATACAATCCTACCTACATATCTAAACATAAATCAATTATAGGAGAACTTGTCAATATGGTTATTTCCATCGATAAAAAGAATTTTAAAAGTTTTAAAATTACATGTGCGGGTTCAGATTCACCAGAAGTGAGAAGCATTGTTAGGTATATACAAGAAGAATATGATCTTGTCGAAAAAGAAGAAGCCGACATAAAAATACACATTATCAAGCCAGATGATGTTTGGGAGGTCGGTGTTCAACTTACAGCAAGACCACTCTCTTTAAGAGATTATAAGGTGAGACATATGAATGGTGCCATGGATACTACCATTGCTTATGCAATGAATTCTTTATGTGAATTAGAGCATAAGGAATCATATTTGAATGCTTTTTCTGGGAGCGCAACTCTGCTAATAGAGGCTGGGCAAAATTTCCCTAATTTAAAAAAGCTTGTTGGTTTTGATAACACAAAAGAACATATTTCATTGGCAATGCAGAATATTAAAAAATCTGGACTTATAAAACGTATTCAAATTTATGAAAAAGATATTTTTGATAAACCAGATCTTGGAAAATTTGATTGTATTGTGGCTGACTTACCGTTTGGTATGGTCATATCTAAGAATGAAAATCTGGAGAATCTGTATCAGTGTTTTATTGAGTATTCTGAAAATAATTTAAATAGTGATGGCGTTTTGGCAATTTATACAAGTGAGTATGAATTACTAGAGAAACTACTTAAGAAATCTAGTTTCAATGTTACAAAGACAATACAATTAAAATTTATCACATCAGTAAATGCATATCTTCGACCTAAGATTTTTGTTTGCAAGCTAAAGTAATATGAATATATGAAAGAAGATGATTTAGAGACTTTTTTGAAAAAATATTCAAATACGAAAGTGGATTTTTTCAGATTCAATGGTAATTATGGAGATTCATTGATTTGGCATGGGACAATGAGATTACTCGATCGACTATCTATTGGTGTTAATTATGTCGATATTGATTCTTGTATAGATAGTAGCATTTTATTTATTGATGGTGGAGGTAATTTTGTTGATTATTATTCAGACGTGCGTGACTTTCTTAGTCTAAAACATAAAAAATATAAAGAGGTTGTCATCTTACCACATACAATCAATGGTGAAAAACAAAAAGAATTTTTAAAAGAATTAAGTTCAAATGTTACGATTTTTTGCAGAGAAGAAAAAAGCTTTAATTTTGTTAAAGATAATTCAGCTCGAGTCCAATGTTATTTATCACAAGATTGTGCATTTTATAATGATCTTTCTGGACATGAGAAAGTAGGCACGGGTACTTTAAATGCTTTTAGAGATGATAGCGAATCAACCTTTGATAAAAAACCAATTGATAATATAGATATATCACATGACGGCTGGTGCAAAAAACCACTCGGTGATTTTTTGGAGAAAATTTCTGATTATGATGAAATAAAAACGGACAGATTGCACGTTGCTATTGCGGGGACTTTGTTAAATAAAAAAGTCATGTTGTTTCCTAATTCTTACTATAAAAATTTATCAGTATACGAATACTCACTCAAGAAATATCCAAATGCTGTCTTTGTATATGTGAAAGATATTGATCTCGCCACATATAAAAATATAGACGCTGTCTTTAATGATTACCTAAAAAGCAGAAAATATTTTCAAAACAATCATTCTCTTTTTGATTTGTTTAGAGAGATTGTCAAAATTAACTATGAGATTTGGAATCTTGAAGATAAGGCAAGAAATTCTAGTAGTTCTTTTAAAGAAGTATCCGAAACAAAAAAGAAAATTGATACATGTAATCAATCAAGAAATGACACTATCAGAAAACTTGATTTAAATTTTGCTTATTTATTTAGCAATAACGACTTGTCCGTATCTCAGTTTGTGTCTGAAAGTCCCGCCACTCTTATTGATAGATTATCAATTTTTTATATTAGAAAGCATATGGTCAGTAAGGTTTTAGGTTGTATTGAGAATGATACTGTTTTGATCAAGTTGTACGAACAAAAGCATCAACTCATATCAGAACAAATAAAATTTCTTGGAAAATATTTCGATATATTTATATCTGGTTTAAAAGATAAGAAGATGTTTTTTAAAGTTTTTAATCCCGTAAAAATATATAATGATCCTAGAATCAGAAAATATATTGATAAATTACAAAATGATAGTTGTTAATTGCATTTGAGCCTCGGACATTTCCGCTAGGGCGTCCATGACTAAAGGATGAGCGCCGCCGTAAACCGAAGCCATAGAAATCCGAAGCGGAAGCGACACCACGAAAGCTATCTTGAAAACGAGAAAGGGGGTTGGCTGAGCCGGTTGGTCGAGCCCTGCCGAGACGAGGCGAAGCTGGGGGGAGGATTCCTTCCTCCCCCCAAACAGCTGGTGCCCGAGCTCCCGCTCCGCAGAGCGGGAGTGCGAGGATAAGCGCCAAACCTAGACATCTAGGCGCGAGTAGCCCTAGCGGAAATGTCCGAGGTGGATGCCGAGGATGGACCCCTTTAGATCATGACACAAAAATAGTAGAATGGTAGAGGCACAATATTTAATTTCTGTATTTTTGCTCGTCCCGAATTTCGCCAAGAAAAAACAGCGGAGCGAGTGGTGGCGGAGCGGTTCAGTCCTCGTCCGGATGTTTGTCAAAGTAGGTTCGGATTTTAACCAAAAGGTACCGGCTAAAGCCGGTGGTGTTAACAAAAAATTCCCTTTGCAGGAAATTTTTCTTTTGAATGCAGTGTATAATAGTATTATCGTTTTCGTTCATGATTCATTATCTAATATTTGACGGGGACACCCCATCAAGTAACGGTAGCCGAGTTATAATAGAAAGTTAGCGTTAATATCATAATAGGCAAGTCCATCCAAGGTTCTTTACAAATTACTTGACGGGGTAAATGCACATTGAAGAAAAGCAACTTAAAGAATTTATACTTGACTCGGGGCTCGTGTCTCGAGCTGATTTTGCAAAAGCTGAAAAAGAATCAACAGAATCCGGCATTTCCATCGGTAAAATTTTAGTTAAGAAGGGCTCAATTACGGAAGATGATTTGCGCCGAATGCAAGCCTATATCCTCGGTATTCCTTTTGTGGATTTGAAGGGTCAGCATGTAGATTTTGAGATACTTTCCCTCATCCCTGAACCTATTGCCCGCAATCATAATATTGTCGCCTTTCGTAAGGGTAAGGATAGTTTGGAAGTGGCGATGCTTGATACTGAGGATTTAGCGGCAATTGATTTCATACGCAAAAAGACGGGATTTAAAATTCTGCCTCGACTTACCGACACGGAGTCAGTCAAGAGCGCGCTACTCTCTTATCAAAAGAGTCTTAAGGCGGAGTTCGGAGATATTATTCAGAAAGAGGCCAACACGCTCAAAGCAATATCCGATAAGACAGGAGATGAAGAGGTTTCTGAGGACGATTTGAAAAAGCTGGCCGAAGACGTTCCTGTCGTTCGGATAGTGGATACTCTTTTAAAACACGCAATCATACAAGACGCATCAGATATTCATATTGAGCCGATGGAAACGCAAGTTTTGGTTCGTTACCGTATTGACGGGCTCCTCCATGACGCAATGGTGTTGCCAAAAAATGTTGCCGGAGGCATTACAGCGCGTATTAAAGTGCTTGCTAATTTAAAATTGGATGAAAAACGCATTCCTCAAGATGGACGCTTCAAAATTGACATGAACAATGAAAAAGTTTCTTTTCGTGTGTCAACTTTGCCCGTCTATTACGGAGAAAAAACTGTTATGAGGCTATTGCGTGATAATGTCTCCGGCTTTACTTTGGAGGTGCTTGGTTTTCACGGAGACGGACTTGAGATATTGCATCGCGCAACAAAGCTTTCAACAGGGATGATCCTAACAACCGGTCCTACTGGCTCAGGAAAGACGACAACTCTTTATACGATGTTAGATATTCTAAATACTCCCGACATAAACATCTCCACCATTGAGGATCCGATTGAATATCAGATGAAGAGAATAAATCAAACTCAAGTAAAACCAGAAATCGGATTCACCTTTGCCACAGGACTCCGTACGCTTGTGCGACAAGATCCAGATGTGATTATGGTGGGAGAAATTCGAGATACCGAGACTGCTTCGCTTGCAATAAACGCGGCCCTCACAGGCCATTTGGTGCTCTCAACTTTGCACACCAACTCTGCGGCAGGCACTATTGCTCGACTTTTGGATATGAAAATTGAACCATTTCTTCTGACATCCACAATCTCCGTGATTATAGCGCAGAGACTCATTAGGCGTCTTGCTGACACAAAGGAAAAGTACACTCTCACCAAGGAGGAAATAGGACAGCTGGAAAAAATAGTTGATTTAGAGAGAGTGATGAAGTCGCTTAAAGACGAAAAGATAGTGGATAAGAATGCTAAGTGGGATGATATGGTAATGTATCGACCAAAACCTAGTCCAGACAGTGAGGATGGATACAAGAGCAGGGTCGGCATCCATGAAGTATTGCGAGTAACCAATTCAATAAAGGATTTGATTATGAAAGGAGTGCCCACAGAGGTTATTGAGGAGCAAGCCAAGAAAGAGGGAATGCTTACAATGCTTGAAGATGGGGTATTCAAGGCGGTGCAAGGCATAACGACAGTAGAAGAGGTACTGCGTGTAGTTTCGTCAGCAGAATAAAATGGCGCTTTTTAAGTACAAAGCAATAAATAAAGACGGTAATGCCTATGATGGTACGCTTGACGCTCCAGATAGGTTTGCCGTTTACAAGAAAATAAAAGAAGACGGGAGCAAAATTATTTATGTAAACGAAGTCCGTTCGCGGATCGTAACCGCCTTAACTAAGCTCAACACCTCCATGAGCAAGGTTAAGGCGCACGAGAAAATCATATTCGCTCGGAATCTCGCGGCTATGATTGAGGCTGGTCTTTCTGTAACAAGAGCCTTGGCTGTTATGGAGAAGCAGACGAAGAATAAAAAATTGAAGATGGTTCTTGACGAACTCAATGACGACATCAGCAAGGGTCTCTCTCTTTCCGATTCAATGAGAAAGAAACCTGACACCTTCTCCACCCTCTTTGTGTCAATGGTCAAAGCTGGTGAAGAAAGTGGAAACCTGGCTGGGTCGCTAAAAGTAGTATCGCTCCAAATGGAAAAGGCCTATACGTTGACGAAGAAGGTGAGAGGCGCCCTTATGTATCCAGCCGTGATTGTCTGCATTATGGTAGCGATCGGCATTTTAATGCTAATTTACATGGTTCCTACCCTCACGACGACGTTTAAAGGACTCAATATTGAATTGCCATTTGTGACAAGAATTATTATTGGGATGTCGGATTTTTTGAGGGCCCACTACCTACTTACTATTGTTGGAATGTTGGCCATCATATCTGGCTTTGTGGCTCTCGGACGAAGCAAGCCTGGAAAAGTATTCTTTGACCACGTGGCAATACACTTCCCCTTAATAGGGACAATTGTTAAGGAAATAAATGCGGCGCGTACGGCGCGTACGCTGTCGTCACTTCTCACTTCTGGTGTGGATGTTGTGCTTGCGCTTGGAGTGACTGAGGAAGTTATGCAAAATAGTTTGTATAGGGAGGTTCTCAAGAAAGCGCAGGCAAGCATACAAAAGGGAGATCCAATTTCAGAAATATTCATTCAGAATGAAAAGCTCTATCCAATATTCGTGGGTGAGATGATGAGCGTGGGAGAGGAGACAGGCAAGATGGCGGATATGCTCTTGGGGGTAGCCACTTTTTATGAGGATGAGGTGGACCAAAAAACAAAAGACATGTCCACGCTTATTGAACCGTTTCTCATGGTCATTATGGGTATTGCTGTTGGGTTCTTTGCGATTGCAATGCTTGCGCCGACATATTCGCTTGTGGATGCGATATAGCAGGTTCCTTTTCAAACCATACTATTGTTTAAAGTACGCAAAATGCTTAAAGCACGCACTCATTTAGATAAACACGGAGGGTTCTCTCTGGTAGAACTTATTATAGGTTCGGCGGTGTTTGCTCTGATTGCGGTATCTGTCTATCAGAGCTACACCAGTCTTATCTCACTGGTCTCGGCGGCAAGAGTGAAGGTTACTGCAACTGATCTTGTCAATGAACAGTTTGAACTCATTAGGAATCTCTCTTACTCCCAAGTGGGCATCTCCGGAGGATTGCCTTCAGGAGTATTAGCTCAAAGTGAGACATTTGTGAGGGATAACGGCACTTTTGAACTTACGAGAACCATTCGCAACATTGATGACCTGTTTGACGGAACTATTGGAGGGACTCCCAACGATCTTTCTCCAGCAGATTATAAACTTGTTGAACTGTCTCTTTCTTGTCCAAATTGCAAGAATTTTCCAGAGTTTTCTGTGGTAGGGAGAGTTGCTCCCAAAAATTTGGAAACCGCCTCAACGAATGGAGCTCTTTTTGTCAGAGTTTTTAATGGCAATGGAGAGCCGGTTTCCGGAGCGAATGTTCATATAGTTAACAGTCAAGCTACTACGACAATTACTATTGATGACGTTACAGATAACAATGGAATGCTCCAGATTGTTGATGCTCCGCCAGGAGCGAATGCGTATAAAATCACCATAAGCAAGACAGGTTATACGACAGATATGACGGAGGATGCGACTCTAGAGAATCCCAACCCTTCAAAACCGCACGCAACCGTGGCTCTTCAGCAGGTAACTCAGATTTCATTTGTAATTGACCAGATAAGCACCGCGCGCGTTTCAACTATTACTGATAATTGTTCAGTTGTCCCATCGATTTCGTTTGATATGGTGGGAAGTAAGCTCATCGGAACTAATCCAGATGTTTACAAATTTGACCAAACATTTACCACAGATTCGTCGGGTCAGAAGACGGTTTCCAATCTTGAATGGGACACTTATAACCTTGCTCTAAACAGCACAACCCACTACTTAGCGGGAGTGAATCCTCTTTTGCCGGTTTCAATTTTACCGGGAGCTGTTCAAAATATAGATCTCATTCTTACTGTAGCCAATCCAAAACACCTTCTGGTTACAGTCAAAGACAGTGCAACAAGCTTGCCACTCTCGGGAGTGCAGGTAAATTTGTCTGGAAATGGCATTGATGAAACCTTGACTACGGGTTTAGGTTTCTTGGGGCAAAGTGATTGGTCAGGGGGTGGAGGACAGAACAATTTTGTAAACGAAACACAGTATCTCACTTCAGATGGAAATATAGGCACAAGCAACCCTGCCGGAGAGATAAAGCTTGCGAACACTTTCGGTCAGTATGCAGTGAGCGGAACACTTACTTCTTCCACTTTTGACACTGGCACAACTTCAAATTGGAACTCGCTTGTTTGGGTCCCTACCGCTCAGCCTGTAGAGACAGGGAGCGATAATGTGCTTTTTCAAGTGTCTACTGCTCCGACAAATGACGCTACGACAACTTGGTCTTATCTTGGTCCAGATGGTACAGGCGGATCATTCTATGATGTGTCCAATCAGAACATCAGTAATGTTCATAACGGAGATAGGTATCTTAGATACAAGGTGTTTCTGAACACTGCCAGCACCACTTTTTCGCCCAATATTGCCGATGTTTCCTTTACTTTCACATCTTCATGCATCCTGCCCGGACAAGTAATATTTAGCGGACTGGCTTCAGGTTCATACACACTTACTCTGTCAAAAGCAGGGTACGCAACACAGATTGTCCCTGTTAATGTTTCTTCCAATTGGCAACAACAGGAAGTAATCTTGGCTCCATGATAAACGACGAACTTCCACAAAATCATAGAGGTTTCACTTTAGTTGAGGTTCTGATATCTGTCGGCATTATGGTCGCGATTGGGTTTGCTATAGCTAATTTCCAAACAGACCTCTTCTCCATCAATACTGGAGTTCAAAACAATCTAAGCGCCCAACTTGAAGGAAGAAAAATACTGCGCACAGTAATTTCAGAGCTTCGAGAGGCATCTCCATCAAGCCTCGGCGCATTCCCTTTGGCCCAAGCGGGAACTTCCACTCTCACTATTTACAGCAACATTGACTCTGATAGTTATAAAGAGAGGATCAGGTATTTCACTGTAGGCAATGAATTACGCAGAGGCGTGTTGAAACCTTCTGGCAATCCACTTGTTTATAATAGTGCCAATGAAAACGTCGAGGTAATGATAAGAAATATTATAAACGGAACTTCCACGCCAATTTTTGAGTATTTTGATGAAAATTACACCGGTACCACCACTCCACTTTCACAACCTGTGAATGTGCTGTCTGTGCGTTTGGTAAGAATTACAGTTATAGTTGACAAAGATGCAAATCGTCCGCCAGGAGCGATTACAATCACTTCTCAAGGGATGTTGCGGAATCTAAAATCAAACCAGTGACAACGAAAAATTTACAAAAAGGACAAGTACTAGTTCAAGTTATCGTTTTCTCCACTATTGCCGTCTTTGTCATAGGAGCGCTTCTGGGTTGGGCTGGCGTAAACATCAAAGCTTCAAGGCAATCCGTTGAACGAGAAAAAGCTATCCAGCTGGCAGAGGCCGGAATTGACTACTATAGGTGGCATTTGGCCCATGCTTCTACAGACTATCAAGATGGGACAGGTATCCCAGGACCTTATGTGCATGATGCATTAGATAAAGAGGGTAATGTTGCAGGTCAATACAGTCTCTCTATAACCCCGCCTATTGTCGGCTCAACAAAAGTAATTATTGAATCCACAGGTCTGCCAGCAAACTCAAATGTGCAAAGAAAGCTCAGAGTGGAAATGGCCATACCATCATTGGCGAAATATGCTGTTGTGGCAAATGACAATATGAGATTTGGAGAAGGGACAGAAGTTTTTGGGCCCATCCATTCAAATTACGGTATTAGATTTGATGGTCTGGCGCACAATTCTGTTACAAGCGCGCTTGGATCGTATGACGACCCTGATCACAGTGGAGCGGTGGAATTCGGGGTGCATACTCACGTCAATATTCCGCCAAGTTCTGGGACAAATAGCTCCTTCCGTCCTCTGGAGGCTTCGCCAAATACGCTTGCCACTCGCTCTGACGTGTTTGAAACTGGCAGGCAATTATCGGTCCCGGCCGAAGATTTTGTTGGAATGACAAACGATTTGGCGCAGATAAAGGCGGATGCCCAAGCAGCAGGACGCTACTTTGCTCCGTCAGGATACCAAGGGTATCAAATAATATTGAAGACAGACGATACCTTTGACCTATACAGAGTAACTTCCCAGTCGAGCCCTCCTTCTTATTGCACGAATTATGCCGGCCAGACGGGATGGGGAACGTGGAGTATTGGCAATAAAACTTTCTTGGCAAACTACTCTATCCCCGCAAATGGTCTAATTTTTGTTGAAGACAATGTGTGGGTGGAAGGCTCGGTTAATTCCACGCGTGTCACGATCGCTTCAGGGCGATTTCCAGACAATCCTTCAAACCGACCAAATGTAGTTGTTAATAATGATTTGCTTTATACAAATTATGACGGAACTGATGTTGTAGCTCTAATCTCTCAGGGTCACGTTCATGTAGGCATGGTATCAGATACAGATTTGCGGATCGACGCAGCTCTAGTCGCGCAAAATGGAAGAGTTGGAAGATTCTATTACCGTCCGCCTGGAGGAGGGCAGAATAGATGCTCTCCATATCACAGCAGAAGCTCGATTACCCTCTATGGCATGATTGCAACAGCGATCAGATATGGGTTTGCTTACACGGACGGTAATGGCTATACAACCCGCAATATTATCTATGATGCCAATCTTCTTTATGGACCCCCTCCTTCTTTTCCTCTTACGTCTGACCAATATGAGATTCTCTCTTGGGAGGAAGTGAGATAGCTTTGAAGTCCAAGTTTCAAAGGGTGATATAATATCGAATATTCTGAATTTACACTTCACGACCTGAGGATATGGCCAAAAGACTAATTATTGCCAACTGGAAAATGAATCCCGCAACTCTAAAAGAGGCAAGGGCGCTTTTTCAGGCAACAAAGAAAAAAGCCAGCACAGTCGCACGAGCTTCAGTGGTGATAGCTCCTCCCTCCGTGTATTTGGCATTTTGTAAGCCATCAAAGAAGGTCCTTTTGGGCGCGCAGAATGTGGCATGGGCTGACAAGGGAGCTTTCACTGGGGAGATTAGCGCAGTTCAGCTTGCCAACCTCAACGTTACATATGTGATTGTGGGCCATTCTGAAAGAAGATTTCTCGGAGAGACAGATGAGATAATCTCTAAAAAAATAAAGTCCGTCCTCAAGCAGTCACTCATTCCCGTGCTCTGCATTGGCGAGCTGGAAAGGGATAATCACGGCGCGTATCTGCGCATGGTAGAAGATCAAATTAGAAAATCGCTGGCGGGAATTGGGAGAGAAAGTCTTGCAAAAGTGGTTATTGCATATGAGCCTGTCTGGGCGATTGGAAAGAGTTCTGACGAAGCGGTGAATTCTCACAAGCTCCATGAAATGACAATCTTTATAAGAAAAATTCTTTCAGGCATGTGCGGAAGAGACTTGGCTCACAAAGTGCAGATTATCTATGGTGGTTCTGTCGAAGCGAAGAATGCTCTGGAGCTCATTCAGAATGGCAATGTGTCAGGATTTCTTGTGGGGCATGCCAGTCTAGATATAAAAGGTTTTGGAGAGATTGTAAAGGCGGTTGACGCACGAGGATGAAATCAATCCGAGAAATTTCTGATTTGAATGGAAAGACTGTCTTTTTACGTGTTGATTTTAATGTACCTATTGAGAATGGAAAAGTGGCTGATGATTTTCGTATTAAAAGAGTATTTCCAACTATAGATTACTTAAGAGAGAAAGGGGCGAACATTATATTGGCCAGTCATATGGATGGGGAGAGAGGACAAGCAAGCTTGGTGCCTGTTGCAAAGTACCTTAGGGAGTTTTATGATGTTTTGTTTGTTAATGATTATTACCCAAACATCCCGATAGATCTCAAGCAAGCATTTCACGAAAAGTCGCTTGTCCTACTGGAGAATCTGCGTTTTTACGATGGCGAGAAAGACGACAACATTGATTTCGCTAAACATTTGGCTTCATTTGCTGATTTCTTTGTAAATGAGGCATTTGCGGTTTCTCACCGAAGGCATGCTTCTATTGTTTCTGTGCCTAAGTTTTTACCCAGTTTTGCCGGAATTTTTCTTGAAGAGGAGATAAAAGAAATTTCAAGGGCCTTCAATCCAGAACACCCTTTTCTATTAGTTTTAGGTGGCACAAAATTTGAGACAAAAATCCCAATCTTAAAAAAATTCTTTTCAATAGCCGATCAGGTGTTTGTTGGCGGCGCATTGGCAAATGATCTTCTAAAAGCTAAGGGTTTGGATGTGGGACATTCTGTTGTGTCCTCAAAGGAGGTTGATGTGAAGGAGTTTCTGAATTCAAAGTTAATTCTACCGACGGATGTCGTGGTGAAAAAGGGCGATGAGGTCAGTATAAAACAAATTGATGAGGTGAGGGATGGAGATGTGGCAGTAGATGTGGGTCCGCAGTCACTCAATACTCTCTGTTCTATAGTCAAGAAATCACGCTTTGTGCTGTGGAACGGTCCGCTTGGTAATTATGAAGCTGGATTTATAGATGGAACAGAGACACTGGCAAAATGTATTGCAGAGGCCTCCAATACTTCCATAGTGGGAGGTGGACATACTGTAGCTTCAATAGCCAAACTAGATTTGAATGATGAATTTACCTTCGTTTCAACTGGAGGCGGAGCAATGTTAGATTTTTTGGCTAACGAAACTCTGCCTGGAATTGAGGCATTAAATAATAGCTTTGGATTGTAGACCTATAGATTTTTTCTAACTTTCTCCGCGTTTTCTTTCAGGTCGGCCTTGTCTCCCTCGACTTCATTGGTAGGAAATACCCAGATGTGAGCGTGAGGAACCTCGTCTCCAATTATCCTTGATAAGACCCAGTCTGTCCCAAAAGCTTTCCTCTGGGCCTGAGCTATCTTAGTTGCAATTTCAAAATATTTTCCAGTATTTGGTACGTCCCACACCCATCTATAGTGAGTCTTGGGGATTATTTGCGTATGTCCTGGACTTTGAGGGTGAATGTCTAAAAAGGCCATAAACTCTTCGTCTTCATAGACTATATAAGCTGGTACTTCTTTGTTCGCAATCTTACAGAAAATGCAGTTTGAATCTTGCATATATGCACATGATACAATGATTCCCATGATCGCAAAAGAGTACCGTCTACGACCCGAGATATCAACAGATTCAGCGAGTGAACTAGCCACATACCACCCATTTGTACAAAAACTTCTCTTTCACAGGGGCATTGATACGGCAATAAAAGCGCAGCATTTTTTTGGCCTGGATTACATTGGTCATCTCCATGATCCATATCTTATGAAAGATATGGGCAAGGCGGTGGAAAGAATTATAGAAGCGCTTGAAAGAAAAGAAAAAATACTGATATACAGTGATTATGATGCGGACGGTATTCCTGGAGGAGTGCTACTTAGAGAATTTTTTGAAAAAATTGGATATAGAAATGTCACAAACTACATTCCACATCGACATGATGAAGGGTACGGGCTTCATTTAGACGCGGTGGACGGATTTGGTAAAGGAGAAGTGGACTTAATGATTACGGTTGATTGTGGAATAGTAGATGTTGATCAAATCAGTCGAGCAAATGAACACGGAATTGATGTAATCATCACTGATCATCATGAGCCAAATGGTACTACACCCTATGCATATGCAATCCTCAATCCAAAGCAGGCAGGTTGTCAGTATCCCGAAAAAATTCTTTGTGGTTCGGGTGTAGTCTTCAAGCTCATTCAAGCTATTCTCCTCAAAAATCGATTTGGTTTGAAAGAAGGACAGGAAAAGTGGTTCTTAGATCTAGTTGGTATTGCTACTCTCTCCGACATGGTGCCACTCACAGGTGAGAATAGAGTGTTCGCTCATTATGGGCTCAAGGTCTTGCGGAAATCTCCCCGCCCAGGACTTAGAAAGCTCTGGCGTAAGCTTAGAGTAAATCAGCGTGATGTAACTGAGGATGATATTGGATTCACCCTTTCCCCCAGAATCAACGCCGCCTCTCGCATGGGAGAGCCAATGGATGCCTTCAAGCTCCTATTTACCAAAGATGAAGTGGAGGCGGATATGATCAGTGATCATTTGAATAAAATAAATGACGAAAGGAAGGGTGTTGTCGCCTCAATCGTGAAAGATATAAAGAAGCATCTCAAAGAGAAAAGTGTAAATGGCTCCCTGCCAAAAGTAATAGTGTTGGGCAATCCTCTCTGGAAGCCCGCGCTACTCGGTCTCGCTGCTAATTCTCTCATGGATGATTATTCATGCCCGGTTTTTCTTTGGGGCAGGAATGGAGATTCTCTTCTCAAGGGTTCATGCCGATCAGACGGGTCAGTAAGCTTAATTGACTTAATGGAAGAGGCAAAAGGCGCGCTGACGCAATTCGGAGGACACAAAATGGCTGGAGGATTTGCCGTTTCACATGAGAAAATACATGCTTTAGAAGAAGAATTAAACAATGCTTATGATTCATTGATCCTAAAAAAGAATGAATCATGTGATATGTCGCATGATTCTGTGAATTGGGTGGACACGCAGATCACTCTTGAGGATATAAATTTTGATACATATAGACATATTGAAAAGCTTGCTCCTTTTGGTGTTGGGAACTCAAAACCTCTTTTCATGATTAATTCAATAGTTCCTTATGAGGTGAGACAATTTGGCAAAACAAAAAATCATTTAGAGCTTATCTTTAAGGATAAAAATGGCAAAGAAGTTTCTGCCATATGCTTTTTTTCAAAACCTGAAAAATTCAAAAATGTTCCAGAGAAAGGGAAACCTATAAATTTGATATCCACAATGGAAAAATCAAATTTTCGCAATTACCCTCAACTAAGGTTGCGCGTGGTTGACATAGTATAATTCCACAATGCAGATAAAGATTTTTACAGATGGAGCGGCGAGAGGTAATCCAGGACCTGGAGGATGGGGAAGTATTGTTGTAACTGATGGCAACGTAAACGAGCTTGGTGGTAGAGATAAACATACGACCAATAATCGGATGGAGCTGACGGCGGTAATTAAATCCCTCGAATCTGTATCTAAGCTAACGACTAACAGTCCACAGCTAAAGGCCGCTGTGTTTACAGATTCTTCATACGTTTTAAAAGGCGCAAAGATATGGGTGCACAATTGGGTAGAGAACAAATGGAAAACAAAGACAAAACAAGAAGTTTTGAATAAAGATTTGTGGCAGAAATATTTGAAAGTAAGCAAGGAAATGAATATTGAATGGAAGCTTTTACCAGGGCACTCTGGTATTCCAGCAAACGAGAGATGCGACGTGATTGCGACAGAATTTGCGGACGACGAGAAACCAAAGCTCTATTCGGGCGCACTCAGTAGCTATAGAGTAGATTTGTCTGTAACTTCCGGCCTTAAAACTAAAAGCCAGAAGCTAAAAGCTCGAAGTTCTAAGTTACCAGCATATTCTTACGTGAGTATGGTGAAGGGAGTGATAAAAACTCATAAAACTTGGGCAGAGTGCGAGAAGAGAGTTAAGGGTGTAAGTAATACTAGATTTAAAAAGTCATCCTCACTTGAAGATGAGAATGTCATAATTAAAGAATTCAAGGGCAAATGAAATGAGCAAGGAGAGTCTTAGAATGTTTCTCTCAAATGTAGTCACACAAACATCGAAGTTCTCTAGAGATCCATTTTTGTTAATTGCTCTAGCCTTTATTTTTGGAGTGCTAAGTTCTTCTATCATAAATTTTGATTTATCCTTTGCTTGGTTTCTTGTCTTGTTGTCTGTCGTTATCTTCGTCTATTCGTTAGCATTCATTGAAAAAAGCGAAAGACGACTCATCATTCTCTTTGGTATCTCTGCCTTGGCGTTTTCTCTCGGAGTCTTTCGGTTTGAGATAAAAGATAGTCATGTCCCGAGTGAAAATTTCACCTCAAATGTAGGGCAGACAGTAACTCTTGAGGGCATAATCGTTGAGGAGCCGAAGTATAAAAATAGTTATAGAGAATATGTATTGAAGTCAGCGGAAGAGAAAATTTTAGTTCGGGCAGAGGTGTATCCGGAGTTTAAATATGGCGATAAACTTAAGTTTTCTGGCAGACTTGAGAGACCAAAAAGTTTCACAGACGACAGAGGGCAGGTCTTTGATTACGCGAAGTACCTTTCAAAAGAAGACATATATTTTACGATGTCATTTGCAAGAGGGGAGCTTATAGATGCGGGTTATGGCAATTGGTTGAAAACAAAACTTCTCACTTTTAAATCTAAGTTTGTGAATGCCATAGAGAAGCACATCACAGAGCCCGCATCATCACTTTTAGGCGGCATTCTCTTGGGGACTGAGGATTCCATGGGGAAAGATATTGAAGAAATGTTCCGTGTTACGGGAATTATTCACATTGTCGTTCTTTCTGGATACAACATTACTCTTGTGGTAGATGCAATCTATTGGCTGCTTTTTCGCGTGCGTTTTTTATCTAGAAAAGTCATTTTAATATCTGAAGCTTTAGGGATTTTCTTTTTTGTACTTATGGTCGGAGGAGCGCCATCTGTGGTACGCGCTGGGCTTATGGCAATGCTCGTCCTCTTAGCACGGGGCACAGGCCGGACTTATGTGGTGGCAAGAGCTCTGCTCATCACAGCTATTGCCATGGTGATTTGGAACCCAAAAGTTCTTGTATTTGATACAGGATTTCAACTCTCCTTTCTTGCGACCATCGCTATCATCTGGATTTCTCCAGTCGTAATTGAAAAATTATCATGGGTTACAGAAAAATGGGGAATAAGGAACATTCTTGCAGACACTCTTTCTACACAAATTTTTGTTTTACCACTTCTTCTTTATAAGATGGGGCTGTTATCAATCATATCTGTATTAACGAACCTTCTAGTCTTGCCCGCGGTACCCTTGGCAATGTTTTTCGGCTTTCTTACTGGAGCTTTAGGTCTTGTCTCAAATTGGTTAGCATTTCCTTTTGCAATCGTCTCTCAAATTTTACTCAATTACATACTTAAAATCGTAGAAATATTTTCCAGCTTTCCTTTTGCTGCAATCTCAATCCCATATTTCCCTTTGGTTTTGATGTGGATTTGCTACCTCCTCTTTGGTGTCATATTTTTGAGATTCAGTCAAAAAAGAGTCGCCTAGCCTATTTACTTGCTGTCTCAAAATTCTTTTCAATCACTGACCAGTTGAGATTTGCGAAGAAATCCTCAATATACTGCTTTTTTCCTGAAGGTTGATAATCAAATACAAAAGAATGTTCCCACATATCTAGAGCAAGAACCCACTGAACTCCATTAAGCTGTCCTAGGTGCTGTTCATCTACCCACTGAGTGAGAAGTCTCTTTGTGTGAGTATCATATCCGAGCACTGCCCAGCCGATTCCACGAGTTAGAGCGATAGATTTAAACGTATTTAAAAATGATTCAAATGATCCCCATGTTTTTGTAATCTCCTCCATCAGAGGACCGCTTGTGGTGAGAGCGGTCGTACCACCTTCAAGTGAACGAAAGTAGTATTCGTGATTTCTCATTCCATCAAATTCAAAAGCGAACCTTCTCTGGAGTTCTCCGAGCGCAAAAGCGTGTGTTTCTGAATCTTGCTTATACTCCTCAATTTTTTCTAGGATCGTATTGGCATTCTTCACATATCCAGAATAGAGTTTGAGGTGTTCCTCAATACTTTTTTCAGATATTCCTTTAAGTCCTGGAATATTAAATTTTATTTCTTCAAATTTTTGCATGAGAGGGTGTTTATTAATAAGAATTTAGTGTGGTTATTATATCAGAATCACTATTTCGGCATAAAAGCTATAATACGGTGGTGAGCAAATATCTCAAAGAATGGAAAAAGTGGCTGCTAGGAGCTCTCACTCTTTTAAACGTCATCATTTGGCTCTCAGTTTGGCAACTTAAGCCAAAAGATTATGTGCAAATATCTTTTCTAGATATCGGACAAGGTGACGCCATTTATATTGAGTCTAGAAATGGCAATCAAGTTCTTATAGATGGCGGACCAGATAAGAAAGTGTTGGAAGAGCTAAGCAAAACAATGCCGTTTTTGGATCGTTCAATCGATTTGGTAATTGAAAGTCACCCAGACAAAGATCATATTGGAGGACTTCCAGATGTGGTAGAAAGATATAGAGTGGGCGCGTTTCTAGAGCCGGGAGTAGAGTCGGCTAATTCAGTTGATGATGAATTGAAATTACGTCTGAAGGGAAAAAAGGTGAATGGGTACCTTGCGAGAAGGGGAATGATCGTTGATATGGGAGATGGATCATACTTAGAAATTTTGTTTCCAGACAGAGACGTCTCTGGTTTGGAGACAAACGATGCTTCAATTGTAGCTAAGTACGTATTTGATAGCACTTGCATTCTCTTAACAGGAGATTCACCGACAAAAATTGAAGACTATCTGGTTAAGCACTACGGGAGTGGTATGAAATGCGACGTCCTTAAGGCGGGCCATCACGGCTCTAAGACTTCTACCGGGGATAACTTCATAAACGCGGTTGCTCCGGAACTTGCTATTATTTCTGCTGGAAAAGACAATTCCTACGGCCATCCTCATGCTGAAGTAATTGAACGTTTACAAAAGGCTGGGATGAAGATTCTAAGTACAGTAGAAGAAGGTACTATCAAAATAACATCAGACGGAGAAAAAATGACAGTTAAATAGTTCCGAAAGGAAAACGCCAGCCGAAGCTGGTATTTTCTTTTATTTTCTATTCTCAATAATTTCCAGAGCGACGTTTTGAGGAACGATTTCGTAGTGGTCAAATTCCATTGTTGAGGAGCCTCGTCCTTCTGTCATAGAGCGGAGACTTGTTACGTATCCAAACATCTCTGCGAGAGGCACTTTTGCTTTGATAACTCGAAGTTCGCCTCTTTCATCCATGCCTTCAATCTGCCCGCGTTTTCCGGACAGGTTTCCTGTAATATCTCCCATGAATTTCTCTGGCACAACCACCTCAATTTTCATAATAGGCTCAAGAATAACAGGCTTTGCCTTCTTGGCAGCTTCTTGGAAAGCTTGGGATGCGGCAATCTTGTATGCAATTTCAGATGAGTCCACGTCGTGGTAGGAACCGAAGTTTAGCTCGCAAGAGATATCTGTCATCTTGTATCCAGCGACAATTCCTCTCTCCATGGCCTCCTTCACTCCCTTTTCAACAGCAGGAATAAACTCTTGCGGAATAACCCCTCCTTTTATAGCGTCAATAAATTCAAATCCTTCCTCACGGTGAGCATTTTTGGGCACCTTTTCTTCAGGGTCATATTTTGGAAGCGGTTTGATTTTGATTTTGACGTGACCGTACTGTCCCTTTCCTCCCGTCTGCTTGATGTATTTATTCTCCACTTCTGCTTCACCCGTAATTGTTTCTTTATATGCCACTTGAGGCTTGCCAACATTAGCTTCCACACTGAACTCTCTTTTCATTCGGTCAACTAGAATTTCAAGGTGAAGTTCTCCCATTCCCATGATTACCGTCTCGCCAGTGTCTGAATCAGATTTAATCTTAAATGTTGGGTCTTCGTCAGAAAGACGCTTGAGAGCCATACCCATTTTTTCTTGGTCAGCTTTTGTCTTAGGTTCAATGCGTAGAGATATCACGGGCTCTGGGAATGTAATCTGATCTAAGATAATAGGATTGTCTTCATCGCAGAAAGTGTGAGAAGTTTTGGCATTCTTAAGTCCCACAGCAGCAGCGATCTCTCCAGCATAGACTTTTTTCACTTCTTCTCTTTGATTGGCCTGAAGGCGGACAATTCTACCTAAACGTTCCTTATCGCCCGTTGTGGAGTTGTATAAATATGTTCCTGATTCAATGGTTCCTGAATATACGCGGAAGAATGTTAGCTGTCCGACGAAAGGGTCTGCTTGGAGTTTGAAAGCTAGTGCTGAAAACGGCTCTTCGTCAGATGCATGCCTGAGTACTTCCTCACCGTTTCGAGGATCCACACCTTTAATCGCTGGGATTTCTAGAGGGGAAGGGAGGTAGTCTACGACAGCGTTAAGTACCAACTGCACTCCTTTATTCTTAAGCGCTGAGCCGGTAAAGACAGGAAAAACTTTGTTTTCAATTACAGCTTTGCGAAGTGTTTCTTTGAGTGCAGGGAGTGCAATCTCTCGTCCTTCCAGATACGCGCTCATCAGTCCGTCATCATTCTCCACAATCCTCTCTACCAATTCGTGTCGGTATTTCTCCGCTTGCTCTTTGTACTCTGCGGGAACATCTTGTTCCACCACATCTCGTCCAAGTTCACCTTCAAACTTGTACATTTTCATCGTAAGAAGGTCTATGACCCCTTCATGCTTGTCTTCTTCACCGACTGGAATCTGCATTCTTACAGCTTTTTTAGAAAGTCTGTCTAAGATTGATTTGTATGAACGCTCAAAGCTTGCACCAGTTCGATCCAGCTTATTTATGAAGCAGATTCTTGGCACCTGCGCTTCTTCAGCATATCTCCAGTTGGTTTCAGATTGCGGTTCTACTCCCGCTACTCCGTCAAAAACCACTACTGCTCCGTCGAGCACACGAAGTGAGCGCTTTACCTCCACAGTGAAGTCAATGTGGCCAGGTGTGTCAATAATATTGAAACGCAATTTATTCTCTTTCTTGTTCCTCTCTTCGGCAGATAGGTACGTTGGTCCCCAAAAGCATGTGATAGCAGCGGCAGTAATAGTAATGCCTCTCTCACGCTCTTGTTCCATCCAGTCAGTCGTGGTTTCTCCTTCGTGCACTTCACCTATTTTGTGCTGCGAACCTGTGTAGTAGAGAATACGCTCGGAGACGGTAGTTTTACCTGCATCAATGTGAGCAATAATTCCAAAATTCCTGACTCTCTCTAGGGGATAATCTCGTTCCATAGTATTACCAAGCGAAATGGGCGAAAGCTTTGTTTGCTTCTGCCATCTTGTGAGTGTTTTCTTTCTTCTTTACGGCCTCACCTTCATTTTTTGAAGCATTAATAAGCTCTTCAGCTAGTTTCTCATTCATAGGAGCGCCTTTTCTAGAACGCGCTGCCTCAATAATCCAAGTGATAGCGAGAGCAAGGCGTCTTTCTGGGCGAACTTCACGAGGAATCTGATAGTTGGCGCCTCCGACTCGGCGGGAGCGCACTTCCATTGTCGGGCCGGCATTCTTGAGCGCAGTTTCAAACACCTCTAAAGGGTCTGTTTTTGCTTTTTCCTTTATTACATCAAATGCCGTATAAACAATGTCTCTTGCCGTATTTTTCTTTCCTCTCTCCATCACACAGTTAATAAACTTGCTCACTTTTGTGGAGTGATAGATCGAATCTGGAGAGACGATGTTTCTGTTTTTTACTTTGCGTCTCATTAGCTTTTCTTAGGTCTCTTAGTCCCGTACTGGCTTCGGCCTTTTCTGCGAGTATCTACTCCCGTGGCATCAAGTCTGCCGCGTACAATTGAGTATCTAAGTCCTACATCTTTTACGCGACCTCCTTTAAGCACTACCACTGAGTGCTCCTGCAGATTGTGTCCCATACCTGGCACATATGCAGTAACTTCCATTCCATTGGTAAGGCGTACTCGGGCGATTTTACGAATAGCAGAGTTAGGTTTCTTTGGAGTTTTCGTTGTTACCTTAGTACAAACGCCCCTCTTGAAAGGAGAATAATAGAAAACAGGGCGGTTCTTAATAGTATTGAACCCACGGGTAAGAGCCACCGACTTAGATTTTCGGCGGGTGATTTTTCTCTTTCTTTTTACTAGCTGGTTTATTGTGGCCATTTAAAAAAATATTCTGAATGAAATGCAGAATGGCCAATACTCTAATATAAGCAGTGCTTTTTTGCAACCTCTAAGAAAGACCTGTAATCAGGGAAAACAGCAAGCCCACGAGAGGAAGTATCAGTTGCCAGAGAAAAAAGATGAAAAATAGAACTAAAATAAGCCCGTATCTCTCAAAGAAAGAACGAATGGCCATATTGAGAGGGAAAAGAGAGAATAGGATTTTGGATCCATCCAAAGGAGGGACTGGCACAAGATTGAATATGGCCAAGAGTATGTTTATGAAAACTGCCGTCGCGGCAATTTGTATAAAAGATTCTGGTAGAGCTACTCCTGTAAATCTGATAAGCAGGCCGAAAATGGTGGCCATGACTATGTTTGAAGCCGGTCCTGCCACCGCGACAATGGCCTCTCCCCACCTCTGATTTCGAAGGTTGTAAGGGTTATAAGGTACTGGTTTTGCCCACCCAATTATGAATCCTCCCAGACTGTAAGAGATGATAGGTACAAGAAGTGACCCCCAGATGTCTAAATGCATTAGAGGGTTGAGAGTAAGCCGCCCTTGATATTCGGCAGTTTTGTCTCCTTGAAAATAAGCGGCGTAGCCATGAGAAACTTCATGGATTACCACTGACATGATAAGTATGGCTATTGAGAATACGAAATCTAGATTCATATCACACAAAGTTTAACACACTTGCATTATTCGTAACCATTCGTATAATTCGCATACATTTGTAAATTCATATCGAGAAATGAAAATTTGCCCAGTAACAAAAAAAAGCTCTCGCGTGGGAGGAGGCTACTCCAACCGCACTCGTGCTACACAGTTCAATCCGACAGGAACAGTCAGGAAGTATACGAATTTGCAGAAAAAGAGAATTTACATCCCTGAGCTCAAAAAAACTGTTGTACTCACTCTTTCTACTAAAGCTATCAAGACTATCAACAAGAACGGTGCCTACAGGACTCTCAAAAAAGCTGGCGTAATCTAAATCTGGCGTTTGGGCTTGACTCTATTGAGCACTTTGTTATCATGGTCTTCACGCTATTTTCGCGCTTTTTTGTTTTTGCGTGAAAAGTGGAAACATATTACAAACCTTATTTGGACAAGATTACACACTCTCGCGCGGTAATCTTGCTCAGCTAAGAAAATTTAATTTTATAAACATGGCAAATTTTGATCGTTCCAAGCCACACGTAAATGTAGGAACCATTGGTCACGTTGACCACGGTAAGACTACTCTTACGGCGGCTATCCTCAACGTTCTTCATCGCGCAGGTAAGACTGCTACGGTTAAGGGCGTTGACCAAATTGACAAAGCTCCTGAAGAGAAAGCAAGAGGAATCACTATTTCTCTCTCACACAATGAGTATGAGACAGATTCTCGTCACTATGCCCACATTGACGCTCCAGGTCACGCAGACTACATCAAAAACATGATTACTGGCGCCGCTCAGATGGACGGAGCTGTACTTGTAGTAGCCGCAACAGACGGAGTGATGCCCCAGACTCGAGAGCACGTGCTTCTTGCTAAGCAGGTGGGTGTGCCTAAGATTATTGTTTTCCTAAACAAGTGCGATATGGTTCCTGATAAGGAGCTTATTGATCTTGTTGAAGAGGAAGTTCGCGAGCTTTTGGACAAGTATGAGTTTGACGGTAAAAACGCCCCAGTTATCCGCGGTTCAGGACTGAAGGCTCTTGAAGCTACGGGACCGGTTGAGGATGAGTGGTCAAAAGCAATACTTGCTCTGACAGATGCTCTGGACACATACATTCCTATCCCAGTGCGTGAGACAGATAAGCCGTTTCTAATGCCAGTTGAGGACATTTTCTCAATTGAAGGACGAGGCACGGTGGTAACTGGCCGTATTGAGAGAGGCACAGTAAAGGTAGGAGAGGAAATTGAAATTGTCGGTCTTAAGGATACGGCAAAGACTGTCGTAACAGGTATTGAAATGTTCAATAAGTCTCTTGATTCTGGAATGGCCGGAGACAATGCAGGTATTCTTATCCGAGGTCTTAAGAAAGAAGATGTTACACGTGGACAAGTGCTTGCAAAGCCAGGTTCTGTAAATCCTCACACAGAGTTTGAGGCGGAAGTGTACATTCTTAAGAAAGAGGAAGGTGGCCGCCATACTCCATTCTTCACTGGTTATAAACCACAGTTCTATATCAGAACAACAGATGTAACCGGCGAAGTAACGTTGCCTGAAAAGGTGGAGATGGTCATGCCTGGAGACACTGTTACTTTCAAGGTTAAGCTTGTGGCTCCAGTAGCCTTGGAAGCTCAGATGCGCTTTGCTATTCGTGAGGGTGGCAAGACGGTTGGGGCAGGAGTTGTAACAAAGATTACGACATAACCGCAGGACTAACGCGCTCAGTGTTGAGCTACGTTGAGTCTTACGATCTGAAATGGCTAAAAGTACATCTACAAAAAAAGAGACAACCAAAAAGTCTGCGAAGGCAGCCAAGACAGTAAAGGCGCCTAAAGCAACAAAGGTATCCGCAAAAGATGAATCGGGAGCTCGGCTTCGTATCAGGGTTCGAGCCTACGAGTACAAGATTTTAGATGTCTCGGTAAAGCAGATAATTGATACTGCGCTTCGCTATGATGCGCAAGTACTCGGTCCAATTCCGCTTCCTACTGAAATAAAGAAATACACAGTCAATCGTTCTGCATTCGTATACAAAAATGCGCGAGAACAGTTTGAAATGCGAATACATAAGAGATTGATTGATATCTTGAATCCTACTCCTAAGCTCATTGAGTCATTAACGAACCTTTCACTTCCTTCTGGGGTGAATATAGACGTTAAGTTGATGTGATAGAGAAATAAGGAGCGAAGCGACTATATTTCTTATCACCCAGCCCCAATTTTGTTTAATCTATTAAGAAAATCAGCTTGTCCCGTACGAAATTTCAACTCGGGATAAAGTTAAGAAAATAGATGGCAAAGTTAAGGTTGCAGTAAACAAAAGCAATTGTAAATTCTATAAAAATTTTCGTATCGGGATGAAATTTCTTCTAGCAAAAAAGAATAGTATGACTCAAGTCTATACCGATGATGGTCGGGCTATTCCCGCAACTCTGCTTGATGTCGGAGATGTCATTGTTACTCAAGTAAAAAGCAAGGAGAAAGATGGCTACGAGGCTGTACAGGTTGGATTTGGTAGCAAGAAGGAGAAAAATATCTCCAAGTCAATTAAAGGACACACAAAAGGTTTGGGTAACTTTGCCGCGCTTCGTGAGTTTCCCATTAGCGGAGCTCCAGAGGGTGGATGGAAAGTGGGAGACAAAATCGAAATTGGCACATTTGCTCCGGGAGACGCGGTAGAAGTATCCGGCGTATCAAAGGGAAAAGGGTTTCAAAGCGTTATTAAACTTCACAACTTCAAGGGAGGTCCTAGAAGTCATGGTCAGAAGCATTCCGAGAGAGAGCCTGGATCTATTGGGGGCGGACTTCGAAACAAAGTTCCTAAAGGGATGAGAATGGCAGGACGGATGGGAGGGGATAAAATCACGGTGAAGAACCTAGAAATTGTGCAGGTAATTCCTGACGCAAATCAGATTCTTGTAAGTGGCGCTGTTCCAGGTCGCCGGGGAACGATGTTGGAATTAAGGAGTAAGAATTAGGAATTTAGAATAATTTTAATTCCACATTCAAAAAATGGAAACCTCAGTTTACAACCAGAAAGGAGAAAACATTGGCAAGATTGCATTGCCAAAGTCCATTTTTGGCGTGAAGTGGAACTCTGATCTTGTGCATCAAGTAGTTACATCAATGCAGTCATCTGCCCGACGAGGAACGGCTCACACAAAAACTCGAGGAGAAGTACGAGGAGGAGGAAAAAAGCCTTGGAAGCAAAAAGGTACTGGCCAAGCAAGACATGGCTCCACTCGTTCGCCTATATGGGTTGGTGGAGGAGTAGCCCATGGTCCACGAACAGACAAAAACTATGACAGAAAGATAAACAAGAAGATGAAGACAAAAGCTCTTTTTGCAATCCTCTCCCGAAAACTCAAAGATGATGGAATTGTGTTTGTAGATGATCTGACTCTTAAAGAGCCAAAGACTAAACTAGCAATAGCCTCACTTGTAACACTTGGCAAAGTGCCAGCGCTAAAGAATATTTTGAATACAAATAACGCACTTTCAATATATGTTCCCGAGAGAACAGATGACCTGGTAAGAGCATTTCGAAACGTTGCAAATGTGACTTTGGAAGATACTCGTTCAATGAATCCAGTATCCCTTCTTTCATACAAGAAAGTAGTGATGGTCTATCCTGAGGAGTCGTTGCGAATTCTTGGAAGCAAGCTCGGTGTAGCGAAAGAGGAGACTTCTTCAAAGACTCTAAAGAAAGTAATGCCTGTTAAGGAAAAGAAGACAGTGAAGAAGGTAGCTAAAGCAAAAGCAAAATAACATGGCCATTTTTGGAGATAAAAAGAAAAAGACAGAAGCGAAAAAAGAAATGACCTCGGTTGTCTCTTCTGTCCCCTCAGCGTCCGGTGTCGCTTCAAGCGTCTTAATCCGCCCTCGTATTACAGAGAAGGCTACAGATCTTGGGACAATCAGTAACGCATACGTTTTCAATGTTGATAAAAATGCGACAAAGAGGAGCATTGCAAAGGCTGTGGAGGTAGCGTACAAAGTAAGACCTGTTAAGGTGGCAGTGGTGGCTATCCCTCGAAAGCAAATCGTTGTAAGAGGCAAGCGTGGCGTAACAGGTGGGGGCAAAAAGGCGTATGTCTACCTTAAGAAGGAGGACAAACTTGAAATTGTTTAAACATGAAGTCATATAAACCAACAACCAAATCACGTCGAAACATGACCGGTATTGATTACCGAGTGATTTTGACTTCGTCAGAGCCAAACAAATCTCTGACGAGAGGCGTTACCCGCGCGGCCGGACGCAACCATCATGGCCGTGTCACTACTCGCCATAAGGGAGGAGGACATAAAAGACTTTTTCGGGATATAGATTTTACATATAACAAAATTGGAGTTCCTTTTCGAGTTGCCACACTTGAATATGATCCAAATAGAAGCGGATTTATCGGCATCGTAGTTTACAAGGATGGTGAGAAGAGATATGCGCTACTTCCAAAGGGTGCAAAAAGAGGCGATGTGTATGTTGCTTCAGAAGATGCGGCTATAGCGCCAGGGAATCGTCTTCCGCTTAAAAATATTACGGTTGGAACATTTGTATATAACGTTGAGCTAAAACCCAAGGGCGGAGCGAAGGCGGGACGCTCTGCGGGAAATTATATTGAAGTTGTTGCAAAGGACGCAGGATTTGTCGATTTGAAGATGCCTTCTTCAGAAGTAAGAAAAGTCTTAGAAAATTGCTGGGCAACGATTGGTGAAGTGTCCAATGATGAAAATCGCCTTGTTAATCTTGGAAAAGCTGGGCGTTCAAGATGGCTAGGCATTAGGCCTACAGTTCGCGGTTCCGCCATGAACCCAGTGGATCACCCACATGGAGGAGGAGAAGGACGCTCTGGAAGAGGACGCCGACGTGCAGTAAGCGCCTTTGGTAAGCCAACCGGTAAGGGTCAGAAATCTAGAAAGCCAAAGAAATACTCCAATAAATTCATTGTGAGGAGAAGGAAAGTAGGTAAGAAATAAATAAATAAATAAATAAAAACACCCATCAAAGGGTGTTTTTGTTTGACTTTTTTATACTAAAGGGTAGGTTGGTTGTAGATTAGGTCGTTGAGTTTACCCAAGATAGGAGATCAAATGAAAGCCATCGCGCTTGTTCAGGGGCAGATTAGAGATTATTCGTGGACCAACCAAGATGTACGTGAACTATCAGAAGGTGGAATAATTGCTGTGGCTTCAGTGGCAAAGGCTCTTGACGCTATTTTTCTGTTTTCTGATTTGGATGTTACCAAAGTTGTAGTTCTGTCTGTTGATGGGGAGAGAGAAGGTAATGCTTCTTTAAGCGCTCAGTACTTCTCGAGTGCATATCTTAGAAGAGATCTTCCTCCAAGGACAGTTTCATCGGTATACAAATATCAAGATTTTATCGACAGCATCTGGAACACGCTCGCAGATCAGGATTCAGGAATGGAAGTGGTAGTGTTGTTTTCTCCCCCCTCTCCTTCATTTCATATAATTCAGGATTTTCTCGAATCCTTCTGTTCTCTAGCCGCTCTGTTCTCGGGATTTCCGAGACATGATTGGAGCGCAACAGTAGACAAATTGAATTCAGGAGAGCAGCTTGGAGTCGTGATTGATTTCGAAAGCATGAGTTATCATCGTATTGATCGTCCGCAAGCGTAACCTCTAACCCCATGTTCTGCGAAGCAGAACATGGGGTTTCTCTATGATTTGACACTCTGGCCTTATTCCTATAGGATATTGCCCAAGCTCTCTGGAGCTTTTTCTATTCGTATTTTGTTTTGAATCGATTTAAATCATGACTCGGTCATCCAAAAAAGGTCCATATGTATATGAAAGACTCCTCAAGAAAATTGAGGGTAAAAAGCCTGACCAAGTCGGGGTTATAAAGACATGGGCGCGAGACAGTCAAATCGCTCCCGAAATGGTGGGCTTTACCTTCGGGGTGCACAATGGCAAAGATCATGTTGAGGTTTTCGTAACAGAAGATATGGTGGGTCATAGGCTCGGAGAGTTCTCCCTAACGCGCAAATTCGTGAAGCACGGAGGAAAAATGCAGAAAGAGCTTGAGCAAAAGAAGAAAGAAGCCGAGATTGCTTCCGCTCAAGCAGCTAAAGCTTCAACTTCAGCAGGAGACAATAAAGTTCCGGCAAAATAAATTTTATGTCACAAGTAACTGCACAACTCAATGATTACAGACACTCTCCTCGCAAAGTGAGAGTTGTTGCCAATCTTGTAAAAGGCCGACACGCGGAGGACGCAATCGCTGAACTGCAATTTCTTGGCAAACGTGCGGCGGACCCGATCTCCAAGCTCATCCGCTCCGCAATGGCAAGTGCCAAGAATAGTAATCTCGATGAAAGAGCAATGGTTGTGAAGGAGATGAGAGTTGATGGTGGAGCCATAATGTATCGCCGACGCTCTGCTTCTCGCGGTCGCGCTCCTATTATTCGCAAGAGAACAAGCCACATTCTTCTTGTGCTGCAAGAAGAAAAATCCCAAGCGCCAAAATCCAAATCCCAAAAGGATTCGAAGCCCAAAAAGCCAACACCTAAAAGCTAACAGCTATTTTTATGAGTCACACTGTCCACCCATATTCACATAGACTAGGCATCATCAGAGATTGGAAATCTCGATGGTTTGGCGCAAAAAATAAATATAAGTTTTTTCTTAGAGGCGATTTGGTAATCCGTTCGTTTTTAGAAAAGAAATTGCGTGGGCAATACGTGAGTTCAATTGAGATTGAGAGGAACGAAAAAGTACTTCGCATTATCATAGAAACATCTCGTCCGGGAGCCATTATTGGCCGACAAGGTGACGGAGCGACTAAGCTTCGCGATGAAGTTGTCGCAGTTCTTAAGAAAAAAAATGTCTGGAATCCAAAAGAGGAGGTACGCATTGATATAAAGGAGATTAAGTCTCCAGAATCAAACGCCATGATAGTAGCGGCAATGGTTGCTGAAGGCCTCGAGAAGAGAATGCCATACAGGAGGGTGGTGAAGTCTATAGTGGAGAAGGTAATGGCAAACCGTGATGTGTTGGGAGTAAAGGTTACGATTTCCGGCAGACTCGGTGGCGCTTCAATCGCTCGCTCCGAGACAAGGAAGCTCGGAAGAATTCCTTTGCAGACTTTTAGAGCAGACGTGGACTATGCTCACTATGAAGCAAAGCTTCCTTACGGGAATCTTGGAATCAAGGTTTGGATATACCGAGGAGAAATTTTCGATAAGGATAAAAAATAATTTACTATCATGCTGTTTCCTAAAAAAGTAAAATACAGAAAGTGGCACACTATGCGAAAAAATCCGACCAAAGTTGGAGTAGCTTCTCGCGGGGCCAACGTCTCTTTTGGTTCACACGGACTTAAAGCCATGGCTTCAGCCCGTATTCGCTCTAACCAGCTTGAAGCGGCGCGCAAAGCAGCATCGCGAGCAATAGGAAAGACAGGCAAGCTCTGGATTCGCGTTTTCCCAGATATGCCTTATACTGCTAAGCCTGCAGAGGTAAAACTCGGTAAAGGAAAGGGCGACTTGCAAGGGTATTGCGCCCCTGTGAAGCCAGGACGCATTCTTTTTGAGGTGGATGGGGTTGATGAGATTGTTGCCAAGGAGGCGCTCAGAAAGGCTGGCACCAAACTTCCCGTCAAGACTAAGGTGGTAGCAAGACACTAACATGAAGAAAACTGATTTTCAGAAAAAAAATGATAAGGAGCTTGTAAAAGATCTTCGCGATAAACAAGAATCATTGCGAGCTTTTCGTTTTGCTCTTTCTGGATCTAAGACAAGAAATGTCAGAGAGGGAAGAGGTCTTCGTGCTGATATCGCAAGGATAAAGACTCAAATGAGCGCGCGTCTAAGGAAGTAATTTTATGTCAGAGAAAGAAAATAAAATAATAAAGAGAGGAAAGATGCTGAAGGGCACGGCGGTTTCCAATAAAATGAAAGACACTGTCGTGGTTGAAGTGGAACGATATGTTAAACACCCGCAATACGGTAAATATATTCGCAAGAGAAAGAAGATTAAGGCCCATGATGCAGGTAATACTGTAAATATAGGAGATAAAGTGGTGATAGAGGAATGCAAACCTATTTCCAAAGACAAAAGATTTGTTGTAGTTCGAGTGGCATAAATTAATATGATTCAACCTCGTTCAATAGTGAAAATAGCAGACAATTCCGGCGCCAAGATTGGCCGCATCTTCAAGGTGCTCGGAGGTTCAAAGAAAAGATATGCTCGACTTGGAGATATTGTGGTGCTTTCAGTACAGGTTGCACAGCCAAGAAAATCAGTAAAAAAGAAAGATATTCTCTACGCTACTGTTGTCAGGCAGAGAGCTCCATTTAGAAGAGTAGACGGTTCATATATCCGTTTTGATGAGAATGCTGTTGTGATTGTAGATAAGACGAAGCATGAGCCGATTGCTGGACGTGTGTTCGGTCCTATTCCAAGAGAGCTTGGAGAGATGGGCTTTCAGCAAATTATCTCTCTTGCTCAAGAGGTAGTATAAAAATATGAAAATTCGAAAAGACGACAACGTAATAGTGATTACTGGGAAAGACAAGGGAAAGACTGGCAAGGTCGTTCATGCTTTTCCTCGTGAGAATAAAGTCGTCGTTGCTGGAATAAACATAAAAAAACTTCACAAGCGTCCCACAAAAAGTGGCCAGAAAGGACAGATCGTGGATCAAGCGGCCCCCGTGCATGTATCTACCGTGATGCTTTTAGACCCAAAGACCAACAAGAGAACCCGTATCGGATACGGAGTTAAGGATGGCAAAAAGTCGCGTATTTCAAAGAAGAGCGGAGCGACAATATAACCACTACTACTCTTATGAATACAATTCAAGAAAAAATAAATAAATCTTTTCCTGCTCTCAAGGAGAAGTTTGGATACAAAAATTTGATGCAATCTCCTCGTATTACCAAGGTGGTGATTTCCGCCGGCGTAGGTTCATTTAAAGATAAGAAGAAGATTGAACTTGCGACAGACAGACTTTCAAGAATCACAGGACAAAAGCCATCAACCCGCGGCGCTAAGCAGTCAGTGGCGGCTTTCAAGGTTCGTCAGGGAGATCCTGTGGGACTGCAAGTAACTCTACGCGGTAAACGCATGAATGCTTTTCTAGATAGACTCATTCACGTCGCTTTGCCTAGGACTAAGGACTTTCGTGGCATCTCCAAGAGTTCCGCAGATGAGATGGGTAATTACACACTAGGAATCAAGGAGCACACAATATTTCCAGAGACGGCAGACGAGGAGCTTAAGGACGTTTTTGGTCTCGCTGTAACCATTGTTACCACAGCTAAGAGCAAGGAAGAACTCATTACCTTCCTAGAACACCTCGGTTTTCCATTTAGAAAGTCGGAAGAGAAGAGATAAAAAGGGCGAATTTACGCCATTTGACAGTGTATTTTCACCCTGCTAGTATGTAGCCCACGCTTTAGGCGTTTTTTGTTTATCTATGGCCAAGAAATCAGTAATAGCAAGGTCTCAAAAGAAACCCAAGTTCTCTACGAGGGTTGTTAGGCGTTGTTTCAGATGCGGCAGAAAGCGAGGCTATATAAGAGAGTTTGACCTTTGTAGAATCTGTTTTAGGGAATTGGCAAATGAAGGCAAAATCCCAGGAGTGAAAAAATCCAGCTGGTAATATGACAGACCCCATCTCAGACATGATAATTCGCATGAAGAATGCAAGCGCAAGCCATAAAGAGGCTGTCACTTTTCCATACTCCAAGCTTAGAGAACACATCTGCGCTCTTCTTGAGAAAGAGGGTTTTGTCGGAGCGGTAGCAAAGAAGGGAAAGAAAATTACTAAGTCTATTGAAGTTTCTTTAAACTACAATGGCAGGGCGCCTCGTATTCAGGGAGTAAAAAGAATTTCCAAGCCATCAAGACGTATTTATAAGAGAAGCTCGGAAATCAGACCAGTTCGAAGGGGATATGGAATGTTAGTTCTCTCTACACCAAAGGGGATTCTGTCCGATAGCGAGGCGCGAAAAAGCAAAGTCGGTGGAGAGGCTCTCTTTGAGATTTGGTAATAAACATGAGTAGAATCGGAAAAAAAGGAATAACAATACCAAAGCAAACTGAAATCAATGTTTCAGGGGATTTAATCTCTGTGAAGGGTTCTCAAGGAGAGATAACAAAAAAATTTCCAGCTTCAGTGGCAGTCGTCGTATCTGACGGTGTGGCAACAGTTAATCCAAAAGCAGACACTATTGAAGCGCGCGCTTTGTGGGGTACCTATGCTTCTCACATTGCCAATATGATAGAGGGAGTGAACAAACCGTTTGAGAGAAAACTTCAGCTTGAAGGTATAGGTTATAAGATGGAAGTAAAGGGAGAAAAAATTGGTTTTGCCCTAGGTTTCTCTCACCCGGTAGAGGTTGCAATACCAAAAGGAATAAAGGTTTCAATAGAGAAAAATATAATGACGGTCTCTGGAGTGGATAAAGAGATGGTTGGGGAATTCGCTTCTAAGCTTCGAGCCATGAAGAAGCCAGAGCCATACAAGGGAAAGGGTTTGAGGTATTTTGGCGAAGTTGTGAAAATTAAGCAGGGCAAGAAATCCGTGTAATAGCATGAAGAGCATAAATACAAAAAAGAATACACAGAGAATCAGAAGGAAAGCCAGAATTCGTTCCAAGGTTTCAGGTACAGCAGAACGTCCAAGGCTTTCAATATTCAAATCAAATAAATATGTTTCTGCTCAAGTCATAGATGATATTGCGGGAAAGACGCTTGCTTCCGGCACTACTAAAACAATAAAGGGGAAGACTCTTCTTGAGAAATCCTCTCTTCTCGGTAGAGAGTTGGCGAAGGGAGTTTTGGCTAAGGGCATAGAGAAAGTGGTATTTGATCGAGGAGGTTATATTTATACGGGTAACGTGGCCGCTCTGGCAGAAGGCGCTAGAGAGGGCGGGTTGAAGTTTTAATTTAAATTATGCCAACTGACGAAAAAACAGAATTAGAAGTTGAGACGACTCCAATTGCGGAGATTCCGGCTGATGCCACGGCGCCTGTGGTGACGGCTGGATCCGCTCTGCCAGAAAAAAAGGATTTCCCAAAAAATCGTCCACCGAGAGAGCACAAGAAGAATCCTCGAAGATCTGCGCGAAAGGACACAAGAGTTCGTTCTGAATTTGACCATAAGACTGTCTCTGTCAGGAGAGTGACAAGAGTTGTTGCCGGAGGAAGACGTTTTAGCTTTTCAATCACTTTGGTCGCAGGTAACCGCAAGGGTATGGTGGGAGTAGGTCAGGGTAAATCCTCCGATACTCCCATTGCAATTGATAAAGCGGTGAGGGATGCTAAGAAAAACATGATTACGGTGAAAACAACAAAGGAAATGTCCATTCCTCACGAGGTGGATGCGAAATACGGCAGCTGCAGAGTGCTCATCATGCCTGCACCCGGAAGAGGAATACTCGCAGGAAGTTCTGCTCGAACAGTTCTTGAATTGGCGGGTTTGAATTCTGTTAACGCCAAGATTCTTTCCGGTTCAAAGAACAGAGCAAATATTGCAAAAGCTACGATAAAAGCTCTGGAAGAACTTGCGAAGACAGGTGCGCGAAGAAGTAAATAGTTCTCTATAACCACATGCAATTACATAATTTAAAAAGAAAAACTCCGAACAAAACCTCCACACAAGTTGGGAGAGGCGGTACACGTGGCAAAACTTCGGGGAAGGGGACAAAAGGGCAGAATGCGCGCGCAGGTAGAAAGAAAAGGCCTGAGATTCGCGATGTTATAAAAAGATTGCCGAAGTTGCGTGGACGGGGAGTCTCATCGCTTAAAAGCATCCAGTCTAAAAGTGTTCCGGTAAATCTTGGAGATATCAATGAATATTTTTCAGTTGGTGATACTGTCTCTCTTGAGACTCTTATTGCCAAGGGGCTGGCAAGCTCTTCTTCAGGCAATATTGCAGTTAAAGTTCTTGGAGGGGGGAACCTTGATAAAAAGCTTACTTTTAAAGGTTGCAAGGTATCAGAGTCCGCTAGAGCAAAAATTACTTCTGCTGGCGGGGTGATAGAATAGACAAATGAATCCCGTACGAAACCGCGATCACGATATAAATAACATTCATCAGTAAAGAATATGGAAAAGGTCAACATTAGAAGCATAGGTAACTCAACAGCACTCGCTGATCGCGATCTGTTTCGTACGGGATGAAGACTCTTCTCGATAAAATCCGTTTGATCTGGGGAGACCGGACACTTAAAAAAAGAATGCTATTTGTCTTGGGAGCTCTTATTCTCTTCAGAATACTTTCTCATATTCCCGTACCTGGAATTGATGTGAGCCGTTTGCAGAGTTTTTTCGAAGGTAACCAGTTTCTCGGTCTCCTAAACCTTTTCTCCGGAGGCGGACTTTCAAATCTGTCCATAATCATGCTTGGAGTGGGACCCTATATTACCGCTTCAATTATCATGCAGCTTTTAACAATTATCTTCCCAAAGATTAAAGCGCTCTATCACGAAGAGGGAGATGCAGGTAGGAGAAAATTTGCTTACTACTCAAGAATGCTTACAGTACCTCTTGCGATTATTCAAGGTTTTAGCTTCCTCACTCTCCTCACGCGACAAGGTATTATTCTGCCGCTCGGCGCTCTTGAGATGATTACAAACATTCTCATCATCACTGCGGGTTCTGTGCTTTTGATGTGGATTGGAGAGCTTATGACCGAGTATGGGGTTGGAAACGGAACATCTCTGATTATTTTCGCCGGTATCGTAGCTGGCATTCCTCAAAGCATTGCCCAACTTTCTATTGTGTTTGATCCGTCACAGATTCCTCTCTACATCGCTTTTATAGTGGCGGCCGTCGCGATCATTTTAGGAGTTGTCGTTATTACGGAAGCAGAGAGACCGATACCTATTACTTATGCCAAGAGAGTGCGTGGTGCAAAAGTATATGGGGGAATTTCAACATATCTTCCCCTCCGTGTGAATCAAGCGGGAGTGATTCCAATTATTTTTGCATTGTCTATTTTATTGTTTCCTCAACTAATATTCAGTTTCCTTGCAAATGTTGATGTGGCAATTGTTAAGACTATTTCCGCATTCGCGTTGGGAGTGTTATCAAATCAATGGTTTTACGCCGTTGCCTATTTTCTCTTAGTATTCGCTTTCACATATTTCTATACCGCAGTCACCTTTGATCCGCACATGATTTCTACGAATCTGCAGAAAAGCGGAGCGTTCATTCCTGGAGTGCGCCCTGGAGATCCTACCGCCGAATATGTGACAAAGGTTCTTACGCGCCTCACTCTTGTGGGAGCCTTATTCCTCGGTCTTATAGCTGTATTGCCTCTAATAATGAGAGGAATCACTAATATTCAGTCTTTAGCAATTGGCGGCACAGCGCTTCTAATTGTTGTCTCTGTGGTAATTGACCTCATAAAGAAGATTGAGGCTCAAATCTCGGTAAGGGAATACTAAAAATTTGCTTTTAGCTTTTAGGTGTTAGGAAAATATAGATGTAAATCGTATAATTGACTGATATTTCCTATAAGCTAAAACCTAACAGCTAATATCTAATTAAATGTACGCTTTTATTTTTATGGGTCGATCTGGCTGTGGTAAAGGGACCCAGGTCGCTTTGCTTCAGACATTTCTTGCCACAAAAGACGAGACCCCAATACTTCATGTGGAAAGCGGTCCGATGTTTCGCGATTTTATTTTGGGAGAGAAATTTACAAATAAACATTCACGAGAAATCTACGACAATGATGATCTCCAGCCGTCTTTTCTCGGATGCTTCATGTGGTCAAAAGCTCTGCTCGAGCAGGCTACTGGAAATGAACATATTATCTTCGATGGAGTTGCCAGAACCTTGGTAGAGGCAAAGGTTTTAGAGACAGCTTTTGAGTTCTACGGAATTACAAAGACTTTCGTGATAAATCTGGAAGTTACCAGAGAATGGTCAGAAAAGCGCCTACTTGCTAGAGGCAGGGCAGATGATGCCAGTCTAGAAAAGATAGACAAGAGACTGAATTGGTTTGAGGAGGATACTATGAAAGCGATTGAGTATTATGAGAAGTCTCCAGACTATGAATATGTTGCAATCAATGGTGAGCAGACAATAGAAAAAGTTCACGATGCTGTCAGGGCTTTTGTGGAGCCTCTTCTCAGCAAGACCGCGAAATAATCTTGTAATGATTACTATAAAGACTTCAGAAGAAATAGAAATCCTCAGAGCAGGAGGACGCAGACATGCAGAAATATTGAACGAATTGGCCAAAAGGGCAATCGCTGGTGTAAGCACAAATGAACTTAATACTTGGGCAATTGGGCTTCTGGACGAGGGGGGAGACTATCCCGCGTTTTTGGGGTATACCCCCGATGGGGCAAAACGCTCTTATCCCGCAGCTCTCTGTGTTTCCATCAATGACGAGATTGTTCATGGGATTCCCAATGAAAATCCGCGAATTCTAAAAGAAGGAGATGTTGTAAGCCTAGATCTGGGGCTCTCTCATAAAGGAATGATCACTGATTCTGCTATGACCTTAGGTGTAGGTAAAATTTCACCGGAAGAGAAACGTCTAATTAAAGCGACAAGAGAGGCGCTTGGCGCTGGGATTCTGGCGGCGCGTGCTGGCAATAGCGTGGGGGATATTGGTTTCGCGATCGAGAATGTTGCAAAAAAATACGGGTTAAAATCGGCCGAAGGTCTCTCCGGTCATGGAGTGGGATATGAAGTGCATGAAGATCCTTATGTTCCTAATGCTGGGATGCCGGGGAGCGGGCCGAAGCTTAAAGCTGGCATGGTGCTTGCCATTGAACCTATGTTTGTCTTGGGGAAAGGAGACATTGTGCTTAGCAAGGATGGATATACTTATCACACAAAAGACGGCCAAAAGGCTGCGCATTTTGAACACACGATTGCAATCACAAACGGCGCTCCCATTATTCTTACGGCGCTTTAGTATGCCTATTTCTCTGTATCTGATATTCTTAAAGTAATTAATTTAAAAATATATCAATATGGCCGCCACAGCATTTCGTCCTGAGTCGTTTGAATCACAAGATGGAGGTATTATGACTGGTGTAGAGATACCCAGGACACGAAAAAGGAAGACTCGAGCTATTCCTAAGGATGTTCCATCAGATAAAGCCGGTGCGGGAAGTATACATCCTGTAGATGAACGTGTGAGGGAGGCGGAGGAAATAGTGTCTATTATAAAGGATGCGGCGGAAATAGATGCAGAAGAGGCTGTCTCTATGGCAGAGCAAATTGAGACGGCCGAAATGCAAGCTGAGCCTCTTGAACTGCGTTTTGAGAAGGAAAAAGACGCATTATCTGCGCACGTTGCTTCCCTAAGAGAATTCGTTAGAGAGAAAGAAGAAAGGGTTAATTTACTCAAAAATCCAAAAGTTATAGATAGGAGGTCTTCTCAGCAGGCAGATGTTTCGACAGAGGTTAGTGTCGGCAGACAAATAGAACAAGAGTCAAAAGAGTTTCACAATATAGCAAGGATAACAAAAGGGGCAGAGACGTTTGCAAGCAAGATGTACAGTGGAACGCCCAACGATTATGCGGATAATCTGATGACTTATAATCAGGAGGTTAATCAGGCCAAGGACCTCGATGACTTGGAGGGAGTTGGTAAAAGATGGGGTGGCTATAAAGTGGATACAGAAGGTGTTTCTGCCGGAAGGGGCATTTTTATGGATTGGGAGGTCTTGATGAAGAGCGCTTTCTTAAAACGTGAGAAGGCGGATGGAGACGCGCAGTATGTTTACAAGTCTAAGGAAGAATCTTTGGATTTTATAAATAAGAGGGTTGGTAATCCCATACTTCGTAATAAACTTATTGAAATAGTGGAGTCAAGGCACAGAAATCCACAGGACATGGATGTTTCATGGGAAGACGCAGAGCGGGAATTTAATCCGCAAAATGCGATTACACAGGAGTACATTGTCCCTCAAGATCTAAGAGAAGCGAAAGCTGAAGAATCAAAACTTCAATTTGAACTTGAGCAATTGGAAGAGGTAAGCGAGCCACTCAGACAGGAAAAGGAGGATTTAGAAATAGCCAATACGGTTCTAAACTCAGGACTTTACAAGTGGTCTCCTGGATTATTTACTCTAATTCCGGGCAATAAGAGAAAAGTAGAAATTCTAAATAAAGTAGTGGGAGACAGAAACACGGGTAATTACTGGCTTGCCGCCAAGATGCGGCTCGCGGCGTTAGAGACAAATTTCAACAAGCGCTGGCAGGCAAATGCAGAGAAGGTGAATGATAATATCCAGTCGCTCCATGAATCGAAGCAGAAGCTAAAGACGGTGGCAAATAAGTATAAATAAGCTGATATTTGGAATACACAGAGTTGAAAACAGGGCATAATGCCTGTATACTCTTGTCTTGATTATTTGTTATATATGAAATATGGACGTTAAACAGGAAAAGACTTTTGTGCTTATAAAGCCAGACGGAGTGCGAAAAGGTCTCATTGGAGAAATAATAAAACGATTTGAACAAAGAGACCTTAAGATTGTGGCACTTGAGATGTTCCAGCCTACCCGCGAGCAGATAGATAATCACTATCCCAAAGATGAGACATGGATAAACAGACTTGGAGAAAAAAGCCTCGCTACTTACGAGCAGTATGGTATTGATCCGAAATCTCTTCTTGGCACGAGTGAAAAATCAGAGATTGGCAAAATGGTGCGTACTTGGCTCATTGACTACATGCTTTCAGCGCCACTTGTGAGGATAATCGTGCAAGGAGTGCATGCGGTAGATGTAGTGCGTAAAATTGCGGGGCCGACACTCCCTTACAAAGCTGACATGGGTACGATTAGGGGAGATTTTTCCATTGACTCTCCTGCTCTCGCAAACAGCGAAAAACGCGCTGTTGCCAACCTTATTCATGCGTCGGAGACAGCTGAAGAAGCCAAGCATGAAATCAAACATTGGTTTGGAGATTTTAAGGTTTTTGAGCATAAACGCTTCGGTGTGGATGAATAAGGCAGGAATTTCCTATTCAAATTAGGTACGGGGCTTCTCATTTCTACTTTCTTGTTTTCTAGCTATTGAAATCACTTTTATTGTGCGCAAGTAGTACTATAATTATCGTAGGGTTATTTGGCATATTATCTAGATTAAAGTAAATAAAAGGGAATCCTATATCGTTTTACTCCTTGGAGTGAAACTGCGGGCACCCACCTAGTACTGCACTAGGGCAATATGACCAAGTAGCCCCCATGAAGAAGCCCATTCGCGAGTTCGCGAACGGGCGTTTTCATTAAATAATTTTGTATAATGTATTAAGCAGAATATCAAATGGCTCATATCAAATCTTTGCTCCTGTTATTGTTTTTTTCTTTATCGCTATTAGTTTTCCATTATATTGGGATTCAGTCTTACTTTTATTGGTCTATCGGTTGGTACGATACGGTTTCGCACCTACTGGGAGGCATTATCATTGGACTTTTTACAATGCTTTTTTCGGTTGGAAGCAATTTTTCAAAAAAAGTTTCATTCTGGCGTTCATTACTGATGGCACTGGGGGTGGTCGTCTTGTGGGAATTTTTTGAATTTGAGACTGGTATTACCTATCTATCTTCAAAATATGTAATAGATACCTTATTTGACATGTTGTCTGGCCTAGTCGGAGCAATCATCTCGGTCGGGATCAGCCTTTTATTCTTTAAAGATCGCGTATGAAACCGCAAATTACATTTTATGGTGGGGTCAATTCTGTAACTGGGGCAAATTTTTTATTTGAAGCGCAAGGAAAGAAAATTCTCATTGACTGTGGTTTAGAGCAGGGAGGTGAGGGTGCCAGTCTAAGAAATGGAAAAGTTTTTCCGTATAGCCCAGCTACAATAGACTTTCTCTTTATTACACATGCGCATATGGACCATATCGGACTTATTCCTAAGCTCGTGAAAGAAGGGTTTACCGGAAGGATTTTTTCTACTCCAGAGACAAAGGAAATAACCCGGCTCATGCTTGAAGATGCCCACAGGATTATGGAGTATGAAGCTCGAAATGGCGGTGAGAGCGAATTATACTCACTTCCGGATCTTGAGCGCGCCATCTCAATCTGGGAGACGATCGATTATCACAAGAATATGCAAATTGCTCCGGAATTGAGTGTTGTGGCAAAAGACGCAGGGCACATCCTCGGTTCTGCCATGTATGAATTTGAATATGAGAAAGGGGAAAGAGTCCTCTTTACGGGGGACCTAGGAAACTCACCCTCTGTTCTTATGCCTGACACGGAGTTTGTGGACGATGTGGATTATATCGTGATGGAGAGTGTTTATGGCGACCGCAACCATGAAAGCAAAGGGGAAAGAGATAGAAGGTTTAGAGATGAAATTAATTCCACTATAAAGAAGGGCGGGACAATCTTAATTCCCGCTTTCTCGTTAGAAAGGACTCAGACACTTTTATATGAATTGAATGAACTTATTGAAAGCAAGGCAATTGATGAGGTTCCGGTATTTTTGGATTCTCCACTTGCCATATCGCTGACAAAAATATACAAAAGAATGTTTCTAGCTTTTAAAAAAGATGTTCAAACTGACATAAATGACGGCGATGAGATTTTTGAATTCAAGGGTCTTAAGGAAACTCCGAGAGCTGATGATTCAAAGAGCATTGCATCTCAACCCGGACCCAAAATTATTATTGCAGGCTCAGGAATGTCCACTGCCGGCAGGATTTTGCACCATGAGAAGAGATATCTGCCCGACAGCAATGCAACCGTATTGATTACAGGATACCAATCTCCTGGGACACTTGGGCGTCAGATAGAAGAGGGAGCAAAAGAAGTAGAGATCGAAGGAAGCCTAATTCCTGTTAGGGCTCGTATAGTAAAAATTGAAGGCTTTTCAGGGCATCGAGATTCCGACCATCTTTTGGAATTTGTGGAAAAAGCCGCAGATGGACCATTAAAACAAGTTTTTGTGGTAATGGGAGAGCCGAAAGCCTCTCAGTTTTTAGCTCAAAGAATTAACGACTATATAGGAGTGAAAGCCATTTGCCCTGAGGCGGGAAAGACTTATGTATTGAAATAGTTATTTGAGATGAGACTCTACTTGGCTGTTTCAACAATCTTTTTGAAAGTTTCAGGATTTTCTTGTGCCAGAGTCGCGAGAATTTTTCTATCTAAAGCAATATTTCTTTTCTTAAGGGCTCCAATGAATTTGCTATATGAAAATCCAAGAGGACGGAGCGCGGCATTAATGCGTACATTCCAGAGTTTTCTGAAATCATTTTTTTTGTCTCGTCTATGTGCAAAAGCATAGCTTCCTGCGTGGACGATAGCCTCGTTTGCGGCGCGTTCCTTCTTGCTTCTTGCAAAACGATACCCCTTCACCTGGCGAAGGATGTTTCGGCGAGATTTTAGCGCATTTACTCCTTTCTTTACTCTTGTCATGTTATATATTCACTAGATATCGGCTTCTAGACTTATTTGAAATGGTAAATTTCATACCTCGTTTCTTGGTAAGCTGGCTGCGCCTTCGGCTCTCCTTGGCATTGAAGTGATTCTGACCTGCTTTTCTAGAGACAATCTTGCCTGTTTTGGTCACTTTCAGCCTTTTTGCGTATGATTTGTTGGTTTTTATAGCCATGATTTAAGGCTCTCTATCTTACAGATATTTTCTGTTTTGTCTACCCCGCCAAATACGATTTGATGGGGGCTACCCCGTAGTAGATCTAGAAGGAGCACACTACAGGGTAAATCCTTATTTTGTCCTCTCTATTATAGCGGTCATCCCCTTTGGGCTCTTTTTAGGGGTATCAGCCATTATATAGTCTTCTGGCACAAGCTTGAGAAATCTCGCCACTCTCTCTTTCAAAAATGCCTCATTGAGGTATTTGGCCCTTCCAGGGAGGAATAGGTCTAGCCTTACTCGGTGGCCTTCTCTTAGCCACTCACCAGCCTTCTTCGCTTTTAGAGAGAGGTCATGCTCTCCGGTACCTATCTTAATCTGCAAGGTTTTTACTTCTGCGGTATGAGCTTTTGCTTTAGAGGCCTTCTGCTTTTTATTCTCAGCATACTGATATTTGCCAAAGTCCATTATCTTGGCGACAGGAGGAACTGCGTTTGGAGATATTTCAATAAGGTCCACTCCTGCCTCGTTTGCTTTTGCTAGGGCTTCGCCGAGTGTTATCACGCCGAAATTCTCCCCTTCGGGACCTATGACGCGCAACTCTGGCGCTTTTATCTGATGATTTATGCGTACGTGTGGACTCAAGTCTTATTCGTTATGGAAAATTATATTAACACTGATTTAGCATTTTTACAATGACGAGCTTTCTATTTCAGTTTCACACTTTCTAACATGTCTTCAAAGACAGTAATTATAGGATCACTTGGAGCAATAAATGTAACTGACAACATGACGATGTTTTCTTTGTGAGCGAACACGACTGATTGGCCTTCATAGAGTCCCGACCATCTATAGCTCACTGCATCTCGGTCTTTGTAAGTAAATATGGTTGGTTCATCAGATGAAAGTTTAAAATTTGAGTAACTCATTCCTCTCACCCATCCTTCCGCGGAAAGTTTTTCACTGTTTTGAAAAATATCTACGGTGATTGCTACTGGGCCTTCTCTCGGCGGAGTCTTTCCTTCGCGTACCAATCTATTCTCTTCAGTATCCTCTGTGAGTATTATTGCAGTTCTTTTTCTCTGTGGACTTCCCGTATCCTTCACTTCCAAGAAATAATTATTTGGATAGTCAAACGCAATCCCAATAGAGCTTGATTCATAATGCTTGGTTTTCTCCTTCGGCTCATTTTGTGATCGGGAAAGGACAGCAAGCAGTGCGATTGCAAGCACAAGCGCCCCGACGACAATTATCCGCCTATTCATTGGAACATTATAGCAAAATGCCACTTTTTATTCCGATCCGATCTCAATTAAGATATAAGGACTAAAATAATGCCTGTCACCCAAAGTGCGACCAGAGAATGCAGAGAATAAATCACAAAGAGCTTAAAAGACTTAGTATCCCAAAGTACAGTACTTAGGTGTATTGGGAGCTGGAAACCGAGCCAGATGAGAGACGCGAGGGTGATAGCAGAGCTAATGGTGGCAACACTTTGCACTGACATAAGGTAGTAGAGTGCGTAGGCGCTCACAAGAGAGAATATAAAAGTGATTGCGTATGACTTCTTCAT
>Ga0209542_10002268_pt1 | contig 43427 bp, 33 predicted proteins | sample RifCSPhighO2_01_FD_184028 | JGI IMG/M metagenome (GOLD analysis project Ga0209542, IMG submission 184028) | Soil microbial communities from Rifle, Colorado - Rifle CSP2_plank highO2_0.1 (SPAdes) (version 2) | ecosystem: Environmental > Terrestrial > Deep subsurface > Rock core/Sediment ... | reverse complement strand
GGTGGACGCGATGCGGCTCGCGCCGGCGGTGGACGCGGTAGTACTCTGCTCGGGCGACGGCGATTTTACGCCGCTCGTGGAACAGCTTCAAAGCATGGGCAAGCAGGTGGAAGTGATCACTTTCGGCAAAAGCGCCTCGGCCCGGCTCAAAGAAGCGGCGGACGACTTTATAGACCTCTGCGACGAACCAGAAAAATATTTGTTAAAAAAATAATAGACGCGATACCAATATACGAATGCATGCGAATAATACGAATGGGTTGCGGCACGAGTTTTTAAGTCCATTCGTAGCATTCGCGTTCATTCGTGGATTCGTATTATATCGACGTCGCGTCATATAACAATGCAAGTCAAAGAATTTTCTCTTGACCTCGCGGGCAAAACGATCACGATTAAAAAAAGCGTTTTGGCCGGACAGGCCAACGGCGCGGTTTTGGCGCAATACGGCGAAACGGTCGTCCTGGCGACGGCGGTAATGTCTAAAAATAAAAGAGAGGGGGTGGACTTCTTCCCGCTGATGGTGGACTACGAAGAGAAATATTACGCCGCCGGGAAAATCAGCGGATCGCGTTTCATTAAGCGCGAAACCAGAGCTTCGGAAAACGCCATTTTAACCTCGCGGCTGATAGACCGCTCTTTGCGTCCGCTGTTTAACCACACGATGCGCAATGAAGTGCAGATCGTCATAACGGCCTTGAGCGTGGATCAGGAAAACGACCCCGATATTCTGGCTGTTTTGGCCGCTTCTACGGCGCTGGCCACATCGGATATTCCCTGGGACGGGCCGATCGCCGGCGTAAGAATCGGGCGCAAACCGGACGGCGCGCTGATCGTCAACCCGACTTACGAAGAGCTGAAAACCTCCGACCTTGATATCACCGTCACCGGCACGAAAGACCGCATCAATATGATAGAAGCCGGCGCCAAGGAAGTGCCGGAAGAAATAATTCTGGAAGCCTGCGCGCTCGCGCAAACCCATATCGGCCGGCTGATAGATTTTCAAAATGAAATAACCAAAGCAATCGGCTTGCCTAAAACGGAAATCGCCACGGAAGCGCCCGATGAAGAATTAACCGCCGAAGTAAGAGCGTTTCTCGGCGACAAATTAGAGGAAGCGCTTTACATCAAAGATAAACGGGAAAGAAGCGAGGAATTGGATGAGTTAAAGAAAACTCTAACGGAACACATCAAAGAAAAATATCCTGATGATCCCGAAAAAGTAAAAAGAGCCGTCCACGCCTACGACGAAGAAATAGACCGGATCGTGCACGAAAACATCATCAAAAAAAATAAACGGCCTGACGGGCGAGCGGCGGATGAAATCCGCGAACTTGATTGCGTCGTGGCGATGCTACCGCGCACGCACGGCTCGGCTCTTTTCGCGCGCGGCGAAACACAAGTGCTTTCCGTGCTCACGCTCGGCTCGCCCGGCGACAAACAAATGATAGACGGGATGGAAATAAGCGAACAGAAAAGATTTATGCATCATTACAACTTCCCGCCCTACTCGGTGGGTGAGGTGCGCCCGATGCGCGGGCCGTCCCGGAGAGACATCGGGCACGGCGCTCTGGCCGAGCGGGCAATGGAGCCGCTTATTCCCGATCAAAAAGATTTCCCTTACACCATTCGGCTGGTATCGGAAACACTCTCATCCAACGGTTCGTCTTCAATGGCTTCCGTCTGCGCTTCCATTATGGCGCTGATGGACGGCGGCGTGCCGGTTAAAAAAATGGCCGGCGGCATCGCGATGGGCCTGATGACCGACAAAGAAGGTAATTACAAAGTATTGACCGACATCCAGGGACCGGAAGATCACTACGGCGATATGGACTTCAAAGTCGCCGGCACGGAAGACGGCGTCACCGCTTTGCAGATGGACGTGAAAATTGAAGGCGCGACGGTGGAAATTTTAAAAGACGCTTTCGCGCAGGCGAAAAAAGCGCGCCTGGAAATTATCGCTCAAATGAAATCGGCAATCGCCGAACCGCGTCCCGATCTTTCCGCCTACGCGCCGCGCATCATCACTCTGCAAATCAACCCCGATAAGATTAAAGACGTCATCGGTCCCGGCGGCAAAATAATCAACGAAATCATAGATGAAACCGGCGTGTCCATAGACATTGAAGACGACGGACAAATCTTCATCACCTCCGCGAACGCGGAAGCTTCGCGAAAAGCAGTGGAATGGATCAAAAACATCACGCGCGAGGCGAAAGTGGGCGAAGTATTCCAGGGCATCGTGAAAAGAATAATGGACTTCGGCGCCTTCGTGGAAATATTCCCCGGCACGGAGGGTCTGGTGCACATCTCCAAACTGGCCGACCGGCGCGTCGCGCGCGTAGAAGACGTCGTGCGGGTGGGCGACGTCATCACGATCAAGCTGATGGAAATAGACGAAAAGGGCCGACTCAACCTCTCAATGAAAGACGCTCAGCAAGGAGGTCGGGCTTCTGCCAGCTAACTCTCATCTGCCACCAGAGCTATTTGTCTTTGAAATAAACATTGGAGTTTGGCATTGTTCCTGTTGTTGCCTGCCCGCCATAAGCCTAACACCAAACGAAGCCGCCTTTCCCGAGTAATAGCATATATATATATCGCTGGGTATGCTTCCCTGACAGGCATTGGCAGGCGGGGAAACCCGACCTCGCCACATTGGGAATTTGATTTAACTAGGAAGCGCTATTTACATCAGCGAAAAATCTTTTTTACGCCAACCATCTCCGCTTCAGACAAATTATCCTCGCTCGCCCGCCTGCCAATGCCTGTCAGAGAAACATAGCTGACAATATGGATATAATCGTTGCTCGGGAAAAACAGCATTGCTGGGTGTTAGGCTTATGGCGGGCAGGTCGGTAATTTGCAGCTGTCGCTCCGACAGGTTGACTTAAAAAAAGATTTTTCGCTTTAATGTTGTAAAAAACAAAGGGAGTTAAAATAAATTCTGACTGTCGGAACCACAAAAAGTTATCCACAGCCCCCTCTTGCGCGCAAGCGGGGGGCTTGTTATAATGCCTGTGAGGTCAATGAGACTTCATAGCACATTCAACAACTCACGGTCAAAATGACCGTAAAAATACAGCCTTTTTAAAGGCTACAAAGACCCAAAGTCAACAACTCGTTTTCTCTAAAACTATCAAAAAGACTCTGGGTCTTTTTTATTTTGCGAAAAAAGAGTAAAATGGAATTATCACGAATTACAAAACTCTTATTTCTGTCATTCCCAGCTTGACCCCACACTCAAGCAAAGTATGAAAATTTCTACAATACTTGAGTGTGGGGTCAAGCTGGGAATCCAGTGGAATCTGATAAATCCTGGATTCCCGCTTTCGCGGGAATGACAGAAAGCTTAATTTTAATATATGGATCAACCAAAAGTTGCGACGCCTACTGCTCCCGCTCCGAGTTTAAATCCGCAAGGAATTCCGCCAGCCGGACTGCCGGTATTGGAAAATAAAAAAATCGTCACTCATACGATGAAAGAAGACATCGCCAGAATCGGCGGAGTAAGCGGCGCGCCGATTGGGACGGAGGAAAAAACGGTCAAACCGTTTTCCGAGAACATTCCGCCGCCCCCTTTGCCGCCGACGCCTTCAGGAAAAGACGTCTTTCAAGAGTCAATGGAAGACATTCCCATTGAACGGGACCAGCCGATTTCATTTCCTGGCGCGGAAGAAGCCGGGCAAGCGCCGAAACAATTTAAAATTTTCATCCCTCCGCCCAAAAGAGGATTTAATGTCGTCACGATTGTTTTAATCTCCGTTTTAGTTCTTCTGATCGCCGGCGGCGGCTTCGGCTATTGGTGGTTTTTCATCAAGCCGGCCGGCGCGCCCGCCGAAACAATCACGGAACCGACTCCGCCCGCGCCGCCTGTTCCGGAACCGATACCGATCATTCCGACCCCGCCAGCGCCTCAACCGGAGCCCGAACCGGAACCTGAACCCATTCCGCCGCCTGTTATTACTCCGCCAATGGCCACTTCAACTCCTCCGGTTATCGCCACGTCCACCCCTCCAATCGCCGAACCGACTTTACCGCAAGCGATTATCAATGTTGACCAGACAATCGTTCTTGAACTGGCAAGCTCCACGACCACGACCGCCGAAATCGTAAAACAGATCAAAGAAAAAAACGCCAAGATCACTTCTTATAAAGCGGTTATCCGCTATCCGATTAAATTAACGCTGGCCAAAGAAAAAAAATACACGAGTGCCCAAGAAACGGCTGATCTGATGGGCTTGAAAGTTCCGGCTGATTTTTGGAAAAATATTGATGGCTTAGAATTAATCGGTTACAAAAACGGCGGGGTTTTGCGCTATGGCTTGACCGCCAGAACTATCAACAAAGAAGCTCTCAAGCAAGTGTCGGAAAAATGGCAGACGACCATGCTGGATGATTTGAATTCTCTTTATATTGATAAAGCTTATGTCAAGCCGGCAGTTATAACATTTTCCGAAAACAGCTACCTTGATTTCTACAAACGCTACATCAATATGCCTATGCCCGATGTGTCGCTGGATTATGCTATCTCCGATAAATACTTCGTCGTCGCGACATCCAAAGAAATGATCTACGCCGCGCTGGATAAAACACAAACGGCTCTCGCGAAATAAATGAGTCCCTCACATAACCAGCACTGTCATGAAATTATGTGGGGAAAATAAAAAGGTAGGCATTAATTTTTTACTTGTCTTTATGAAAAAATATTGTAAGAAATTGTGCTGGTTATGTGGGGGATGAGCCCCGTTGAACTCTCTATTTTATCAACCCTCGCGCTTTACGCCGCGGAAGGGCGTAGCGCGCTCACTCAAAACGAAATATATTTTTATCTCCATATTTCTCTGTCATTCCCGCTTCCTCTGTCATTCCCGCGCCGTGCCCTTCCGAAGCCTTGCGCGAAGGAGGGAAAGCGGGAATCCAGCAATGCCAATCCTGACCTGGATCCCCCGCCTGCCAATGCCTGTCAGGGAAGTATATCTAATGATACGGATGTAATCATTGCTCGGGGGAAACGGCATTGCTGGGTGTCAGGCTTATGGCGGGCAGGCCGCGTTCGCGAGGATGACAAAATAAAAAGAAATCATCGGAAGCCGACCGAAAAAGAGTTCGCTGATTGCCTTGCCGGACTGCAAAAAAACGGGCAAGTGTTCAAATACGGCGATTATTACTCTCTGGAAAACCGCCCGGGAATAGCCGAAGAAAACATCAAAAAAGCTCGGCAATCGGTGGGAAAAATCAGGAAAAGCAAATGGCCGCTTCGGTTTTTGCGCGCCGTGCCATTCGCGCGCGCCATCGCCGTCACCGGATCGGTCGCTCTGCAAAACGCGCGTCCGACGAGCGACCTTGACCTTTTAATTATTGTTCAAAAGGGGAGGATCTGGACGGCAAGAATCATCGCGCTTTTAATTTTGGAAATCTCCGGCCGGCGCCGGGAAAAATCCAAAGAGAAAATATGCCTTAATTTTTTTGCCGCCGAAAACGCCAGTGCCCCAATCCAAAACGTCGCCTCGGCCAATATGCTCCTGCGCGCGATACCGCTTTTCGGCCGAAAGAAATATTACGAATTTCTCGCTCAAAACCGCTGGACGGAAAACTTTATCCCGCACCTTTCCAGAATGCCCCACAGCTCTGCTACAGAGATGAATGGATATAAAAAAATCCTTTCGGCGGGGTTTAATACCACGCTGAAAGGTGCGGGATTTATTTATCCCACCGCCAAAGCATCGCCGGAAAATGAGCGCGCTTCGCTCGTCGCCAAATTTTTTGAATACTTTTTAAGCGGGAAATCGGGCGACGCGCTTGAAGAATTTTTCAAGCATTGGCAATATAAACGACTGACCGGAAAAATTACGACACCGGAATATCTCGAGCACTTTGTCCTAACCGACGAAATCTTAATGCTCCACTATCCCAATCCCAAAAACGCCAAGATGATGACAAAATACAATCAGATAATAAACCAACTCATTTAAATTATCCCCTATTCAACGATCGTTGAATAGGGGATAAAATACAATCTGATTGCAATCTGATCTTTGAGCTAATCTTTGAGCATTGCTTTTTAATAAACAGGGGATTACAATAAGTTTATGGGAAAGCAAAACTCGGAACAATTCAAACAGCGCCTGCTTGATGAAAAAACGCGCCTGGAAAATGACTTGAAAGAGCTGGCCACGCGCGACGACGGCACCTGGACGGTGAAATTCCCGGACTACGGCACGGAAACGGCCGAGCAGGAAACCAACGCGGACGAAGTGGAAGAATTTGGAGCCGATCTGACGCTGGCCAAGCAAATGGAACGGGAATTAAAGGACATAAGCGACGCGCTCAAAAAACTGGAAAACGGAACCTACGGCCTCTGCGAAAATTGCGGAAAACCGATAGACGAGAAACGGCTGGAAGCCAGCCTGTCAGCGAGAACGCACACGAAATGCTAATTTAACGCTTTTCCTATCCATTCTGTCATTCCCGCGAAAGCGGGGATCCAGTAAAAACTATCAGACAATCTGGATTCCCGCTTTCGCGGGAATGACAATCTGGGTTATTTCACAGCTTAAAACAATTATGATTTCAAAATCTTTCTCCGCGGCCCTCTCCGGCGTGGACGCTAAAATCATAACAGTGGAGACCGATATCGCGCACGGCCTCCACTGTTTTAATATCGTCGGCCTGCCCGACAAATCGGTGGGCGAATCAAAAGACCGGATCAACGCGGCGCTCAAGAATTCCGGCTTTCATTATCCCAAATCAACCAATCAAAAAATCACCGTCAACCTCGCGCCCGCTTCTCTCAAAAAAGAAGGCTCGTCTTACGATCTGCCTATCGCGGTTGGCTATCTCATCGCATCGGGGCAAATCAACGCCGATGTTTCAGCGGCTCTTTTGGCCGGCGAACTGGCGCTCAATGGAGAAATCCGCCCGATCCGGGGAACGCTCGCTATCGCGGAAGCGGCTCAAACTCACGGATTTAAAACAATAATCATACCGGCCGATAACTTCTCCGAAGCGAAGCTCATCTCCGGCATCACGATTATTCCGGTAAAAAATCTGACCGAATGCGTGGAATATCTCACGCTCGGCAAAATACCGGAATATTTAGAAACCCCATGTTTAGAGACCGGGACTCTAAACATTGACGAGTATGATTTTGCGTATATCAAGGGCCAAGAGCAGGCCAAGCGCGCACTTGAGATCGCGGCCGCCGGCGGACACAACATTTTAATGTCCGGCCCGCCCGGCTCGGGCAAAACAATGCTCGCGCAATCTTTTGTTTCCATTTTACCGCGGCTTTCGGAAAAAGAGATGATTGAAACCGCCAAGATACACAGCATCGCCGGTGAATTGGAAGATGGCGCGCTGACTGCTTTAAAAAGGCCGTTCCGCGCTCCGCACCATTCCGCTTCGCATATCGCGCTGATCGGCGGCGGAAAAGAAGCGGGACCGGGCGAGATCACCCTCGCTCACAACGGCGTGTTGTTTCTGGACGAATTCCCGGAATTTCAAAGAAACGTCATTGAAGCTCTGCGCCAGCCGATGGAAAACGGGAAAATCGTCGTTTCCCGGGCCGCCGGATCCTTCAGCTATCCGGCCAAGTTCATTTTAGTCGCGACCAAAAATCCCTGCCCTTGCGGCTGGTACCGATCCGACCAGCGCGAGTGCGTTTGCGCGATGACGCAGATCATAAATTATCAAAAGAAAATTTCCGGCCCGATCGCCGACCGGATTGATATTCACATAGAAGCGCAAAAAGTGAATTATGAAAAACTGGCCTCGCCCGATGAAGAGGCGCGAAGCGCGGCAATCAGAAAAAGGGTGGAGAGCGCGCGAACTGTGCAAGAAAAAAGATTTCAAAAAGAAAAGTCGGCGCATATCAACGCGCGGATGTCGCCGCGGCAGATTAAAGCTTATTGCCCGTTAGACAAAGAAAGCCAAAAAACTCTGAAAAACGCCGTAGAGTCTCTAAAACTCTCGGCGCGCGCTTACCACAAGATAATAAAAATAGCCCGCACCATCGCGGACCTGGAAGAATCTGAAAATATCGTGTTTAATCACATCGCTGAAGCGATACAATATCAACCGAGGAATTGATTTCTTTAAGTGGTTAAATACCCCTCTTGTCATTCCCGACCTGATCGGGAATCCAGAAAATATTTTAAGGCGCTGGATTCCCGCTTTCGCGGGAATGACAGAAAAATAATTTATCTTGATAGCACGAAATTCTTCGCGCCTCTGACTTCAAAGTGCAAATGACAGCCGGTGGATTTGCCGGCCCCCTCCATTCTCACTAATTTGCCGTTGACATACTCAAACCCTCCGCCCATATAAGCGATCGCGTCTCCCTGCTTCACCGAAGCGCCGTCCGACACGAGAATCTGCTTTAAGTGCGCGTAGAGCGTCACCACTCCGTTAGGGTGCGTGATTCTTAAATGATTGCCGTAGCCGGAGTAAACCGAAGCGCCCAGTCGCGCCCGCGAGGTGGTTGTTTTTAAACTTGCGATCACGCCATCGGCCGCCGCGTAAATCGGCGTGCCGCACTGGCTCGCTATATCCACGCCGTTATAGCCGTGTAATCCCTGCGAAATCCGGCCCGAGGCGGGGAAAATAAAATATTTATTGGGAGCCGTGCTGGAAATAGCCGGTGGTTTTTGCGCGTATAAATTCTTCTTGGGAGCGGGCGGCGCGGGCGGAATATACGGCCGTCCGCCCGGCAATATCAGAGCGTCGCCGGAGGAAATGCGCCCGTCGGCCGGCAGATTATTGTAAGCGATGATTTCCTCGGCATCAGTTTTATACTTCTGGGCGATCAAGCTCAGGGTATCGCCCTGCTTCACCGTGTATTTGATGCCATCGGTCGGCAAAATTTCCAAGCGCTGTCCGGCTTTGATATAATCAACCGACGACAAGCTATTGGCCCACAAAAGCGTGTTGGGCGATATGCCAAACTCATCGGCGATCTTTGAAACCGAGTCGCCGTCTTCAACGGTGTAATAGACAATCTGATCGCGCGAGGTTTGATTTTGGTCTATTGTCAGAGGCGAAAAATCCGCCACCAGCGCGTCGTCTTCCGTGGTTGGGTAGGCCTCGTCATCCAAAAACGGATCGTCCTCCTGGCCGCCGCGCCCCCCGGCCGGAGCCGCGTCATAAGCCAATTCACTGCTTTCCCTTGATATTTTTTGCGGGAAACCGGAACCGATTGACTCGGAAATGTCAGCGTCAAACGCCTTGAACGAAAAAGCGTACAGTCGCCCGTTTTTATAAGCGTCCGCGATATTGAATAAAGAAATGAACAAAAGAACGCCCACCATGAACGAAAGGGCGGTATTCTTCCTTAAAATATGAATTTTTCCTTTTAGAAAAAGGAAAAACTTGTGAGTTCTTGTATAAATAAGCCGATTTTCTTAAGGATTTAAGCGGAAAATGGACAGTTCCATCCTTATTTAGTATCATACAGAAATTATTCCCTCAACATTGTATAATCTATCATTTTTTGGCCATTTAGTCAATTCATCCCTCACTCAAGAAATGTAGGAATATTCATACTTTGCTTGAGTGAGGGATTAAGTTATCCACACCCGCCTAAATTTTTGGACTGTTCTTCGGTATTTCAAACTATGGAAGTTCAACTTCGATAACATTTTGTCCAAAAACTTAGGCGGGCACAGCCCAATGAACCTATTAAAATCACTCAACGAACGGCAAAAAGAAGCGGTTTTGGCGGCCGACGGGCCACTTTTAATCCTGGCCGGAGCTGGTTCCGGAAAAACTTTGACGCTTACCAGTAAAATCGCCTACCTGATCAAAACGCGCAGTGTCCGCCCGGCCAATATTCTGGCCGTTACCTTCACCAACAAAGCGGCCGGCGAGATGAAAGAGCGGGTAGTCAGAATTTGCGGCGAGCCCCTGGGCGCGCTTAACATCGGCACGTTTCATTCCGTGTGCCTTAACATCATCAGAGAAAACACCGAACTCTGCGGCTTAAAAAAGCGCTTTGTTATTTTTGACGCCAAAGACCAGGAGACGGTGCTCAAGGCCATCATCAAAGAATTTGAGTTGGACGAAGACAAATTCGCGCCAGAAATTTTTTCCGGCCAGATATCAAAACTGAAAAACAAACTGACCGGCGCCGAACGGTTCGCCGAAGAAGCCGGCGGAGATTTTTTACAGCGCGTTTTGGTTCAGGTGTATCTCAAATATGAAGAGCGCCTGCGGGAAAACAACGCGCTTGATTTTGACGATATGATCGGGCGCTGTGTCGCGCTTTTCCGAAACCACGTGGACGCGCTCGCGCGCTATCAGGAAAAATTCCAATACATCCTGATTGACGAATATCAGGACACCAATCACGCCCAATATCAATTCATCCGCCTGCTGGCGCAAGCGCGCCGAAACATCTGCGCGGTGGGGGACAACGATCAGGCAATCTACGGCTGGCGGCAAGCTGACGTCACCAATATTCTCAATTTTGAAAAAGACTATCCCGATGCCAAAGTGATCCTGCTTGAAGAAAACTACCGCTCCACGCAGAACATTCTTTCGGCCGCTAACAATGTCATCAAGAAAAACAAAATGCGTAAAGAAAAAAATCTGTTCACGCGGGAAGCGGCGGGCGAGAAAATCCGCGTGGTTCTGGCTTCAAGCGAAAAAAAAGAAGCGGAATACGTGGTGAAAAAAATCAAAGAACTGGCGCGGCGCGAAAACACTTCTCTTTCCGACTGCGCCGTTTTGTATCGCACCAACGCCCAGTCGCGCGAGCTGGAAGAAGCGTTTATGAAAGCGGGTTTGCCTTACCTCGTGATCGGCGGATTTAAATTTTACGAACGCAAAGAAATCAAAGATATGCTCTCTTACCTGCGCCATATCCACAACGAAAATGACGCAGTTAGTTTGAAGCGGATCATCAACTCTCCGCCGCGCGGCATCGGCGAGAAATCGCTGAAACATTACCTGGCCGAAGGCAAAAAAACTCCGGCCATTGAGCGGTTTTTTGAACTGATCGCTGAATTGAAAGAAAGGCAAAAAGACACGCCTCTGCCGCAATTCATCCGGCTCGTCGCCCAAAAAAGCGGCTTTGAAGAAAAATATAAAAACGGTTCCATTGAAGACCAGTCTCGCTGGGAAAATATTTTGGAATTTACTGGAGCCGCCGGAGAATACGGCGCCTGGCCGCCCGAAGAAGCGCTGGAGCTTTTTTTACAGCGCACCGCGCTGGCCGGCAACGAAGAAACGACCGACCAAAAAAACTCCGTCCGGCTGATGACGGCGCACTCGGCCAAGGGGCTGGAATTCGGCGCGGTGTTTGTCGTCGGACTGGAAGAAAACATTTTCCCCCATTCGCGCGGCAAAAATTCGCCCGACGAACTGGAAGAAGAAAGGCGTCTCTGCTATGTCGCGATCACCCGCGCCAAAAAATATCTTTACCTCCTCTGCGCGCAGACGAGAAAAATCTACGGCCAAACGCAGGCCAACGCTCCTTCGCGATTTTTATACGACATTCCGGAACATCTTGCCTTGTCGGAAGAATACGGCCTGGAATATTCGCTTAAAAGTTTAAACCTTGAAGACGATATTGTGGATATCGGCTAGCGGTGCTGAGATCCGCCCTCCGCACCCGACGGCACGATGAAGCATCGCCCGCTGAGTCAAACCAACCGATTGAGCTATTTGTTTTCGAGGTCGGGCTTCCGCCCCCTGACTCCCGGCTGTCCCCTTAGCTATTTGTCTTTGAGATGAACTTGTGGAATTGCTAGTTGTTCCCGTTGTTGGAAACCCGACCTCACCAAATTGATTTTTTGTTTCTGTTGCCATCGGCGATCTTGCAACATTTAATTTTAATTCAACTCGGGGTTGTGGATATTAATCAGTGACATAAATTTTTTATAGTGCTATAATGCAAACACTATTAATAATTTAACTTTACATCTCATATGGAAAAAGAAAACAACGCGAAAGTGAAAGCGGCCGGCGCGCCTAAAAAGAAAAAGTCCCGCTCCTGGGAAATAGAAAAAATGATACTCAAAAAAATCGCGTGGCTCGCGGCCATCGTTTTGATTCTGGCTTGGGTTGATATGAATATGCACTTCACATCAGCATTCCGTTCGGAAAGAGAATCGCGCGCCAAATGGCAAGCGGTGTTTTTGAACAACGGCCAAGTCTATTTCGGGCATCTCGCGAGAAACGGTTTTGATTCCTGGAAACTGAGCGATGTTTATTACATCCAGGTCACCAAAGTTCCGGTTGCCCCTCAAGCCGAGCCGGAAAAGAAAAACGGCAATAAAGCCGAGACTCCTCAACCCGCCCAGGAAGAAACACGCAACACACTCGTGAAAATGACCGGCGATCTGCACAGCCCGGAAAATACTATGACCATTCCCTCATCCAACATACTTTTCTGGCAAAACTTAAGCAAAGACTCCAATATCGTCCAAACCATCAACTCTCAACCGGCCAAATAATATGTTTAGAGACCGGGACTCTAAACATATAAAACCGAAAAAACGCCTCGGTCAGAATTTTCTCGCAAACAAAGGAATAGTCTCAAAAATCATCAAATCGGCGCGCCTGAACGCCGATGATATCGTGCTGGAAATCGGTCCGGGACCGGGCGCGCTCACTTTTGAATTGGCGCGCACCTGCAAAAAAGTCGTCGCCGTGGAAAAAGACCGTGAACTCGCCGATCTGCTCAGAGAAAAACTGACGCAGGAAAACATTAGTAATGTTGAGATAATAACGGACGACATTCTTGAATTTCTTTCTACTCGCTACTCGCTACTCGCTACTCGCTATTCAGTTGTTGCAAACATCCCTTATTATCTCACTTCCGCGCTCATTCGTCGGCTTTTGGAACTGCCGAACATGCCGGAAAACATATTTCTCACCATCCAGAAAGAAGTCGCGCAAAGAATCTGCGCTTTGGACGGCAAAGAAAGCCTGCTTTCGCTCTCGGTGAAATTTTACGCTGACCCTAAAATACATTTTTACATCTCCCGCGGGTCTTTCACCCCACCGCCCAAAGTTGATTCGGCCTTTATTGAAATAACGCCCAAAAAATCGCCGCCTCCGGTCGCCCCGGAGCGGTTTTTCGCTGTCCTTAAATCCGGCTTTTCCTCCCCGCGCAAAAAATTACTAAGCAATTTAACCCATCATCTCCCCGCATGTTTAGAAGTTGAACTTCTAAACATTAAAAAGACACAAAGAACAAACAAAGAAACAATTAAAAGTAATCTATTTAAAATATTTGAGCGCCTTAATATACCGCCAAACACCCGCCCCGAACAACTCTCTCTTCAACAATGGATACATCTAGCCCAATGTTTAGAGTCCCGGTCTCTAAACATACGGTAATATAGTTATCCACAGATAAAATAAGTATTTTTTATGTTATGCTTATGTTTAGAGACCGGGACTCTAAACATATGAGAAAAATAAAGTTTGCCACTGATCAAATTTATCACATATATAATCGCGGCGTAGAGAAAAGGAATATTTTCTCGGATGAAAGCGACTACTTGAGATTCATTCATAATCTCTATGAGTTTAACGACACGCGGCCGGCGCTTCCGTCTAATGTTAAATTTTCCTCAAGACGGCCTGGCACAAATGTAAAAAGTGGCGCCATCAAACAATGTTTAGAGACCGGGACTCTAAACATCACTCCTCGCCAACAATTAGTAAGTATATTTGCTTTTTGTTTAATGCCAAATCATTTCCACTTACTAATACAGCCCAAACAAAAACAAGGGGTTGAAAAGTTTATGCTCAAACTTGGGGCGGGCTATGCCACATTTTTTAACAAAAAATACCAACGGGTGGGTAGTTTGTTTCAGGGACGATTTAAAGCAACGCTGGTTGAAAAAGACGCGCATTTTCTTCATATTCCCAACTATATTCACTGCAATCCGTTGAAATTAATAATGCCTAATTGGAAAACTGAAGAAATAAAAGACACGGCTCAAGCGATAAGTTTTCTAGAGAATTACCGATGGTCAAGTTTCGCCGATTATATCGGAAGAAAAAATTTCCCTTCAATAACCCAAAGAGAGCTATTTCTGAGCAGTTATGGAGAAAAACAGTCTTACCAAAACCAGTTTATCGAGTGGCTTTCCTATGTTTAGAGACCGGGACTCTAAACATAGAGTTATCAACATTGCGTGGGGAGTGAAAAAGCTGATATAATGTTTAAAAATTAGCGCTTTTATATAAATGATTTCTTTTAATAAAAACAAAGTCGTAGTGCCGGCGGTTTTGATATTGGGCATCTTCATCGGCGGGGTGGTAGTTTTGCGCACTCAAGGCATCGGCGCGCAGATTTTGAGCGAAGGAAAGAAGATATTCGTGCCGGTGGCGAGCGACTCGGAAGCCGACCCGGACAATGACGGCCTCAAAAACTGGGAAGAAAAGATACATAAAACCGACGCACGCAACCCCGACACGGACGGCGACGGCTATCTGGACGGCGAGGAAACCGCCTCGGGTTACGACCCAACCATCCCCGCGCCCGGCGACGCGCTTGAAGGCACGGACACCAGCCAGCCAAGACCACTGCCAAAAAACTTAACCGACCAGCTCGCGCAAACTATGGCGCAAAAAGTATTGTCGGGAGAAATCACCCCGACCCAAGGCGACAAACTAAATCTGGACGACCCCAATTCTCCATACAACCAAGAAATAATGCAGGAAGCGCTTTATCAAGCTGGGCAAACGGCCGAAAAGTATTTTATCGCGCCGCAAATACCGGACAGCGAAATAATTATTTCCCAGGCGCTGGCAACCAAAGACGCGCTTTATCTGTATTTGGAGCAGTCCGGCAAAGCAATGAGCTACGAACGGTCAAAACAACTCAATCAATCGGAGCTCGCCATCATTAAAGACGCCATTGACGCCAACAACACAAAAAACATTGAAGCATTGCTTGGCGATTACCAAGACACCATAAAAAATCTGAAAACAATCTCGGTTCCTTCCGGCATCGCTGATCTGCATAAAAGACAAATCGCCATCTTTCAATTGGACGCGAATATTCTGGAAAGCGTCAAAAATTTTCAAAACGATCCGGTGAAAGCAATGGCGGCGATGGAAGCATATCCAAAAGCATTAGAGATGTTGCAAAAATGGCAGGAAGATTTTATGGCTGAGCTGGAGATTTATTGAGATTATTGTTTTAAAAAGAATCAATTTAAGGAGATTGAGATTCCGCTATGCAAATCGCTTAATCCTAATATGGTGAGGTTCAACCTCCCCGCCTGCCAATGCCTGTCAGGTCAGCATAGCCGACAATACGGATATAATCATTGCTCGGAAAAAATGGCATCGCTCGGTGTTAGGCTTATGGCGGGCAGGCAACAACAAAAAGTTTTTTTATCATCCGGACGTTTTATGGCAACAAATAGCTCCGCGACAAAAATAAGTCAGCGGGCGGAGGTTGAACCTCAGCGAAAGCCCGACCTTACATTCAACTAAATGGAAAAAGTTTTTAATACCGCGCTGTCAAAATACATATCGGGAACATTGGTGTTTGTGCTTGTGGCCAACATAGTTTTGTTTGGCGTTTTGATGACGCCGAAGTCGGCGCAAGCAAACATGCCGGTAATTGACGCGACGGCGGCGGCACAAAGGGGGGTTTATGGCAAATTCACTGTTCTGCAATACTGGCAGACGCAGTTAGCTAATACCAGAGACACCGCGCTTGCCAGTCAGACAACTATGCAATACCTGTGGGAGCAGATCAAATCCCCTTGGGGTCTGCTTAGAGAGATAGCCAAAGCGCTGGCTTTGGTGATGGTGCATCAGATGCTGGCTAAAACGACCAACGACATTGTGGCCTGGATTAACGGCGGAGGCAAAGGAGATTTTAGAAAGCAGGTCAGGGTGATGCAAGACTATAGAAAATTCCTGAGCGACAGCGCTGATGAAGCGGGCGGGGTCCTGATGGGCGCGATTTTAGGCGTTGATTCCAAAACGCTCTGCGACGCGAGCTTTTTGAAACAAAAGTTGGCACCGGCGTTTCTCGGCCCGTATGCCGTTCCCACTTTTAACGAAAAAGTCGCCTGCACCTTCACCGGCATGGCGGACGGCTTGCGCAAATTCAAAGAGGATTTTCGCAACGGCGGATGGCGCTCCTGGATTGAATACACCCAGATGCCCAATAACCAAATCGGCCAAACTCTGATTATCAGCAACTGGTCAATAGAAGAGAAAGCGAAAAGCCTTGAAGCGGCAAAAGTGGAAGTTGGTATCAGCAAAGGATTTTTGGCGCAGAAAAGGTGTACAATTGCCAAATTGCCTACCGGCGATTCAAACGCATTTTATTCTCAACGAGAAGAAGGGGTGGAAGACGAAGAGTTGCAAATGTCATACACATACACCATAACTGAAAGAAGGGGGTTTGATGTGGCTGGTTTTTCACAGTCAGATCTTGGAAAGCCTTTGGAAGAAATTAGTGGAAAATTCCCGGGACTTACCATTGAAGAACTTAGAGGAATGATAATCTCCAACGGCGGCCGAGTAGATTGCAAAATCGTTACGCCGGCCGAGCAACTCTCCGAATTAGCCACTCTCGCTTTGGAGGCGCCGGTCAGAACAATGGAAGGAATACTCACTGGACTGATGAACCAGTTGCCCAATGGCGGCGGATTTCTTAGGCCGTATTTAAACGCGATCGCCGGGGCTTCGTTAAACTTAATGCTGAATAAAGAAAAAGGGTTGATCAGCGGGTGGCTGACTCCGCCGAAAAAGGACCGCAAAATATCCCAGCGGTCAAGCGACGCGGTGCAAAAAAATACGGCGCACGCCGGTTCCGCCGGACAAATCGCGGCCTCGGCTAATGACTTTCAATCTTTCATAATGAAATCGCTGATTAATTTCAGCGTATTCGTCTCCACCGCCGCGCAAGTGATGGACGAGTCGGATGTGTTGGGCCGTCTGCCGATCAACCGCTTGGAATACGCGAGGGAGAAAGGCGAGGATCCTCAAGGAGGAAAATATAAATCCGGGGAAAGTAAGTATGTAACCCATCAATTTCTTTATTCGGACACAAACCCCGAGGCTAAGGTAAATGTAAACGGCGTTGATGTGCCGACCGTCGATGTAGAAGGATGGAAAACGAATGTGGATTGCGAAGCGGCTTTAGCAAACATTACTTCCAGCCCGGATCACAACCCAGGCATGCCGTTTGCTGTCACTAGCACTCTGCCTTTTGACATATATATAAACACATCCGGTTTTGACATCCGGGTAGCCAACTGCGTAGATAATTCCGGAGAAACTATCTTGGGGAAAAAAATGTTCACCACCTATTCCTCCGGCAAGATTCTTTTTGAGGAAGCGCAGTGGTGCGGAGCGTACGCGCAGGAGACGCCTTTGGATGTGGACACATCAAAAGAACCCGTGATGGCTTACGCGACCACTACCGTAACCAATATTTTATACCTTTACGATGACGACAACAGCGAAAACGGCAACGATGTAAAAATAGATCGCGTTAAACGCGCCACCTCGTCGTCGGATTTTGTTGAAACGTTGATATTCCCTCACACCGACGTCAATTTTGACAATATGTACGATCTGGGCGCCACCACCACATCGGACGCGATGAGAGGCCTGCCGGCGCTTGATACTATGCGCCCGAATCTTGTCGACGAAATCAGAGATAAAGACGGAACAAAGACCGGTTCAAAAATCGCCAAATCTTTAGCCCAGGCGGCGGTGGCGGACGATTACCTTATCGGAGGATATAACAGCGGCGGATTCATAAATGAAATCAGACAAATATCAACCGATAAGGTGGTGGCCAGCCTGCCTGTTCCGCTGGCTGGCGCGGAAACGGTGTATTACCCGCCGGAAAAGCGCGTTTATATTTTCGGCGGCAGAAATATGAGCGGGTATTCTGACGCGATTTATGAATTTGACATTAATTCCAAGGAGGTCAGAACAATGGCCGCGCGCCTGCCCAGTCCGGCTTACGGAATGACTGGAGCATATTATCCCGACACTCAGCGCGTTTATCTCTTTGGCGGTAAAACCGGCGCGACGGAGACAATAAACATGGACGGCGAACCGGACGCGGTAGTTACCGAAGCGTCGGTTTCCGATCAGATTCTTGAATTTAACCAGCAAATGGACGCCATTACCGTTAAAAACAGCCGGCTTCCGAACCCACTGGCTCACGCCTCGGCCGTCCCTCTATTTGACCAAGACAATAAAATAAAAATATTCATATTCGGCGGAATGGACGAATCCGGACAAGCTGTGGGAACGATTTTGGCTTACGACCCGAGAGATCTCGCCGACAACGGCAGTATCAAACAAAAAAACAAGCTGATCCAGCAACGCGGTTATTTGGCGGCCGTGCCGACGGACACTACTGACATAAATACCAGCAATTATAAAAATTCCAAAGCCATAATACTCGGCGGAGAAGATGTAATGGGCCGATGGGATATAATTCAAGAATATGACGCCCTGACCAATAGCGTTATCGACAAAACACCTTTGGATATTCCTCTAACCCAGACGGCGCGTTCGCTTGAGCGCGCGATCTTAATCGGCGGTATCACCGACTCCCCGGCCACTGATGCCAGTTCGCGCATTTACCCGCAAGGCGATGTTTATTACATTCCGGGAAGCGCCGAAGCGGTTTCTAAACGGCAAATAATACTGTTAAAATATTTCAGCCCAACTTACGAAAACGCGTCGGTCTCTTTACTTAACACCCGCGACGACCGCGCTTATAGAGACCCGACGCTGGTTGTGCGCAATCCGCTTATTTATTCGGAATTAAACAGCAAAGGAGACGAAGTGTACTTGCCTAAAGACGCATTTTACTCGGAATTGCCGGAGAAAATACAGGATCTCGCGGAAAAATTGCGCATACTCAACGGATATCACTACAACGAACCGAATCGCAGGGACTATGAGGCGGGCATCGCCCAGCAAGTCGGCTCGGCGCCGGATGACGACCCTTCCGACAACAACCCGCGCAATCCGCTTTACCCAGACCGGCCGACCAACGCTACCAACGAAGCCAACTGCAAAACGCCTTACGAATGGGACGAGGATCTCCAGCAGTGTTTGCGCAAAGGATACAAGGGATCGGTGAGCGATGTGACGACTAAATACAAAAACATCACGGAAATTTATCAGGTGTTGTATTCGGGCGCGACAGATGAGCGCGCGCTTGAGGGAATAGACCCGAATATGACCATCCTCTCGCCCACGGAAACAAACATCAAACTCTCACTGATCGGCGCGCGCTGTCCGACGCTTCCGCCCTCTGGCACATCCACACCGGAAACAAAAGAAGGGTGTCCAATATTCGGGGAACCGAACGGTCAATACAATATGGGCAAACGGTTTATGTTTGAGGGTGACGACACAAGCCAAAATCCCACCGGTCTCACCACCGGCTTCGCCACCAATCCGTTTAACAACAAAAAAAGCTCCTCGCTCGCCGGCATTTTGAACTTAGACGAAATGGCCACCCAGCTCCAGGCCGTCCCGCCGGATAAAAACATTGTTAAACTGATCCGCCTGCGGCAGATTTTGGAACAATTGCAAGTATGGGAAAGCATAACTCCCGGCACGAAAAATTACCAAAAGAGCATTCGCGAAATCCGCACGCCCGACTCTTCAGAGTCGTTGCGTCCCGACGCGCTCACCGGCGTGGACACGATTCGGGTTTCGCTTTTTGGGTTTGAGAAAATTCAAGACTGGCTCAACGCCACTTCCACATCCGGCGGCGCGCCGGCCAGAAACAAAGACATCCAAGAATTGATAGAAGCCTACGGCTACACCAACGCCAAAGAAGCTTACCCGGAAATCAGCAAAGACTTGGACACGATTTTGCAGGATGCCATCGGTCAAGTTACCGATAAAACGCGTGAAGTTTTTGTGAAACGCACCGAGGAATCAATGGAACAGGCGCGCTTAGACGCGGAATACCGTTTGCGCCGTTTCATAGAATACGCGCGCGATTTAAACTCTGAGATCAAGCTTAGTTTAACCGGCAGTTCGGCGCTGCGAATGGGAAATTTGATTGATCCAATAAATGATCGCATTAACGACGATCTGTATGTTCTGCGCGCGGAACCGTTTACCAATTCTCCGGACGACCCGCGCTGGGTAAGAAACATTATTAACGGTAAAACAGTCACTAATAACGAACGGAGCGGCCTCGTCGGCGCGGCGGTTTATAAGATTACTAATCTCGCGAAATTTATCGGTATGAATACGGAAAGCGTGGAATTCACCGCGATGATGACGCAATACCGCCAGGGGAGCGGCGAAACCCAGGAACAACTGGAAAAAAACCTGAACGACCGTCTGGAAAAATCGGCTGTTGATGTTTATCTTTTATACCGCGGGGTGTCGGACCAGACCAATCCCAAACTTTCCGTAAACGAAAAAGCGCGCACGGCGCGGCCAACTAACGCTCAAACGAATACCCGCGTTTCCGGCACCTGCGGATTTGACTCCGACCAAAGAATTTATTTTTGCGATCTCAACGCGTCCGGCACGAACGGCGCCCCGATCCGGATTTACAAAGACGCGTCAATGAAAATAAAAAAGCTGAGGGACGACTTCGGGCTGATGATGGAAGAATTTTCCAAGATAAAAGAAGAGTTCATGGAAACGATCAACAACGGACAAAGCCAAAAACAAGATTTTGACAATTTGCTCGCCGACCTTTACGAACTGGATAATCATTATAATAAAACCAACGAGTGCGTCGGTATGATAAATAAGGAATGGACTCCGCCAATTTATGTACACGAGCTTCTTATTGGTATGGGCGGATCAGCGGCAATCTTTCTTACCGGTTTGGCGACTGGCGGACTTGCTTCGCTCATCGGAGTAGGCACTTTTGGCATAGGCGCGATTTCAACCGGTCTTCTCATATTGTCCACTGTTTGGGTACTTCCTCTCGTCATCGGTATCGCCGTTATTGACGGGATTATTAACTCTAACAAAGCGCGAAAAGCAAAAAAGAAATATAGAGAAAAAATAAATAAAATAGTCGATGAATGCAAAGCGGGTCTGCGCGACTACAACCGCGCGCTCGGCCAATTCGCCGACAACTTCATCTGCGGGCGCGCGAACAAGATATACGAAAACCAATAACCTATATGTTTAGAGACCGGGACTCTAAACATATAAAAAATGAAAAGATTCATAAACAAAATTTTTAAGCAGTCAAAAAACCGAAAGCTGGCGGCGGGGATGATGCTGTTGATATTAATAAGCATCATATTTTTAAAAATAAGCATGGAAACGGCGCAAGCCGCTTGCGGATGCGTTATGATTGGGGATGACTCCGTCTGCACTGACAGCATAACAGGAGAACTCTGCTACCTCTCATCTCAAGAAGAAGCAAACTCAATAGCTCAAACAGCCGCGAACGGCCTCGATCCAATACGAGCAATCATAAATTGGGCGGAAGGCCTTCTTGTCGGCAATTTCATATACTACGCAATACTGACACCGCTGAGCTGGCTTTTAGGCATCGCCGGCACATTCGCCGAGTGGATGTTGCAACCGGCTTATATTGTCAACTCCACCGTAGTTCAAATCGGCTGGGGCGTCACGCGCGATCTGGCTAATATGTTTTTCATCTTGATACTGCTGGGCATCGCGCTGGATTATATTTTATTCCAATCATTCGGCGTCAAGCACGCTTTGCCGATGCTGATCGTGGTCGCTCTCTTGATCAATTTCAGCTTGCCGATCGCCGGCATATTCATTGATTTTGCCAATGTTTTTTCAAATTTTTTCATCAGCAAAATTACCGGCGATTGCCTTAATCTTAACGTAGAAAATTGCGGTTTTACCATGGCCATAGCCCAAAATCTTAATCTTACCAAATTATACGAAACAGGCGGGGCGGCTAACTTGATCGTTAATATGATTTTTGCCGCTCTCTTGATGCTCGGCATGGCTTTTACATTGTTTGCATTGGGAATAATGTTTCTTTTAAGAACCGGCTGGCTATACGCTCTTCTTATTTTACTCCCGTTAGTTTTGGTCTTAATGCCGTTTCCAAAAACCAGCCAGTATTTCGGACGCTGGACAAATAAATTTTTCCAATGGACGATGTTCGCGCCGGTCGCGATGTTCTTTCTATATCTCTCAATGCTGGTATTTCAAGCCAACATCAACCCGGGAGAGACCAACAATATAAAAACAATGTCATATCTTGTCAACGGCGCGCAGGCGCAAGTTTGGAATCAGGGAGTGGGCGGCGCCTTTATAGAACAAGTCATTAAATACGTCGTCGTCTGGTTCTTTATGCTCGGCTCGCTGATGGCGGCGCAGTCAATGAGCATCACCGGCGCCGGCGCGGCGCTTGGCATGATCAAATCCGCCGAAAAATGGGCTGGCGGGAAGGTGAAGAATGCGGGGAAGAGAGGATTGTCTGCTGCCGGAAGAGGAGTTGGAGCGGATAAAAAAATGGAAGACTTGGCAAGAGGCCTGCAAAAAATTCCCGGCATTGGGGGCGCGTTATCATCCAGTGTTCGCGGGGTAGCCTCAAAGACTAAAACGGCGATGGAAAAACAGGAAGCTCTTACCGCGAAAGAAAAAGCAAACTTTGAAGGATTGTCAGATGAAGCACTTCGGGATGAATATAAAACTTACAGGGAAAGTAGCATTCCTGGCAATAAAGCGAAAGCAAATAATATTGCTCTAATGCTTTCTCAAAGGAAAGGGAACGCCCTCACAGAAAAAAATCCAGATGGCAGTGTAAATGGGCCCGAGACGACGAAATTGAGAAAAGCGGCGTATGATAATGCTAAAGCACACAATAACAAAACGGTTATGGAAGTATTAGCAGAAAAAGATCCTATGGTGAAAAGATATGCAATTGATCAGAAATATGCTGGAAAAGCGGCAACGGTTATAGTTGATGGCAAAACGAAACAACAAGCTGAAGATGACTACTACAAACACATCAAACCAAAAGATATTATCGAACTTCCTGATTCATATTGGGGAACCAAAGATGGTGAAGATTTAATTGGAGAGATGATGAAACTAAAATCACTTACTGGATCACATTTGCAAGCAGCATTTGATGATAATAAACTTGATTTCATAACAGGGGTTGAAAAATATATTAAGAGTAGCAAAGTGCCGGACAATTTAGGATCAAAAGGGCCACCGGCTACTGGATTATGGGCGCCAACACAACATCCGGGCCTTGCAAGATTTCTCGCGGAGAATCCTGGAGGGCAAGTCATTGCCGCTCAAATGGGGCTGGGCTATAAATAACAATAATGGAACAAGTATCAAAAGAACAGATATTAAAAAGATACCACCTGCTTTCAAAATCATTGCAGAGCGTTCTTTTTGACGAGAGAACATCGGATACAATACACAAAACTTGCCTTATTCGCGACGCAGAAACACACACCTCAACAATAGCCAAACTCACCGGCCGCGTTCTTCTCGGCTACCTTCGCCCGGAGTTGTTTGCGCTGGAGATTCAAAAGGAAACGGGGATTGATATGCAAAAGGCGCAGTTGGTCGCGCATGATTTGGATATGGAAATTTTCAGCGCGGTCCGCTTGGAGCTGAAAAAACTTTACCCGCCGACGATTCAGACGCCGACGGTACAAACCTGGATGGCGCAGAAGACCGAATTACAGAAACCTGAATTACGAATTATGAATTATGAATTACGGAAAGAGGGGGCTGCGGCGCCTGCGGCTAAACCCAAATACGTGATTCCGATACCGGAGAAGTTTTTGAGGCAAACGACTGACAACCAGATGCAGAATGTTATGAGACCCGACCTCCAACAACCAATAAATGAGCCGACTCCTGTGTCTAGCTCAAAGACAAATAGCGCTGGTGGTAACTTGAAGTCCGCGGGCGGAGGTCAGGTCTCCCAAATAGCTAAGGAGACATCTGGGAATCAGGGGGCGGAAGCCCGACCTCTAGAAGAAAAATCCAATATGGCGAGGTCAGACCTCCAACAACCTGCGAATCAGGAATCAGGAATTACGAATCAGGAATTACGAATTATGAATGAAGAAGCGCTGGCTAAAGAAAAAGGATCCGCTCAAACCGTAATTCATAATTCTAACTTCATAATTCGCGAGAGTAAGGAGCAGGGACAACCAACCGAAAATACGCAAGCAAAACAAACTCCTCAAGAAACATTTAAACCCATCGTCCCTTTGCCGACCTTCATTCAGACGCAATTCAGGACGACGCAAGTCGGTAATCAGGAGAGCGATAAAACAAAAAATCAAGAAATCAATAAATCGGAGAACCAACCTCCAAACTCTACTTTAGCCAACGACCCTCGGATTAAGAGCATCCTCAGCAAATTCACGACATCCAGCACCCAAAAACCCAAACCGCCGGCGGAGAGTCCGTATAAGGAGAAGATATGAGTTAAAAGTTATAAAGTTCATAAAGTAAAAAGTCATTGGGTTGCTTCGCGACATTCTTAGACTTTATGAACTTTAGACTTAAGCGAAGCGATTATGAAGCAATTCCAGGTACCCCAATTCATTGACGTGGAAGACAAAATACTCGGGCCGATCACGATGCGGCAGTTTTTTATCATGCTCATCCCGATGGGCGCGGGCGTCCTGCTTTATTTTTTGCTTAAATTCTGGCTGGTTGTTATAATCCTGATACCCGTTACGATCGGCTCGGCGATATTCGCTTTTTACCGGCCGTACGGAATGAGATTTTCGCGATTCTTCGGAGCTTTTCTGGCTTTTCAAATGCGCCCGAGAATGTACATCTGGAGAAGAGCGGAAAAAGAAAAAGTGGTTTTCACCAGCGCGCCGAAACATAAAGAAAGCACCGTCGCCCAACCGATCTCCCGCGGGAACTTAAAAGACAAAAGAAGCTCCGTGGAAACGGGGAGCGCTTACAGAGAATAAATCTTGAAACATAAAACATGAAACAGAAGAATAGAAAACGGTTCCGATTTCTGATGTTTCAAGTTTCATGCTTCATGTTTTATGACTTATGCAGAAACTGCAAGCCCAATCAACTCAACAACTGATAGACGTGGAAGCCATCCGGGACGGGGTGGTGATTTTGAAAAGCGGGGAAGTGCGCGCGATTTTGATGTGTTCGTCGGTCAACCTCGCGCTCAAGTCGCAGGACGAGCAGGACGCGCTGGTGTATCAGTACCAAAATTTCCTGAACGGGCTTGATTTCCCGGTAGAATTCGTCATCCATTCGCGCAAGCTGGACATTTCCGATTATTTAACAACGCTCGCCGAAACGCTCAAAACCCAAGACAATGAGCTCTTACGCATCCAAACGGAAGAATACATAGACTTCATCCGCAATTTCGTCGCGATGCAAAACATTATGTCAAAAACTTTCTACGTGGTGATACCGTATCAGGTTACCGAGGGAGAAAGCGTCGGCTTTGCCGCGCGCATATTCGGCGGAGGAAGCTCAACCGCTTTCGTGAAAATGTCGGACGAAGAATTTCAAAAACACAAAAACCAACTTTGGCAGAGAGTGGAGAATGTGATGTCGGGAATGCGCAGTTTCGGCGTACGCGCCCTGCCGCTGGACAACACCGAGATCACCGAGTTGTTTTTTGACCTGTTCAACCCGGGCGAAACGGGAAAGCAATTTTTAACATCGGGGGAAGTGCAATAAATAAGTCAAAAGTTTATAAAGTTCATAAAGTAAAAAGTCATTGGGTCGCTTCGCGACATTCTTAGACTTTATGAACTTTATAAACTTTATGAACTTTCAACTTAAGCAAAGCGATTATGGCTTTATTCAAACAACCAGACACAATAGTTGACCTGCCCGAAGCGACGCGCGCGGCCGGATTCAAAGATATCATCGCGCCTTCGGCCGCGCTGATTGACAGCCGCTATTTACAGCTGGGCGACAAATTCCTGCGCACGATTTTTCTGTATTCTTACCCGCGCTACCTCAACACCAATTGGTTCTCGCCGATAATCAACCTGGACCGGTTTTTTGACATCGCGATGCACTTTCACCCGGTGGACACCGGCACGATAATGAAAAAACTGAACCGGAAAGTAACAGCGGTGGAAGCGCAATTGGCCGAACGCGAAGACAAAGGCCTGATCCGCGATCCGATCTTGGAAACCGCGCTAAAAGATCTGGAAAGTCTGCGCGACTCGCTCCAGCAGGCCACCCAACGGCTCTTCCGCGTCGGCGTTTACGTCACGCTTATAGAAGACAGCGTGGAACAGCTCAACAAAGCGGAAAACGAAATCAAGGGAATACTGGACGCGCGCATGGTGCTGACCAAAAACGCCAATTTCCAGCAGGAAATCGGCTTTATGGCCACACTACCGCTCGGCCAGGACAAACTGGAAATCCACGCCAATCTGAACACCGGCCCGGCTTCCACGTTTTTTCCTTTCGTGTCGGCCGACCTCACTTCCAACCGCGGCATTCTTTACGGCATCAACCGCCACAATAACTCGCTGATCCTGTTTGACCGCTTCTCGCTGGAAAACGCCAATATGGTGGTGTTCGCCAAATCCGGTTCGGGCAAAAGCTACACCGCCAAGCTGGAGATATTGCGATCGCTGATGGTCGGCACGGATGTCATCGTGATTGATCCGGAAAACGAATATCAGTATCTCGCCGAAACGGTGGGCGGATTTTTCTTTCACATATCTTTAAACTCGCCCAGCCACATCAACCCATTTGACCTGCCCAGACCGCTCAAAGACGAATCGCCGGCCGATGTTTTGCGCTCCAACATCATCAATATGGTCGGCCTGGTCCGGCTGATGCTGGGCGGGCTCACCCCCGAAGAAGACGCGATCATAGACCGCGCCATCTCGGAAACTTACGCGTCCAAAGACATCACGCCGACAGTTGATTTTTCCAAAGCCGTCCCGCCGACGATGTCCGATTTCCACTCCATCTTAGTCAACATAGAAGGCGGCGCGAGCTTGGCCGTGCGCCTTGAAAAATACATCACCGGAACTTACGCGGGATTTTTAAACAATCCGACCAACATAAACGTAAAAAATAAACTGGTCGTTTTCTCCATCCGCGATATGGAAACGGAACTCCGGCCGATCGCGACCTACCTCATTATCCGCTATATTTGGAATCTGATCCGCTCGGAATTGAAAAAAAGAGTTCTGGTGGTGGACGAAGCGTGGATTATGATGCAGCACGAAGACGCCGCTTCGTTTTTGTACGGCATCGCCAAACGGTGCCGGAAATACTACCTCGGCCTCACCACCATCACGCAGGACATCGCCGACTTTATGCAATCCAAATACGGCAAGCCGATCATCACCAACTCGTCCATTCAGCTACTGCTCAAGCAATCGCCCGCGACGGTGGACGTGGTCAAAGAAACCTTCAACCTTTCTGATGAGGAAAAATATCTGCTCTTGGAATGCGACGTGGGCGAGGGCATATTTTTCGCCGGCCTGAAACACGCCGCCATCAAAGTCATCGCGTCCTACACCGAAGATCAGATCATCACTTCCAACCCGGAACAGCTTTTGGCGATTGAGAAAGCGAAGAAAGAGATGGAAGAATAGTCCATAAAGTTTATAAAGTCATAAAGTTCGTAAAGTTCTTTGGATTACGAAACTCACTTTTCTGTCATCTCGAAGATCCCCGTGGGATAAGAGGAGGTTGCTTTTATCCGTCATCATGAGGGTCTGACCAGAAGGATCTCAGAGAGATTCTTCGGTCGAGGACTCCCTCAGAATGACAGATCCGCGAGCTCCCTCAGAATGACATTACAGGGTTTAATGCTTTATATGAATATGTTATAATATGAAAGACGAAACCACCCAAAACGATTCGCCCGATGAAGAAGAAATGGCGCAAGATCTGCGCCGAGAGAGAACAGTTGATGAAACAGAACAGAAAGATGAGGCGGAACAGGAAATAGGACAAGAAAACAAGGAAGCTAATCCGGTTGACGCAATGATGATGGTGATGAACATCCTTGCCGACGCTTTTGACTACATCGGTGTCGGCGCCATACCTGTTTTGGGCGATATTTTAGACGCGGCAATCGCCGGATATAACGCGCTGGTTTTGTGGAAAACCAAAAAAGAGGTGAGAATGAAAGCAATACTGGTAGCGGCCATAGTTCCGTTCCTGGTAGAAATATTTGGAGCTATTATTGCTCCTGTCTTAAATGATTTGCTCCCGAGCTTTATTGTCGGATCACTGATAGGTAGAATAATTATCAACAGAGCCATTAAGAAAGCGGCTTTAAAAATATAGATTGGGGTGTTTATTCCGTCATCCTGAGCAAAGCGAAGGATCTCTAACTCCATAGATTCCTCGCTTCGCTCGGAATGACCTATATATGAATATAGTCAAAATAAAATTTGCTTTTTTGCTTTTTTGCTTTTTTGCTTTTTTGCTCGCGGCTGGCGGCGCGCGCGCGCAATTTTCTGAAGAAATCCCGCTGGCACCGGCCGACGAGCAAGCGATCACTCAACAAATCATTACCGATACGGGGCTTGCTGACATGTCTCTGCCTTCGGTTGACATTATCATTCCCGCGAGCGGCGAAATCGGCACCACCGCGCTTTTGAAAGCCGGTGCCGATAATATCAACATCAACAACGCGCTTTTTGAGTGGTATCTGGACGATAAATTGCAAACTTTCCAATCAGGCCGGGCTAAAACCAATTTCGCGTTCAGAACGGCAAAAACATTTCATATCGTCCGTTTAGTCATTTCAGAAAATGGAAGAAAATTAACCGAAAACACTGTTTCGGTCGCGTCGTTTAACGTCGCTTTAACCTGGCACGCCGCCACATTCGCGCCGGCCGAATACGAAGGCAAAGCCTTGCCGAGCGTCGGCTCCCGGGTCACCGTCACAGCCATCCCCGAAATTAAAAACGAAAGTCCGGAAGATTTGCTTTATACTTGGTACTTAGAATCGGAATCACAGGTACGCGGCGCGATAGGCGAAAATGAGTTTTCTTTCATGATTACCAAAAACGTGACTTTTATTCCTATTGTTGTTGAAGTGAGCACTCAAAGTCAGTCAATCACCGTGCGCGGCGCCGTTAATATACCGATTCAGCGTCCGACGGTGGTTTTGTATCGTAGTCTGGAAAAAGAAAATGATGGGGTTTCGTCCGCCTATCCGGCCGCGCTTAAGCCGGGCGATGTCGCGTATTTTTACGCCAAACCCTACGGATTTCATGTTAAAAGTTTGGACGATCTTTCTTATGAATGGGAATTCGCCGGCCGAAACATTCTGGGCTTTCCGCCCGACCCGCACCTCCTGACATTGGTCATACCAAAAGATTCCGGCGCGGGATCGCGCATGCTAAATGTAGTCATATCCAACCCGCGCTTTCTGGGAGAAGACGCGGGAGCAAGAATGGAAGTCAGAATTAGCTTGTAGCTGGTAGCTTGTAGAAATCATTGTGAATTACACAACTCATATTTCTGTCATTCCCAACTTGATTGGGAATCCAGAGCTTTCATCACTGGATTCCCGCTTTCGCGGGAATGACAAGGAAAAGTGATGATGGCATGAGTAAACCCAGGACTTGAAACATGAAGTGGAAAACATATACAATAATCTTACTGATAGCGTTAGCAGTCGCGGGAACAGTTCACGCCGCTACGACGTTGGAAGTGGGCATACCGGGAACAGACGCTTTGCCGGGCAGTGCCGCGCCCAGCGTGCCGATGTACATTAAATATCTTTATTATTTTGTTCTGGGGCTGGTGGGCATCGCCGGGTTTTCTTCTTTAGTTTTTTGGGGCGCCGTTTGGGCCGGCTCGGGGGTTGTGGATAAAAAAGCGCAAGCGATCGCCGGCATCAAAAATACGCTCACCGGCATCGGCATCGCGCTGACTGCTTTTATCATTCTGACCACCATAAACCCTGATTTGATAGTGATTAAAGCACCGGGCATCGCAACGGTAGATATTGAGAGTCAAGATATTGGGATGACACCCAGACAAATAAAATATCAGGACAATAGTAATTTTTGCGGTCAATTCAATATGAGTATGTGTTTATCGCCCGAAGGAGGCGGAAAGATGGGATGCGGCATCATAGACGGCGGCAACGGAAAAATATGCGTCCCTAAAGAAGTGGTCGCGTGCAATAAACATACCGAAGCGTATAAAAATTGCAAGAGTGGCGATATTCCGCAATGCCAGGAACAAAAAATATTAGACTGCGCAAAAGATGCTGCTTCCTGCGTGTGGTCTGGCAATCTTTGTTGGTATAATCCAAAATAATTATGACAAACAAACGAAAAATTTTAATAGTTTTGCTCGTAATCCTCGCGCTCGCCTTGGCCGGCTTCGCGGTGTATTATGTTTACTTTAGAAAAACACCGGGAGAAACAACCACTGAAACGCCGGGAGCGGGCAAACCGCCGGCGCAAACCGGCGTGAGAGCGATGGACGACAAGCTTAAAAAAATCAGTTCTGTAATAGCCGTTTCGCCGATTGCGAGCGCCGACGGGCAAAAGATTCTGTATGCCGGCAAAAAAGGCAATTTGTACGAAACCGATTTTGACGGCGGAAATCAAAAAGAAACCAACCTGGTCGTCCTGCAAAACCTGATAAAAACACTGTGGTCGCCAGCGCGAGAAGAGTTCGCGACGATCTACGCCAACGCGGACGGGCGGAAAATTTTCTACAACAACGCCAAAACGAAAAAAACCTCGCCCTACGACGCGGGCATCAAGTCGCTCGCTTTTTCCAAATCGGAAAATAAAATCGCTTATTATCTGAGCAACGACCTCCAAAACACCAATGCCGTTTTCATAGCCGATGCCGACGGCACCAACGCGAGAGCGGTTTTCAATACAAGAGTTAAAGACATACGGGTGGAATGGGTATCTTCTAATCAAATCGCCATCTCCACCGCGCCGTCCGGTCTCGTGCCGAATGTCCTTTGGGTTTTAAACATTGACACTCAAAAACTCCTGCCGGTTATGTCGCAAGTTTACGGCTTCACGATGAGGTGGTCGCCCTCCGGCGGGCGCTTCCTTTTCTCGCAAACGGACGCCAAGGGCGCCAACCTGACGCTTTTCTCTTCCAATCAGACCGGCACCGAAGTTAAAAACCTGGGACTCGCGACCTTGCCGGAAAAATGCGCTTTCAGCGCAAAAGACGAAAATATCGTCTTTTGCTCCGCGCCCGCGAGCGCGCCCGACATCGTCTGGCCGGACGATTATTACAAACAGATTTACTCCGCTTCGGAGCAAATCTGGTCAATCAATCTTTCCACCGGCAAAAAAGATATGGTTTACGATTTTGATGAAACATTGGCATCGGACGCGGCCGATCTTATAGTATCGCCCGGGGCGGACCGCCTTATCTTTCTCAACAAAAAAGACGGTGCAATTTACAGCTTGAAGCTTAAATAAAATGAAATCAAAAACAACTAAAACAGACATAGTGGCCGCTTTGGCTGATTCTAAGGGAAGAAAACTCGGTCTTTTGATCGCAAGCTTGCCGGCGGACGATGAAATAAAAGAGGCGTTTATGGCGCTGGCTGAAAATTCGTCTTACGAAGAATTGGAAAAGCTCTCCGGCGCGCTGGAAGCGCTGTACTTAAACGCGAGTACTCGAGATATTGACGATCAATTTAAAAAAGATCTCGCGCTATTTAAACAAGAAACGGAAACGGGCGAACAAAAAATCACCGATGAGTTTTTAGCGAAATTAAGCGCGATTGAAGAAAAAATAAAGTCGTAATATGTCAGAAAAAAACCTAAATTCGCCAATCGATTTGCCGCCGGAAACTCCGCAACCGGCAAGCCCTGATATGCCAGCCGGCGACGCATCCGAGGCAATTGATAAAGAGTGGCAAAAAATGCGGGAGCAAGAAGAAGCGCGAGCGGAGGAAGAGGGCAAGACACTCATCAGACAAAAACACAATCCTCTGGGCGGAGAACCGCAGTATATTGAAACAAGGGAGGATGTATCATCAAAACCGGAGAATATCGCCGCCGAGCGAGAAGATACAGCGCAAGCGGAAGAAACAGGCATGGAAGAAAACAAAGAAAAGCCGTGGAAACAGCTGTCGGCCGAGAAATTGGAGGCGCGGAAAGAAAAAGTAGAGAGAAATCGCGATGAAAAATACGGAGTGGATAAATCATCGGGAAAATGGAAAATTTTAAAAAGCGGGGTTGGAATGTTGGTGAATACCGCCGGGTCTATTTTGGGCGCGCGCGTCGCGTGGGAAGCGCCTAAGCTGGTTTATAATTATTTCAAGAAAAAGGGCCGGCGCGAAAAACTGAGCGACATCACGATGCATGTCCTAAAAGAAGCACAGAAAACACGAAAAATAAAAATATCAAATGAAGAAATTGTAAAAGAGTCGGAAAAAATCTATAACGAGCGTCGATGGGGAGTAATATCATGGGAATCCATTGATAATATACTAGCGGATAATGGCGTTCAGCCGGGGAGCGAGGAGGCGGACGCTTTTATGAAGCAGTGGGATCGGGACGAAGCTATAAAAAGACTGAAAGAAAAAAGTGGCTTTGATAAAACTGAAAAATGGCCGGGCAAGGAAGAGTCTGGACCGGTTTTTGAAAAAATTAAAGAACTTAACGGAAAACTGAAAGAAGTTAAACTCCCTCCCAACGAGAAAAAGGATTTGCGCGAAAAGATGGCGCAAATTCTCAAAGAATACCGCCTCCAAGACAAAGAGCTGGCGGACGTCAAAACGGAAAAACTCGGCAAACTGCTTGATACTTACATCAACAACAAGGCGCAAGCACTCTTAACCGCGAAAGAAGCGCTCAATGCCGCCTCCATAGCGATCGGCGTGCCGTTGCTGCGCGTCGGGGTTTATAGCGCGTTTTCCGCGGCAGAAAGATGGCAAAAGATCGCCGATCAATACAATAAAGATGGTGGCAAAGAAGGTGAGAGCAAAGCTAAAACCATCGCGAAAGGAATGACTCTCGGCGCCGTGAAAGAAACGGTTCATGGCCTGACTTTGGGCGCCTTTGACAAAGAAAAGAAGGGGGTAATTCAAAGAGGGTTTGGGTTTCTTTCTTCCGTCGGCACATTGCTAAGATTCGCCGGTTTGGCGGAATATGAGTACGCTCTGCAAAGCGGGCGGATGACCATTCAAGAAGGCGCTCAAAAATTGCGGGAGGAGTTGGCCGCCGGAAATATTTCCGGCGCGTTGGAGCAGGCGGCCGGCAATTGGCTTAATAACGCGGAGAGAGTGCTGGGTTATGTTGGTATTCATTTGCCAAGGGAATCCGCCGATGGCGCTATCGCTCCCGGCGCTAACTATGAAAATACGAGAGAGTGGGCGAGTGAAAGACCGGCGGACATACTCGCGCAACAGACGGAAGATGTCGTTGAGCCGGGGCATATTATCCCGGGAGCGCCTATTCCTATGCAAGAAGCATATATGCCGCCTGATACCACTCAGGACTGGCTTGATAAAACATCTCATTTGGCCGGCGATAATCAAACGGAGATAATGAAAATATTGGCGGATGACCCCAACTTAGAAGAAAAATTAGACGACCAGATAATTCAAGATCTGCTGGCTAAAAAAGATTTGGGCAGCGAGCAGATTAAAACACTGCTTGAATCGCAAAAAGTCGCGCTGGTTGACAAGTCGGGCGGGAGCGTCAGCGAAGCGTTGCAAAAAGCGCTGACGCATGATGCTAAGGCGACAGTGGTTAATCCGGACGGCAGCATACTCAAAAACTTTGACGCCAACTTGGTCCATAAAGGCGATACAGTGGCTCTTGATGAAAATGGGGAAATAACTATTTTTAAAACGTCCGGGATAGCCGTAAAAGAAGGGCAGAGCTTGGAAGACGCGTATCAAGCCATTAGTTCCGATTTAAACAAGACTGGGACATTAAGCGATGTATCTGAAACAATCGCGCCGCCCGTTCCGATGCCGGAGATGGATCAATCGCATTTAGTTAATGATTTGGGGCAAAAAAACGCGTTGGAAATCTTAACCAGCTCCAGTGATAATCGCGACGCCGATTTGCGCGCGCAAACAGAGGAGGCGCGTAAATATCTTAATGAATTAAAAGAAAGTACCGGGCTTCAGCCGCGCGAAGGGGAGTCGGTGGAAAAATACGTTGAACGAAGCCGCGACTTCCTGCGCGAACAGGAGGAGTTGAAAGAAAAACTGCGTTCCACGCCGGAAGCGTTGCCTCAAAACTGGCCGCCCAAAAGCGGGCAAACCGGAGTTGATAGAATATCGCCGAATGCTTGGAGCGAGCCGACCAAACAAGGCGGAGAATTTCCGCGCTATGAACCGCTCCAAAATTCCGCCGCGGACGAAGAGTTAGATTATGACCAAAAACTGCCTGAGGCGCCGGAAACCGGATTGCCAAAAGAAGAAGTGGCTGCCATCTCAGAAACTCCATCTATCTCACACCATGAATCAGCCGCGTATTCTTATAGTGATCCGAAAATCGGGAACTTCAGCGGTAAGTTTTTATATGACTCAAGCGGAAAAATTACTGACTTTCGTAGCGAAGGCGCTACCAGCCTTGGAGGAAACATCGCTTTGCGCGATTCCGTATTGCGCGGTAATTGGCATGAAATGATATATAACAAATACCCGGGCAGACCGGATATTATCAGAAATATCGAAGCGACAGCAAATAACTTGGGAGTTCAAAAGAAAATATTGGAATCAATAGCGATAGACAAGGCAAATACTCCTGAATATTCTTTCTTAAAAGAATCTATGGGGAAAACCATCAAACTTATGGAACAAAAATACGGCGACATTTTCAAATAATTTCAATCTTCGCGCCTGATGAGCGTCAAGAAGTCCTCTTTGGTAATGCCGCCGAGGATGTACATAAAAACAGCGTAGGAGGCGGCACCGAGCGCCAGAAGGGCGAATAGGTTCTGGGATGGGGAAGCATACAAAAGCGCGACCATTAAGAGCGAAGCGGCCAGCGCTTTGGCTATGATGTTAAAATTAGGCGAGTAATTCATTATTTTTCGTATAATCAAAAGCATTCCCAAAGAAACGAAAAGTTCCGTCGCCGCCGTCACCCAGGCGGCGCCGATGTAAGAATAGCGGGCGATGAAATAAAAGTTAGCCGAAATATTAAAAACTGCCGCCAATCCGTAAACATACATTACGGATTTTTGTTTGTTGATGGTGATAACCGTACTGCCAAACAACGCGCCTAAGAAAATGAAAAACACGGCCACCAGTAATATTTGAAGAGCTGGGGCGGCCGCCCCAAATCCCGGTCCGGCGATAATCCTGATAATGTCTTTGGCTGTATAAACCCCGCCCAAAACCAGCGGAATGGCTATTACCATTAAAAAGTCCAGTGTTTTTTGGAAAACTTTCTTGAAGGCCTCGTGGTCGGAGATGAAATATTTGGACAAAAGCGGGGCCGTCAACCCGACGAACATTATAGGAAAGAATATGATGTTTTCCAGAATTTTATACGCCACGCCGTAGATGCCAACATCGTACGGCGTCTTCATAAATGAAAGGATAATGGTATCGCCTTTGAAATAAACCAAAACCAAAACGGCCGACACGGCCAGCGGCCAACTTTCTTTTAACACGCTTTTTAAACCGGCCATGTTGAAATCCAAATGAAAACCGGTGTATTTTTTGGCGAAAAAACAAATAAGCGCGAAATGAACGGCGCTTCCCAACACAAACACCGCCAAAAAACTCCTTAGGCCTCCGCCGTATTTATAGAGAACAAACACTAGAGTTAATTGGATTAAGCGCGCTGACACGTCGGCGATCGCCGGAATAATCGTCTTTAGATGTTTTTGAAACACACCCATTAATACACCAGCCAGAGATGAAAAAATAAATCCCAGCGAGGCGACGAACACGCCGACTTTCACCGCCGGAGAATAGGGAGTGAAGAAAAGGAGTAAAAAAGAAACTGCCGTGAAAAACACCAATAAAAGAATTTTTGCGGAAAACATCCGCGAAATAATTTCTTTTTCATCCGCCCCCGGCTTAGAAATCTCGCGCGCCAAAAGAGAGTTTAAGCCGAAATCGGCCAAAACCAGAAAAATATAAAGGTAAGCGAAAACAATACTGTATTCGCCGAATTGCTCGGAGCCCAGCGCCCGGGTGATAAAAGCGAGCGACAATACGCCCAGCGCGCCGGCCAGAAACCGCCCGGCGAAGGAAACGACAAAATTACGCGCGATCCGCTTTTTTAAAGTCATTTGTCTTTTTAGAGAAAACAATCCATTGCTGAATGATTGAAAAAATGGTGGTGGTGATCCAATAAAGCGCCAGTCCGGCCGAAAGCGAGTATGAAATAAACACGGTCATTACCGGCATTATATAAGTCATCTGCTGAGTCATCGCGGTTGAAAAATCGGGCGTGGCCGACTTTACCGGAGCCGGCCGGGTATTTTTTTGCTGGTCCAGCATCATTTTTGATTGATAAAATTGGAACGCGCCGGCCAGTAAGGCGAGAATTATGTTTCCTTTTTTTGAAATATCTATAAAACCGAGAAAAATATGGTTGATGGATCCGGGGTTTGAAATAAAGCCGTAAAGCAGATTTTGAAGATTTTTATCGTCAAATCCAGCCATAAACACCCGATACAAAACTATCAGGATTGGCAATTGGATAAGCAGGGGGAGACAGCCGGAAAACGGAGAAACGCCCTTTTCTTTATATAAAGTCATTATTTTTTTCATCTGCTCTTCTTTGTTGCTTTTGTATTGTTCTTGGATTTTTTTAACGTCGCTTTGGACGGCGGACATTTCTTTCTGCGACTTGATTGATTTTTGCGCGAGAGGGTAAAGCAACGCCCTGATTAAAATGGTGAGTATGATGATGGCTATGCCGAAATCGTAAAACGAAACAGTCTGATATAAAAATACCAGAATGTTAAAAAGCGGGCGATATAAAACTTCGTTGAATATAAATGAAATCATAATTACAGAGTTTAAAGTCTATAAAGTCCTTAAAGTGAAAAGTTATTGAGTCGCTTCGCGACATTTTTGTAATTTCCGACTTTATAAACTTTATGAACTTTCAACTTTATAAACTTATCCTACAGGATCATATCCGCCCTCGTGCCAAGGGTGGCAGCGGGCTATTCTTTTTAAGCCGGCACACAATCCTAGACCGGCGCCGTATTTTTCTATTGATTGGCGGCAGTATTCCGAGCAAGATGGGTAATAGCGGCATTTTGAAGAAACAGTAAAATAACCGACCACTCCATGATCGGGTGAGAGTGTTTTTTGATATGCTTTAATAAAAAGTAGTATTATTTTCGCTATCATCTTATCTTTCCCAACAACTCTGTTATTTCCGATTTTAATTCTGAAAAGCTCAAATTAAGAACGCTTTTTCTGGCGATAAACACAAAATCATGCCCGCCGCCGATTGTTTCAGCGCCGCCTCTGATAATTTCCCGCATCCGCCTTTTAAGCAGATTGCGGTCGGTCGCTTTTTTGGAAACTTTAGTGCTGATCACAAAACCGAATCTTGGCTGAGGATTCTCGGTTTTTATGTACTTCAATAAAAGATCGCCGCCGGCAATCGCGCGCCCTCGCCTCATAATGCGCGCAAAGTCGGTGTTTTTAAGTAGTCTATTCGTCTTTTTAAGCATAAGAAGCCTGATCTCAAACGGCGAGCTTCTTGCGTCCTTTTCTCCGCCTTTTAGTTATTGTTCTTGCTCCGGTTTTGGTGCTCATTCGTTTTAAAAAACCGTGCTTTTTAAGTCTTTTAGCTCTTTTTGGTTGGTATGTTTTTGACATATTGTTTAATAATTATATACTAGAGAAAGTATATCAGTAAAGAGGTTTTGAGTCAATTTAAGAAGGAAATCAACAGGTTATCCACAAGCTATAAACAGATTTTGCTCATATCCTTGCTTGTTGGCATCCGCACCGGCTGTGTTATAATAAAACCCATTAACTTATCGCTTTATGGAGAAAGATGAATTGTGGCAAAACGTATTAGCCGACGTTGAACTCAACACATCAAGAGCGACGTTTAATACGTGGTTCGGGGGCACAAACATACAATCCATAGAAGATAATATCTTATTGATATCAGTCCCCAACTCATTCGCCAAAGAATGGTTGGAGAATAAATTCAATAAATTTATTCTCAAATCAATCAGAAATTTTCTCCCCGAAATAAAAGACATAAAATTTATCATCTCTCAAATCAAGAACGCCGATTTAAAAATTGTTAGAAAGAAAAAACCTGAAGAAAGGGAGGAGTTGGATGCCGACAGCCAGTTTGATTTCACCGGCGTTGACCAAAACACCAATCTTAATCCGAAATACACACTCAATGATTTTATCGTCGGCTCCGCCAACGAACTCGCGCATGCGGCAGTTACATCCGTCATCAGCAACCTTGGCACGGTTTACAACCCGTTATTCATATACGGCGGAGTGGGCCTTGGCAAAACTCATTTAATTCAAGCGCTTGGCAATGAAGTCGCTCGCCTTAATAAAAATAAAATTGTTAAGTATGTTTCTTCGGAAAAATTCACCAGCGAGCTGGTAGCGGCGATCCAAGTTAAAGAAATGGGAAAATTCAAAGAAGAGTATAGAAAATGCGATCTTTTAATTATTGATGATATTCAATTCATCGCCGGCAGGGAAAAAACCCAGGAGGAATTCTTCCATACATTCAACGCGCTTTATGAAAGAAATAAACAGATAGTTATAAGCTCGGATAAGCCGCCTAAAGCGATATCAACCCTTGAAGATCGCTTAAAATCGCGCTTTGAAGGAGGGATGATCGCCGATATCAGCTACCCCGACTACGAAACTCGCTTAGCTATTATTAAAACAAAATTGGTAAAGAAAAAGGTGAATTTATCAAATGAGATAATTGAGTATGTGGCTCAAAATTTCCAAAAAAACATCCGGGAAATGGAAGGCGCTTTGAATAAAATAATCATTCAAACAAAGATAAACCAAAATATTATCACATTTGACGATGTTAAAAAAATACTCCAATCTTCCATCCATATACCGAAAAAAAACATTAGTGTGAAAAACATTATTCAAACCGTCGCCCAGTATTACAGTATTAATGAAAAGCAGTTATTTTTAAAAACCAGAAAACAGGAAATAGTGAAGCCGCGCCAAATTATAATGTATTTACTGAGGGATGAATTAGGGTTATCTTATCCGTCTATTGGTGGGAAAATAGGGGGGCGAGACCACACTACCATCATCCACGCCTGCGAAAAAATAAGTGATAAAGTAAAAAATAATGTGTCATTAGCTGATGAAATAAACACTATCCGGCAGATAATTTACAACAGTTAGGGTGTGGGTATTTTGTTGATAAGTATGTTGATTATTGGTGGGATTTTTGTGAATAAATTTTTTAATTTTTTAAATAAATTTTTATTCACAATTTATCATTTAATTTATCAACAAACTTATTCACAATTTATTATCAATAAAAACATTTTATTTGTTAAATATTTTAACCTTATCAACAAATTTTAACCTTATAATAATAACTATGAAATTAATCTGTTTACAAGAAAATATAAAAGATAGTTTGCTTATTTTAGAAAGAATTGCTTCAAAAAACCAAAACCTGCCGATGCTTAATAATATTATTTTAAAGACAGAAAAAGGTTTTTTAAAAACATTCGCCACTGATTTGGAAATTGGGGTTGAAATAAACATTCCTTGTAAAATAGAAAAAAATGGTGAGGTGGTGGCGCCGATTAAAACCATCTCGCAATTTATCGGTAATCTTCCAAATACAAAAATAAGCATAGAAGAAAAAAATAATAAAATAATTATAGAAGCTGATGGTATTAAAACTATTATACCAATTTCAAATAAAGAAGAATTTCCGATTATTCCTAAAATAAAGAAAGAGAATATAATTAAAATCAACCCAAATGTTTTAAAAAACGGGATTGCGCAAGTTCTTAATTCAGTGGCGGTTTCACACCCAATTCAAGAGATTTTGGGGGTTTTGTTTGTGGTGGGTGACGGTTTTTTAAAAATAATTTCCACCGACAGTTTTCGTTTGTCGGAAAAAACCATTTACCAAAAAAACAACTACACCGCCACCTCTATATCAAGTCAAATATTTATTTTACCGCAGAAAACCGCTCAAGAATTAGTCAGAATAATAAATCAAACCGAAGATGTGGAAATTATAATAGAATCAAGCCAAATACTGTTTGTTTTGAAAAACATCAATTTAATATCAAGATTGATTTCGGGAAATTACCCTAATTACGAGCAAATCATACCCAAAAAAACAGACTCAACAATATTACTTGATAAAAACGAGTTGATGTTGAAAATAAAGCTGGCAAGTTTGTTTTCCTCAAAAATCAACGATGTGAAATTAATTTTAAATAAAGATAAAAAAATACTGGAATTAAAATCATCCGACCAGCACAAAGGGGAATTTTCCACCAACATCAATACGGAAATTAAAGGAGAAGAGTTTGAACTGGTGTTTAATTATAAATACATTCTTGACGGGCTGGCTAATATTTCTGATGATAATATTGTTTTTGAGTTTAACAAACCGCCGCTCCCATCAATTATTAGGCCGCAAAACAATAATTATAAATATATTATTATGCCGATTAAGACGTAAATGTTTATTTCTTTAAATAATATTTTAACCGGTTTCGCTAGACGTCATAAAATTAAAAATCAGATAGATAAAATAACAGCGGCGGAATTATCCGAGAGGATTATAAAAAACATAATCAGCACTGATATAAAAGTGGTTTGGTGCAAGGATGGCTGTGTTTTATTGAAAACTAAAACAAGCGTCGCGGCCAACGAGGTGAAATTAAAAGAGCGCCGCATTAAAGAAGAACTTCAAAGAAATAACATCAGAATCTCGTCCATTAAATGCATTATTTAAAAATCAAAACACTCACTTCCCCGACATTATCGTATTTATCGTAAGCGCGCGCCATAATAACAACCTCCCCGGATTCCGCGCTACTTAAATCAAGATTGGTTTCGTAGGGATAGTTGAAGTCGGAAGAAACTAACATATTATTCGCAAAAAAATCAACCTCTTTAATCGGGAATCGTCCGGTGGCGCTTATTTTAACACTCAACCCGCTTTCCGGCACCGCGCTGTAGTTTTGTGGGTTGAGCATGGTTAATACAGGCTTATTCTCGTCGGTGTGGATGTCGTCGTATTCGGTCGGCGCTTTTAATTGTGTGTCGGCGAATGTTGGATTGTCCACGAGCCATTTTTGTATCGCCGACTCCCAGCTCTGATATTGCGGATCATCTCTGTTTATATAATACAAAACAGTGTGTATTTCTCTGAATAACCTTTCCTCTATTTTTTGAGGCGGGGTTTTCGCGGTAACCAGTTTCCCGGAATCTTTGTCTATTTTAATCTTAGTTTCGCCGGCGTACTCTCCGTTTAATAATGGGTTACTAATCAAGATCGGTTCCGGCGGGATAAAGTTTTCAGAGCCGCGCTCTCTCAAAGCTTTTTCCATAAATTCATGGAACATCGGGCCGGACGCGGCGACGCCCGCTCCACCCTTTTCCATTGGCGCGCCATCATTATTTCCAGTCCAAACAGAGACGGAGAGAGTGGGTGTGTAGCCAGCCACCCAGGCGTCCCGGTATTTTTGGGTGGTGCCGGTTTTGGCGGCCACTTGGTAGTTATCAAAAAAAAGAGGGCTTCGTTCGCCGAACACCGGCGCGCGCAAAGAATTGTCCGATAGTATCGCGGAAATGGCACGGGCGATGTTTTTCGGCAAAACTTCTTTTTGCTTTAACCTCCATTTTTCCAAAATCTCATTTTTTGAGTTTTTCACTTCCAATATGAAAGATTCGTCATTTTTCACGCCATCATTGGCGAAAACGGAATAAGCGTAAGCCATATCAATCGGCCGCACTTCGCCGCCGCCCAAAACCAAAGAAAGTCCAAAGCGATTTCTTTCTTCTAGTGTAGTAATACCCATAGCTTTGGCGAGAGCAATTGTGTCTTCAATGCCGGCCAGATACAAAACTTTAACTGCTGGAATATTAAGAGATTGGGCGAGCGCGCTTTTCGCGGAAACCGGCCCGCGGAATTTGTCATCGTAATTATCAGGGCTGTATGGTTCGTCGGGATTGGTTGAAAACTCGGTTTTCACGTCAAATAAAGCCATATCGGGCGAATATCCTTTTTGGAAAAACACAGCATAAGCGAATGGCTTGAAAGACGATCCTGGCTGGCGGTTTTTGGATGTGGCGACGTTAAAATTACCGTCGTTTTCAATATTAAAATAGTCGCGGGAACCGACCATCGCGAGAAGCTGTCCGGTTTTCGGGTCAACCGCCGTCAGAGCGCTGTTTCGCGCTTTGTATTTTTTTTCATTGATCTCACCGTATTTTTCCACCACTTCCTCGGCGGTTTTTTGCAGATCATAATCAAGCGTGGTGACGACGCGCAGTCCGCCATTTTCCGCCACGTCGGCCCCGTATCTTTTTTCCAAATAATCTTTCACATACATCACGAAATGCGGCGCCTTGATATTTTCTTTTTGTTTGGCGAAAACAAGTTGTTCACTTTTCGCTTTTTCAAACTCATCTTTGCCGACAAACCCGACTTTACGCATTCTTTCCAGTATCGCGTTTTTTCTCGCCGTCAATTCTTCCTTATTCTGGCCGTAAGGCGAGTAATAGCTGGGCGCTTTAGGGAGGGCGGCTAAAAGCGCCGCTTCGTTTACGGTGAGTTCAGACGCTTTTTTATTGAAAAACGTCTGGGCGGCCGATTCCGCGCCGTAAGCGTTTGATCCGTAAGGAATCTGATTTAGGTAAAGCTCCAAAATCTCTTCTTTGCCGTATTGTTTCTCTATTTTTATCGCTAAAATGATTTCTTTTATTTTTCTGGTAAACGTTTTTTCCGTGCTCAAAAACGAGTTTTTGATGAGTTGTTGGGTGATGGTGGATCCTCCCTGGGAGAGCCGCCCGCGGTAAATATCAATCAAAAACGCCCGGATGATTGACTTATAATCAATGCCGCCATGCTCATAGAAACTGAAATCCTCGGCGACGATGGCGGCGTCTTTCAGGTGTTGGCTGATTTGGTCTGATTTTACGATCGTTCTTTTTTCTTCTCCGTGGATTTCATACAAAAGCACTATGCCGGCGCGGTCGTATATCTTGGTTGATTCGGAGACTTTTCGGTCGTTTATTTTTGACGGGTCGGGCAGATCTCCGATGATGTATAAAAACAGGCCGGCGCCGGCGATTGCGACAACCACAAAGAAAAATAAAAAAAACAGCGCCAGTTTCTTGAGAATGCGCCCTTTTTTCCTTTGTTTATATTTGTAATTTTTTTGGCGAGCCATTTGAATTATTTTAACATAAAATCAAAAAACATCAACCCCTCACGGTAATGTGTATACTCATATTGCACTTTTTTGATAGCTTAAGGGCATATGAAAACTATGCCCAAATCAACCAAAGAAGAGAAATTCAGATGGATCAAACCCATTCTGGATAAAGAAATATCAATTAA
>Ga0209542_10002267_pt1 | contig 43433 bp, 46 predicted proteins | sample RifCSPhighO2_01_FD_184028 | JGI IMG/M metagenome (GOLD analysis project Ga0209542, IMG submission 184028) | Soil microbial communities from Rifle, Colorado - Rifle CSP2_plank highO2_0.1 (SPAdes) (version 2) | ecosystem: Environmental > Terrestrial > Deep subsurface > Rock core/Sediment ... | reverse complement strand
CGAGGAGATTGAATCTTATCGTGATGATTGTTACCAAACTCCAGAACTATTGGAACAAAGACTAAAGCAAGTAGAGATTAATCTGTCTAACGAAGAACATTTAGGACTTAAAAAGATTATTCTTGCATGTTTACGCGCTACAATTCTAAATCCTCAGAATAGTTCATTTGCTCATGATGAATCTTATGAAGAGATAAGAGAACTATTCAATAAATATATTGTCATAGGATGGTCTGGGCTATCGATCAATAATGATGCTTAAAGAACTTCGACCAGAGTTAGAAAAGAACAAAAATCGACCCACGGTGGAATTACCTTCCGGGCATGGTAGAAAAGCTGGGAAGTATAAAAATTGGAATATTGCATGTTAATTGAGGATTATTACGCGAGGTTTAATGAGTATGGCGCTTGACGAAAAGTTGACGGAAGAGGAGAGAACAAGACTAATCAAAGAATTTATACATAAGCGAAGAAAAGCTCTGATTAGTGATGCTTATAAACAATTAGTTGAAGGTAACCAAGATGATTATACTCGGTTGGGAGCATCATATCATTTATATGAATTAGCAGAAATAGACCATCGAGAGTACATCCATCTGTTTAATTTATGTATACACTCAGAGGAGTATACCAGAATGTCTGCGATAAGAGGATTAGAAAGTTTAGCAGAGACGAATACCAGTTTGTTCTTAAAACTGTACGAGACAGCCACCTCAAGTGATAACCAATCAACTATACAGATGTTCAGCATGGTAAAATTTGATAAGCTACAGGATAGACCACTATTTTCCAAGGATAAAACACAAGAGAAGTCTAGTCAGTATACGGGTGATTTAGACTTCATTATAAAAAGATTACTAAAACAACTTCCCGGAAGAAGTGTGGTAGAATTTAATAGTTTGATAAAAAAATCAGAACCACAAAAAATGTCTACCTCCGATTTAGGAGCTTTTGTTGAACTTTGTGAAGAAAAAACCCATGATGCACATCAGGGACATAAGCTCAGCATGATTTACTATTTACCCTTACTAGCGATAATTGATTTTGATAAAGCTATCACTCTGTACTTACAGTACAGCAAAGATATCGATCATGTTGTTAGAAAAATAGCTGCGGAACGATTTCGTGATTTGATTAGTTTATGGAAGACTGATTGTTTCCCTGTAAAAAATGATGGGGCAACAGAATTTTTAACCTCGTATTTTAATTCAGAGTATTACTCCTGCAAGGAATGGGACTCGACCGAAAAGATTAATAGATTATACTCGATAAAAAATACTGATTTTAAGAAATTAAGCCGAATACTTGAAGTAGGTGAAATCAAAGATTTCGATGAATTACTCGAATGTAATTCGATAGATTCTCCCTATCTTTGCATAAGTAAACTTGGTAAGGGAAAAGGAGGATTAACCTACAAGGTTTATTCGGAGGCGCTTAAACAGTATTCCGCTATAAAATTAATCGCCTTGAATAAAGTTAATCTCCAGGAAGCAGCCTTAATGGCCAGGTTGAAAGGACAGGACTTAGAAAATATTGTTCAGATTTATGACGGAGGTAATCATCTTGTTGATGGAGAGTATGCGATTCTTATGGAATACGTCGACGGCCAAACTCTCGAAGAGATACTCCACGAAAGAAAACTCACTCCTCATGAAGTCTTGGACTACAGCGCCCAGATTTTAAACGGCATTAAAAGCCTAAGAAAACATGGTATAACTCATCGAGACCTTAACCTGCGCAATATCAAAGTGAACAGTCAGGGGGAGGTCAAGATTCTTGATTTTGGCATTGCTACCGATGAGTTTCATCCGAAAGCAAAAGACAATCGAAAATATGGTGCTCCAAAAGATATGGAAGCCGACGACTTAATATCTTTTGGGCTGTTAGTTTATAAGATGATTATCGGAGAGCATCTTGTAGATGTACCGGGAAAAGAAACGATAGGATCGGGCACCTACGCTGATGAAATCGATCGAATCAAACAGTCTTTATACCGAAATGGCAAAATCACAGAAGAGTATGATAAAAAGATTTGGGGAATTTCCTCCGATGATTATGATCCCTTGCATGATGATTACACAAATTGCACTCACGAAGAACATAATATCAAATCGTTACTTGGAGACATTATACGTTCTGCTTTATGGGAAAAAGAATTTAAAATACTAACGGGAAAGTATCCTACTCCCTACACGTTTAAGATTATGGATGCTAAAGAATTAAGACAGTTATTATTCCTTAGCATGAAAGATGGTGAAAAACTGGCATTCGATAATTATGTCTTATACTGTAAAGTTAAACCTGATTGAAAAAAATGGCGCTTGACGAAAAGTTGACAGAAGATGAGAAAAAGATAATTAGAAGAAAAGTTGGATTGCCAAAATTGTTAAAAAGGTTAGATCATTGGGAGTATAAGGGATATTCCCGTGAATGTTTAAGCTTAGTGTTGTGGATACAGGAAAATTTTAATTATTGGGGGGATAATCAGTTCCGTAATAAAATAGAAGGGTTATGGGAATATATACAAAATAATGAATTTGAGGTTATTGACGGGAAGAGTATTTCGGTTAGTTATCTCTATCCGAAGAAGAAGGATGATATCTCTGATTTAATAGCTAAAAAAAATTCCTTACTTTCAAAGATGGATATATCTACCGGACTAGAAGATATACACTTTATTGATGCATTTCTCGATTCTAAAGGAATTTGTACAACTCTCGGAATAGTGGATGAGGTAGAAAAAATTATCGAAAATTTAGAAAATATACTCGATTGGAATCGCGGTAGGAGTCTTACTCAAATAAACAACTTTTTTAGTATAATCAAGTTTAATGAAATCGATAATCTTGATGAGTTTTTTGAATGCAGTCTAATATACATACCAAATCATATCACAACAAAAACGATTGGTCGAGGGAATGGTGGGAAAGCTTACAGGGTTTATTCGGAAGCACTTAAACAATACCGCGTTTTAAAAATAATTGATAGGAAAAAATTTAGTCCTAAAGAAGCAGAATTGATGGCTAAGTTAAAGGATAGTGAGTTAGAGAACATTGTCAAGATTTACGATGCAGGAATCGACAGCGTTACCAAACATGGGGAACCAGTTCATCATATTCTTATGGAATACGTCGACGGCCAAACTCTCGAAGAGATACTCCACGAAAGAAAACTAACTCCCAGTGAAGTCTTAGACTACAGCGTCCAAATCTTAAACGGCATTCAAAGCTTAAGAAAACACGGCATTACTCACCGAGATCTTAATCTGCGCAATATCAAGGTGAACAGTCAGGGAGAGGTCAAGATTCTCGACTTTGGTATTGCTACCGATAAGCCTCATCCGAAAGCTAAAGATAATCGGAAGTATGGCACGCCGGAAGGAGAAGAGGCAGACGATTTAATTTCCTTTGGTTTGTTAGTTTATAAGATGGTTACAGGAGAACATCTTGTGGATGTATCGGGAAAAGAAACGATAGGATCGGATACGTATGCTGATGCGATTGATAAAGAAAAACAGTTTTTGTATCAAGACGGTAAACTGACAGAAGAATATCGTAACAAAATTATCAAAAAAAGTGAAGAATTTATGAAAAAACAATTTCCTCAACTCGTGGACACATCGGTTGAATCAATACTCTATAAAAGTGCGGAAACATTCCAAAGAATTATTCTTTCCGCTTTAAATAGCGAATCTCTTGATACAGTACAATCTTGTTATTCTAAAGAGCGTCCCTATCAGTTCATTGGACGTTTTGAATTAATAAAGAAACTGAAAAGTAAAGACAGCCAACTTGCTATTCTGTATGAGTTATTAGAGCGTATCAAGATTATAAACAGTTCAGATGATAGGATTGGCGAACATTTTTCTCTAGCGAAAGAACTTATAACTTACGAAAATATGAAATCTGGGGGCATCCTTCCAAAAAAGCTTCCCTCGGATCAATAATACCTTATCATTTCAACTTCCTCACAATTACCGCCCTGCTGAAATCATTTATTGTATCTAAGAATATCTTGGCCTCCCCCATCACTCGCAGTTCTTCCAAAGTGTAATCCGCTCCCTCTACCTGTCGCACCAAATCGTATCGTTTGGAAACCAATTCCTTTTTGATCTCCCCGCTATGCAGAGCAGAAAACTGCTCGTATACCAGCTCAAAAATATTTTTCAGATGCTTCCTTACTCTTTCTGTGCAGCCATGGCGATGGATCATCTCATTGATATGGCGGAACTTATCCATCAGCTTGTCTATGATCAGATGTAAAGTATGAAGCTGTTTCTTCTCGTTTTCGCTTGTATTAGACTGGTCTAAAACTCGCAGATAATACGTAATAAACTTGCTTACATTTTCATGGTAATCATGGACATTCGGATTAAATTCATGATGCCTGCCATCTAAGCAGTCCAAAAACTCATCGAAAGTATCTTTAAGCAGGAAAAAGATACGTTTTTCTATCTTCTGCAGGTCTTTTTCTTCATCCAGCAGAAAGCAGCGCAGTTCAGTCATGTTCTTTCCCTGAGAAACTATTTCCATCCCGATAAAACGGTTGCTTAGATGCTTGATCAAATTCTTAATATTAACTTTCTTCTTCTCTTTATCAGCAAGAATCTCTTGAACTGTATACGTAAGGATAATCTTTCCATAGCCAATCATATAAAGAACTTCTAGATGACGGCAGAGCATATGCTTGCTAAAATTGCTGATATCCAAGGAAATCTCTTTCTCTTTCTGTTTCTGCCCCGCCAAGGATAAAATCAATGAAGAATCTCCTAAACAGACATCTATTTCATCTCCTTTCTTCAGCCCTCGTTCTTTGGCCCATTGGCTGGGCAGGCTGACCGTTAAGGTACTATTTCCTACTAAGTTTATCTTCCGTTTCATAGTAATCTCTAACACCCCTTCAAACTGTAAAAACTACTACAATTTAAAAATCTTCCCCAGTAATTATATAATTACTGATAATAATTATAATTGGCGAAGGTATATATCTAACCTTGCTCTAACTACGAAATATATTCACAAAAAACATAAACTTTCCAAGATGGACAAAAAAACTATACTTTTCCTTCAGCAGCTGAGAGAGAACTCTCGGGAAAAGCTGACCGAAATCAGCAAGAAGACTAAGATACCAATCTCCACTCTCTTCGATCTTTTACAAGAGCTTCAAGGAAAAGCCATTGCTAAAAACACTATCCTTTTAAATTTCCCCGAACTTGGTTATCATACACGAGCTCAGGTTTTCCTCAAGGTGGCCAAAGAAGACAAAGACAAGCTCAAACAGCATCTGTTCTTCCATCAGAACGTCAATACGCTTTACAAGATCAACAATGGTTGGGACTTCATCATAGAAACTGCCCACAGAAACATCAAGGAACTCGATTTATTCCTCGACCATCTCAACGAAAAATTCAAAGTCGAAGACAAGCAGATACACTATGTCATTGATGAAGTCAAAAGAGAAGGATTTGTAATATCTGAGATTTAAGAAAATTTGAACTTAACCTTGGTTTATTCATTTTAACTTTGCAGTAGTTAAATATAGAAAGATTTAAATATTACCCTCTAATCTAAGCCAATATGTCTGAACGAAAACATTTATACTTATCTTTGGCAATTCAAGATCCATCGAGTTTTATACAGCCAGTACTACATAAGAGACCTAAAATACACCCTGTCGAATTAGATTTAGTAAGGCGGGTTGAAGAGGGTTATACCACCAATTACCTTTCAAGTGGAAAATTCGCTTTTTTTAATAAAAGTATAAACGAAGACATTCGATTGAATAATCCTATCCTGAGAGGTCTAAACATCAAATTAGCAGGAAATGGGTATGGATATGCTGTGGGGGGTTATATAGAATCGGAATTTTTTTTGACTCCCACGGATAAGGATAAAGTACCTGAAGGATTCCCTCTAGTGGGTGTCGACCTAAAGAATTTAAAATTAACTACCGTCTATGCAAGACCACCAGATTCTTGGAGAAAATCCAAGATTATTTATCAAAAGGAGAAACATGATGAAGGATGGTTACAATTAAAGATAGGAATAAATACAGATGCTGAAGGAAATTTGCAGACAGAAGAACCGACAATCAAAAAGCAAGAAAAGACGGGGTTTTTTGGAAGAAAACGAATGATGGAAGTTCCAACACAAGTTTCCACCCTCATCCCCTTACCCGAAGATAAAGCATTTGATGCGGTATTGGATGCCCTGGTCAAAGTTTGTCAAGCTGTAGAAACTGGGGTGAATTCGTTATATACTTATACCAGAAGAAATTTTGAACCTGTAGGGGAGGTACAATTAGCATATGTTTATCCCAACAACCCACCCCAGATATTATTTGCTAGTCATGGAGGAGATGAAAATTTAGCAAAATCTTACAGCATTTTTGACAGAAACGGAACTAGGGTGTATGTTCATTATATAGAGTTAAATAAGGGAGATATTAAAGTTAGACAATCTAAAGATGAACCCGCAAAGGGAGAAGACACTGGAACAAGAACCATAGATAAACATAAACCAGGATTAATACCTAAGCCTGCCCCTAGACCGGTACCTATTGAGAGCAAAGCAAGTATTCAAAACGGTGAAAAAGAAGGGACCATTTCTTTTGACGATATTGTTGGAGCTGTTGAAGCTAAGAAAGAATTGATAAGAGTATGCGATTATTTTAAAAATCCAGAAGAATACAAAAAATGGGGTATCAGTCAAAAAGCAGGAGCCTTATTGTACGGTCCGCCAGGAACGGGAAAAACATTACTCGCCAGAGGGCTTGCTAACGAAGCAGACGCGCATTTCATGTTATATAAAACTCAGGAAATCATGTCAAAATGGAGCGGGGATTCAGAAGCCAATCTCGGAAAATTGTTAGACGAAGCTAGAAAACATGAACGATGCATTCTGTTGATGGATGAATTCGATGCATTAGCAAGAAAAAGAGAACTAAGCGATGGAAGTTCACATGGTACGGAGGGGAGATTAGTAAATATGCTACTAAGCTTTTTAGATGGTTTTGATAAGCAAGATAATGTATATCTGATGGGTACCACTAATCGTAAAGATGTAATAGACGATGCTATACTGCAAAGATTATATCCTATCGAAGTGCCTCTTCCTGATTCGGCTTCAAGAGCAGAATTGGTAAGAAAAAGAGTGAAAAAACATAGCACTACTGTTCAGATAAATCCTTTCGGAGAAATTGATTATGGGGTTATTGCAAAAGAAAGCGAAGGATTGTCCGGTAGAGATCTGGTTGGAGAAAAACAAGGCATCTTTTTGACGCTTTTACACAAAGCTAAAGAATTAACTGATAAAAACGGTGGAAAATTATATCTAGTTTCTACTCAGGATTGGCTGGAAGAAATAAAAAAAACAAAACAAAAAGTTTTTCCTACGAAGCCCTGTGGGAAGATGGGATTTCATAAAGAGGAATAAACTAAAACCCATATCCTCCTAAAGATGAAACTTGATGAAGAAGATAAAAATTGGATTCTATCCAAACTAGAACAAGAACGAAGAATAGCATTAATCTGTTCTTTATACCAGGAGGGAATGGTTGCTCAAGATGATGAAACAAGAGTAGGTACATCCTGTGTGCTAGAGGAGTTAGCAACCATAAATCCTCATCTTTTTGTTCAGCTGTACGAACGAGGAAAGAGTGATCCGGATCCTATGGTGCGAAGCCATTTAACCGGTTTTGATGTTTATGCCAGGATTTGTCAAAAAGAAAAATCGTTTGGCCCATCTGATTTTGATGGGCCACCCGTCAAGCGAGCATATGCATCAAACTTAGAAGCGAAAGTTTTTGATGCAACCATTACGACAACTTTAGCTAAAGAATTAATCGAATTAGTTCCTTCTGGTGTAGAATACTTTACTAAACTGTTGAGCATTCAAAAACCTAAACCGGAACAACATTCTGCGGAAAAGGAATCTCCTGTTTTTTGTTTGAACGAATCTCACCTAACAGAATTTTTAAGAATCTGCAATGAGAGAATCGGTAAGCAGTATGTTCCCCCTCAGTTTGAACTATTCCGCGCCCAATCATACGCATTAGAAGTAGTCCCGTTCTTACCTTTAATTGCTTTGATTGATATTGATGAGTTTATTTGTATACACAAGGATGGAATAACTAACTCTGATTTTTTAGTACGAAAAGATACTGCTCGAGGAATAGCTAAATTTGTGGAGTTATTAAATCAAGATTTTTACCCTCTGAGAGGTAATCCTTCTCAAAATTTCTTCTCTGAACTTTTAGATTCAGACTATATCGTGGAATGGTTGAACTATGATTCATATGAGGGAGTAGATATCAGAGGAATAATGGAGAGATTAAGCAAGTTAGCTCAGAATCCTAATCAAGATTATACACGGTTGAGGAAGATATTATCTTGTAACAAAGTAAAAGATTTAGATGAATTAGTTGACTGTGGTTCAATAAACACTAAATATGAAGTGATTAATAGATTGGGAAGTGGAGTGGCAGGTTCTACTTACTTAGTTTATTCAAGTGAGTTAAAAGCACATCGTGCCTTAAAAATAATTAATGGAGAGTTTAATCCCCAAGAAGCAGAACTGATGGCCAAGTTGAAAGGACATGATTTAGAAAATATTGTTCAAATCCATGATGCAGGAAATCATATAGCAACTGTCGAGGGTAAGGGGGTTTACGCAATTGTTATGGAGTACGTTAATGGTTATTCACTAAGCGAACTTATTCCGCGGTTCATTACTCCCGATGAAGTATTACGATATAGCGCTCAGATATTAAATGGGATAATCAGCTTGAGAAAACACGGTATTACCCATCGAGACCTTAATCCGGATAATATCAAGCTATCCGAATGGGGAGAAGAACTAAAAATATTAGACTTCGGAATAGCTACAGATGAAAAGAAACCGAATGCAAAGAATAACCGGCGGAATGGTCCTCCCAAAGAAGCTCCTGCAGATGATCTCTTCTCTTTGGGATGCATGATGTATCAAATGATTACTGGTGAACATATAATTCTGATCCCCCACGAAGAGTTTACTTCCGATTCTTATAGAGATAAAATGGCAATCGTTAAGTCTAGATTATATTCCGAAGATAAATTATTAGAAACATGTAAACTGCGAATAAAGACGATACCTGAAACTTTTAAGAAAAGATATTTGGACTGGAATAATCAACGAGAGTTCTATTTCGACGTTGACGAAGAGCAGTGGAGAACAGAAGCAGAGAGAGTTGGAGAAATTGTTTTATTGTGTTTGGAAGGAGATATTGATTCGGTTATAAAGAAATATCATTCGTTAGGGGGAGCGTATAAGTTTTATCTTATGAGTAAACGGGAGGTAATTTTTCATTATAGAAATTTACAAATGAAAGATGAACATAGAATACTTCGTTAATATTTCTCTGTTTTAATCATCATACTCAATCAATATCTCTTCTCCATTCTCCACCACATGCCCTTCGTAATAATAGTTCTGAGTTCCGTTAATCAATAACCGCAATTCTTTGCTTCCGTCATTACAAAAGCTTTCTTTTGTTTCTGTCACTAAGCAGTCTTTGTTAAATTGCATTCCCAGCATCTCAAAGACATAGCCAAGATGCACATTCTTGGCATGAGTAATGATTACTCCTTTCTCTTCAAAGCTGACAAAACTGCTTTTTTTGGTTGTATTTATCGGCAGTTCCCTCTCTTTGTCATTAATCACTACTTTCAATTTTGCCGTATTCTGAACTTCTCCGACTTCTCCAAGTACAGAAACTTCTTCACATTTAGTAATTTCACATAGATTCTTGACACAAGGCACAGCTTTTGGCTTCTCTCCGCAGACCAGCCAGCAGTCCTGCTCAGACTGGCAGAGCTTTTCTTCTTTCACCGGTGTTTTGAATTCATCATCGCTGCCATCCAAGACCATTCCCGGCACCACAAATCCAACAACAATAGAAACTACCAAAATCAGCACCAAAATCTGCTTAGTTTTTTCCTGCATAAGGAAGCATTTTCTTCTCTCTTTTTAAAGATTACTCCTAAGTCGAACGTTTTCATTAGCCCTTTGATAAACCGCGTGACTTTTCAATGGGATGTACCCTTCTTCTCCTTGCCATTCACAAAAGTTGTAAACTGCAAGTTTTCCTTCAATGGGAATCTTACATCGGTAACATTCTTCGATAATCTGCAGATGATGATGGTCTCGGGTAAGTAAACTAACTTTTTTCCCAGGATCCTGGTCTTCAAGTAAAATTTGAATGCCTGCTCCAAACAATTGGTAATCTGCATCGGCAATTTCTGGACGGTGTCTTGGAAAATTAAAAGTTTCCCCTTCGTATACATTAAGCTGGCGGGCAATTTTTTGGATTAAATGTCGATACTGCCAAAGAGGATTTAAACCGTGAGCCACTTTTCTTCTACGAATAGGGGTAGTTTCTTCTTCAATCATCAATTCAAGAGATTTTTTTCGGGTTTCATTTTTTTGGACTACCGTAACCCAGTGATTAGAATCGATTCCCCATTCCCATACTGAGTCTAGATATCGTTTAAAATTTTTAATTTCATTTATTATTGCCGGTACGGAGAACACATGAGGTTTACTGATTATTTCATCTCGCATCCACTGTAAATGTTGGTTGTTTTTTGCCAAATCATTGAAGTAATGTGCAAGAAGAGAAGGATGGCGTAATTGGTATATTTTTTCTGACAGATTTCCTTCAGCTCCATTAAGAAAAGAATTATCCACTAGTACTAAGTCTGATTCTTCTATCAACCGAGCAATATTAATCTTCATTTTTTTGTTAACCACTGAACAGTTTAAAAGATTTTTGTAAATTCTCGCAAAAAAGTGTTTTGCTTCAAAGTCACAGAGTTTAAAGCTCTGCTGCGTAGAGTGACTTTGAAGGACTAAAAATGCGAACATTAAAGATAGTGCGCATTTTTTTTACGCCAAACTTTTTTAAATACCACGCTATAACCTCTCCCTATGCCAAAAGAAACGGTAAAAAAAGAAGGAAAAAAAGAGATACTCACTTTAACTTTTCCAGACGGCACTAAAAAAGAATTTCCTGCCGGAACCACCGGTAAGGCCGTAGCCGAATCAATCGGCCGACGATTAGCCGAAGCCAGTTTAGCCGTCAAACTCGATACCCAGCTCCTCGACCTTAATCTTTCTTTACCGAATTCCGGTAAATTTTCTCTTTTAACTTTTGATTCCGCAGAAGGAAAAGAAGTATTCTGGCATTCTGGAGCCCACGTTCTTGCTCAAGCAGTCACCAAACTCTACCCGCAAGCCAAACTGACCATCGGCCCGGTAACCGAAGACGGATTTTATTACGACATTGATTTCGGTCGCCCCCTTGTTCCTGAAGACGTACAGAAAATAGAGGAGGCTATGGCCGAAGTAGTAAAAAAAGATTATATTATAACCAGAGAAGAACTTCCGCTGGCCCAAGCAAAAAAACTTTTTCCAAAGAATAAATACAAATTAGAGCTCTTGGATGAATTAGCCAAGCAGGGAGAAAAAACTGTTTCTTTATATCACCAAGGAGATTTTTTTGACCTTTGCCGAGGACCGCATCTTCCTTCGACAGGAAAAATAAAAGCTTTCAAACTGACTAAATTTAGTGCCGCTTACTGGCGAGGAGATCAGCAAAGAGAGCAGCTGCAAAGAATCTACGGAGTAGCTTTCCAAGAGAAAAAGCAGCTGGAAGAATATCTTAAACGAATCGAAGAAGCAGAAAAACGCAACCATCGAAAAATCATTCATGATTTAGATTTAGCTTATTTCCATGAGTACGCTCCAGGCGCTCCTTTTTTCCTCACTAAAGGCACCATTATTTATAACACTCTAATCGATTTCTTAAGAAAGGAATATCAACAGCGAGGATACCAAGAAGTCATCACTCCTCAGCTTTACAACAAGAAGCTTTGGGAAATCTCCGGCCATTGGGAGCATTACAAAGAAAATATGTTCATTGTGAAAATCGAAGGCCAAGAGCATTCGTTAAAACCAATGAACTGTCCTAGCCACTGCCTGATTTACAATCGAGATATGAAAAGCTATAAAGATCTTCCCCTCAGGATTGCTGATTTTTGTGCTCTTCATCGCAATGAATTTTCCGGCACCCTTACGGGTTTAGTACGAGTAAGAAAATTTGCCCAGGATGATGGTCATATCTTCTGCCGCTTTGACCAAATCGAAGAGGAAGTCTTAGGAGTGCTTAATTTTATTAAATATGTGTGGAATGATGTTTTTAATTTTAAACTACAGTATTACCTTTCTACTAGACCAGAAAAAGCTCTGGGAACAAAAGAGCTGTGGGACAAAGCAGAAGGAATCCTTGCGCATGCTCTTAAGCGGGCAGGAATATCTTACCTCATTAAAGCAGGAGATGGAGCATTTTACGGACCAAAGATAGACATCGATATAGAAGATGCCTTGGGAAGAAAATGGCAGTGCCCTACTTGCCAATTAGATTTTAATCTGCCGGAAAGATTCAACACGCAATATATCGACACTGATGGTGATAAACAAACATGCGTGATGATTCATCGAGCTATTCTAGGTTCATTGGAAAGATTTTTTGGCATCATCACTGAACATTATGCCGGGAAGTTCCCTCTTTGGCTCAGTCCAGAACAAGTGCGCATTTTAACTATTGCTGATCGGCACATCGAATATGCTAAATCTTTGGCCGAAAAGATGAAAAGTCAAGGTATCAGAGCAGAGATTGACGAACGCAACCAAACCATGAACTATAAAATCAGAGAAGCCCAGCTTAAGCAGGTCAACTATATCTTAGTGGTAGGCGACAAAGAGCTGGCCGAGCAGACAGTCAACGTACGGACCAGAGATAACCAAGTCAAAGGCATGCAGAAGGCAGATGCGTTTATCAAAGAAATTTTGAAAGAAGTAATCGACAAGAAATAGATTTTTAATAACTCCACGGGACATGGTCTTCAATTAGTTTGTCCATATTCAATCCTATTCGTTCTGCTTTGCACTTGTTTGCAGGTTTCTGTAGATAAGGGATGAGCCTTTTTTGGTCATATCCTTCAGGTAATTGTGTATGAGCAAAAGAAAGTAGTTCTTTCTTTTTTTCTAAATCATAAACCTTGATTGTAGTATCAAACCCGAACATGCTGCATGTCGGATAAGCCAATAAATCCTGGTTTTTTTTGACTATCTTAAAGATGCGTTCTATCTCATCTTCGGTTAATCTGACCTCAATGTCATAAGAATCAACTTTAAGTTTCCCGGATTTAGTGTAAGCATAACCAGACCACGTTTCTATCTTACAACATCTTCTGTTTAAATCAACCAAAAATTCCAAATCATCTTCAGTTGCTTTCACCGTCATGGCAAAGAGAAGAATATCTAAATATTTAAAGAATTCTATACTCTAAACGATACAATGTACTAATCAGTTCGAGACTCAAATCTCCCAGTAATCTTTATAAAACGCAACCTCTTTCTTTAGATGATGAAAAAAGAAGTGTCGATTTGGTGGGAACAGGCTAAAAATGATTTAAACGCCGCTATGAATAGCGTAAAGTCAAGAAATTTTGATTGGGCTTGTTTTCAGGCACAGCAGGCAGCAGAAAAAGGATTAAAAGCACTTTATATTCAAGAGTTTAACACTTTTAAAAAAATTCACGATTTGAGTTTTTTTGCCAAAGAACTAAAAGCGCCGGATGAAATTTTAGAAGTATGTTTTAGACTGAGCCCGGTCTATGCAGAGACTAGATATCCAGATGGCAGCGGAAAAGTTCCTGCCAAAAGATTTTCTGAAGAAGATGCAAAAAAGAGTATCAAATATGCGAGTGTTATCCTAACATGGCTAGAAAAAGAATTATCTCCCAATTAAAAAATTTTAAGCGTAATCTAAAAAAGGATATGCCAGACAGTAGACTTATCCTTTTTGGCTCACAAGCATGGGGCAAACCGCACCAAGATAGTGATATCGATTTAATTGTGATTAGTAACACATTTAAACATAAAAAATCTTTTGAGAGGGCGGTCGAGCTTTATCGGCTGTGGAATGTGAGATATCCTGTTGATTTTCTTTGTTATACCCCCCAAGAATTTGCTAAGCTAAGCAAGATGGTCACTATTGCTAAAGAAGCAGCAGAAAAAGGGATAATAATCTAACTCACAGCCACTTCTTTCTCCAGAAATAGCTGAGAGTAGCCAGCAAAGAGATAGCCATCAATCCCAATATGATATAAAAGCCGTACTGTCCGTCAGCCAAAGGAATAAACTTAAAATTCATCCCATAAATGCTGGCCAGCAGAGTAGGTATCATAATAATCAATGTCAAAGCAGTCAAGAACTTCATAGTTTTGTTTAAGCTGTTGGAAATGAAAGCCATGCGATTAGAAATTCCTGCAGAGTAAACATCCAACACATCCGAAAGCATCTCTTTCTGAGATGTAGCAATATCCAGTTGGTGCTGAAACGTATGGTATATATCATCCAGTCGGTTGGCGCTATCTTTGTCAAGCACCAACGGAGTCAATCCTTTTTTGATAGCGAAAATAATCTTGGCCGAAGCCCAAAATCTTCGGGTCATGTGAAAAAGTTCTCTTTTCAAATTAACAATCTCTTCTACATTAGTCTCTTTTTCTCCCCTTACCACTTCTTGTTCTATCTTGATAATATGGCCTTCTGTCTTTTCCAAAACGTCATAATTCTCTTCAGTGTCTTCTTCCAAAAAGTGATACAGCAGGTGAGCGATGTTCTTGCTATTTTTGCAGAAAGCTAATTCTTGGACAATGTTGTTAAAAAGCTGGTGGTAATAATCGAAATGATGGGGAGAGACAATAATCAGTAGATTCTTATCGAGAATAAAAAGAAGGCGGCTAGATTTAATTTTTTCTTTTTCTAAAAAATAATCGACAAAGACAAATTGAAACGGAGTGGTAGAATATCGCGTAGAATGAGTAGCTCGGGAAAATCCTCTAAGAATCTTTAAGTCCAAAGAAAAATCAGTCACAATCTTTTTCAGTTCGTCTTCAGAAGGTTTGAACAGAAATAGCCAGAGAAAATCGCCGTTGGTAGGCAGAGTATAACCCAAACCTTCACCGATAGCCGGTTTGCCTTGATGATAAAGCGCGTATTTCAGCATTTTCTTTTTTTAGTATCTCCTATCGCTGAAAGAAGAGAAGTTGCGGGAAGTATTTAAAGGTTTGTTTTTGAAAGAATTCTGAAATTTATTTTGCCTACTTCTTAATTTTCATTGTAGGGAACAGAATCACATCCCGAATCGAAGTCGCTCCGGTCAGTAACATTACCATTCTATCGATTCCTAAACCTACCCCCCCGGTCGGAGGCATGCCATGCTCCAATGCAAAAAGGAAATCTTCATCTACTGGATTGCCAGTCTCTTTGGCCTGCTCTTCAAACCTTTTCCGTTGCTCAACGGGATCATTCAGTTCAGAATAAGCATTGCCGATTTCCATCCCGCAGACAAATGGCTCAAATCGCTCAACAAAGAGCGGATTCTTTCTGTCTTCTTTAGTAAGCGGAGATAGTTCCTTGAAATGATGAGTGATAAAAGTAGGCTGAATAAGTTTCTCTTCTACAAGTTCTTCAAATAGGGCAGTAATCATCTTTGCCTTTGTCGGCTTGCCTTCGATTTGAATATGGTGCTGTTTGACTAATTTTATCAGCTCAGCTTCAGACATCTTCTCTGTATCCAGTTTAGTGTGCTTTTTCAAAGCTTCAACAACACTCAGCCTCTCCCACGGCCGCTTGAAATCAATCTGATGGCTGCCCCAGATAAACTTAGTAGTGCCAAAAATCTTTTTAGCAGTATAATTATAAAGTTCTTCTACCACATCCATCATATCATAAAAATCAGCGTAAGCCTGATAAAATTCAATCATAGTGAATTCCGGATTGTGAGAAGTATCTACTCCTTCATTGCGGAAATTTTTGTTGATATCATAAATCTTTTCAAATCCCCCCACCAATAATCTTTTAAGATAAATCTCTGGAGAGATTCTCATATACAGATCCATGTCTAACGCATTGTGATGAGTAAGGAACGGTCGTGCCTCTGCTCCTCCGTAAACTGGCTGTAAGACCGGAGTTTCTACTTCTAAAAATCCCTTACTGTTAAAGAATTCCCGTACCGCAGCAATAATCTGGCTTCTTTGTAAAAAGGTCTTGCGGGACTGTTCATTCATCATCAAATCCAAGCTCCTATGTCTATAACGAATCTCTACATCTTTCAAACCGTGCCATTTTTCCGGCAGAGGGCGGATAGATTTAGACAATAAACTTAGCTCTTTGACCTTGACTGTCACTTCTCCGGTTTTTGTTTTAAAGATAGTGCCAGTTAATCCTACCCAGTCACCAGCATCCACTTTCTTGAAAGTGGCATAAACATCTTCGGGTAGATCATCACGTTTCACACAGGCCTGCACTCGGCCGGTGAAATCCTGCAGTTCCATAAAGGCAATCTTGCCCATATCCCGGACAATCATCAGGCGGCCGGCCAGAGAAACCTTATCATTTACTTCTTCTCCCACTTTAATTTCTGCGTATTTCTCTTTTACATCATTGCAGAAATCAGTCTTATTGAACTTGTAGGGATAGGGATTGACTCCAGAATTACGCAGTTCCTGCAGCTTCTTCAGTCTTTCCTGCATCAACTGTTCTTCCGGCTTCATTTAGGGAAGGTAAATCTGGTTATTTATATTGTTTTTTGTTTTTAAGGGATTATAATCATGCTCACAAGAAATCTAATAAGAAATACACCAACGTTCCTAAGACTAAGCCGCCGCCTAAATCCAGAACATCATGCTTTCTTAGATAGATACGCGAGAAGCAAATCAGCATCAATACCGCCACCATCACTGCCATCAGCCAGTAATTCATTAGATATCGGTTGAGAGTAAACATCAGAAAAATCGTTCTTGCCGCATGAATACTGGGAAACGATGCAGCATCAATCTTATCCAGCCAAGTAGGATGCTTTTCTGCCTCCGGCCGATTCTTGAAATAGTACGCTCGGATACCCATTGCTACTGCGTGAATAATCATTAATCCAATTAAAAGCAGCCAAGCCGTAGATGGAGCAACAGCTAAAAACAAAACAAAGACTAGCAGATAAAAGGCAACGCTTCCCAAAGCAGTAATATCCCGCATCTTATCGTCTAAATGCTTCTGCAGATAGGCCGTATTAAAAAATTTCATAGAAGGAAGGAAACACTTGGGGTTTAAAAACATTGCTTATATCTCCTTTGGTGGGGATATAAATATAATCAGTAACATAAAGAATTTTAGCTAAAAATATTTAAATTATAGTTATTAGTCATTTAAACATGAAAACTGTAGGAATTATCGGAGGCCTTGGACCGGAAACAACTTCTGAGTTTTACTTAGATCTAATCTTTTCCTGCCAGACAAAAGAGAGAACTCATCGGCCATCCATACTAATCGCCAGTGTTCCCTTACCTTATGCAATAGAAGAAGATGCTATTTCCAAAAATATCGGTATTGAAAGATTCTTGCCTTTCTTGATAAGTGAAGCAAGACGGTTAGAAAAAGCAGGCGCCGATTTTATCGTTATGCCTTGCAACTCGCTTCATATTTTTATCAAAGAAATTAGGAACGCAGTTAAAATTCCTGTTTTAAGTATTGTTGAAGAGACAGTAACATTCCTCAAAAAAAATAATCTGCATAAAGTCGGCATAGTTTCTACTTCTGCCACCATTAAGAATAAATTATACGAAACTGCATTTGAAAAGAATAAACTAAGCTATGAAACTCCCGATGAGTTTCAGCAAGCAAAAATGGGGAAAATTATTCTTAATCTCGTCACTGGGCAGCAGAATAATCGAGATAGAGAAGAACTTATCAAGATTATTAATGACTTTGAAAAGAAAGGAGTGGATTGCGTGGTACTTGCCTGCACAGATCTCCAATTATTGATTCCCAAACATCCAACTTTGAAGATATTTGATACAATGAAAATATTTGTTGAAGCAACAGTTGAAAAAATTTTAGGATAATCAACTTGTTTTCGTTACATTTTTAAAAAATCAGCCTTTTTAACATCTTATGCAGCAAAAGAGGTTAGTTTTTCTGTTCAGTTTGATATTCCTTCTAATCGGTCTTCCCTCGTTCCACGCTCAAGAAACTCACCATATGGTCCTTCTTGCGGTTCAAGAATCAGCAAACAACACTTTTTATGGCAGCACAGCCGATTTATACTTAGAAATCCAGCCCGGCAAAGGTCGAGTCTTTCTGGAAACATTTCCCGCTACAAAGATAGACACCCAGATTTCCACCAGATTTGCCAAAGAAATGGTTTGTTCATACTTAAATTTCGATTGCAGCCAGTATGATTTCATTTACACAATAAAAGCATCTTCGCCCATTGTAGGCGGGCCATCGGCCAGCGCAGCCATAGCCACCTTAACTGCCAGCGCTCTTACTGGATTAGATTTAGATGAAAAAATTAGCATCACTGGCACTATTAACTCTGGAGCCACCATCGGTCCAGTAGGCGGATTAAAAGAAAAGATTGATGCCGCAGCCAGGGGAGGATTAAAAACCGTGATCATTCCTGCCGGCACAAAAATTACCAAACTGCCAAATAACGATACTTTGGATTTGCAGGAATACGCTAAAAAAGAGTTCAGCGTTAAAATTTTGGAAGCAGGAGATTTAGGTGAAGCGATATTTTATTTCACTGGCAAAACAGTAAAAGAAGAGGCTAAACCTTTGGAAAAGAACCAAGATTATCAAAAGATTATGGCTTCTCTTAATCAAGATCTTTGTCAGAGAGGAAAAGAGATTGAAAAAGAATCCTTGAAGTATAGTTTGAACTCTGAGGAGATGAAAGGAGTAGAAGAAAAATGGAACCGATCAATAGAATCATCGGCTAAAGAAGATTTTTACTCTGCTGCTTCTTTTTGTTTCGGAGCCAATGTTGAATTAAAACAGCTGCTTCTTAAGAAACAGAATCTCACTCTGGCAGAAATAAACCCCCGGATTTCTCAATTGGAAAGCAATGCTCAGAAGTTCAAAGAGCTTACTAAGAATCAAAAAATTAAAACTATTTCCGATTTGCAGACCCATGCGATTGTCAGCGAAAGAATAAACGAGGTGAAACGGGTTATTCAAGAGATTCGTGAAGTGAACAATACAAACCAAACTTTAGAGCAGATAAACTCTCTAGCATACGCTGAAGAGCGTTTCTATTCTGCTCTTTCTTGGTCTCAGTTTTTTGTCATGCCGGGAAAAGATTTAGATCTTACTTCTGAAAAATTGAGTAAAGTCTGCATGGAAAAACTCTCCGAAAGTAGAGAACGTTTCCAATATGTCACCCTTTTTCTCCCTCCGGTTTTAGTAGAAACGATTAAAGAAGATATCGATGAAGCAGAAACAGCTTTGGGGCAGAATGATTTCCCTTTATGCTTAGAAATGGCCAGTCAGTCCAAAGCTAGAGCAGATGCTTTAATCAGTATTTTAGGAGTAGAAGAAACAGCTCTCAATGTAACAATTGACAATAAACTAAGATCTGCAGGAAGAGTCATTTCAGAGGCCGTCGACAAAGAAGCATTTCCTCTTTCCGGATATTCATATTATCAATATGCTAAAACACTAAGGGAGAGTAATCCTCAGGCGGCCATGCTATATGCTGAATACGCTTTGGAGCTAAGCAACCTTAATATCTACTTCGAAAAGGCCGTCATGGGCAATGGAAACGGAGTAAACGACAGCAAATTTATCTTTTTTACTCCTATCCTAAATTATCTTTTTGGTTTAGCAAGCGGAATAGCGCTTTGTTTAGTCATCGGGTTTTTATCGAGAAGAAAATCAAAGAAAGGCAGAAATAAAAAAAGAAAGGATTAATCAGCCATCTGCGAGTTCTTCTAAAGTGTAATAGAGGCTAAAAAAGAGATTGAGAGTAGGAATTACGGTAGAAGTCAAAAACCTCTTGCAGCCAACCTTAGGGCATGGCGGAATATTTATTTTTCCCGTTAACTTATCAATCTCTTTTTTAGCCTCTTCGGGGTTATCACAGGCATAAATAAGGAGGCTATCTTTAAATGTGGTTCCGGTTTCATCTCGGCAATCGTTCACGGGGTCTAAACAATTGTCCGGTGTAATCTGCCAGTATTGTCTTGCACAGCCGATAAGGATCAAATAAGGTTTCATTGTTTTATTCAAACCCCTGGCGGAGCTTTCTTGCGAAAGCCCCGCTGGGGAAAAAGAGGTGATAGATATTTCACTTAAAAGTAGCATTTATTTATAAAGCTTTCTGCCTATAGTATTTAAAAGTAGTGAAGATGTTGAAAAGTGTATACTGGGGAAACAAAAAGTTTAAATATAAGTTGTTATATCAGTTGATATACCATGGCAGAAACTGTTTTAATGCATCAAGAAAGTATCTTAAGATATCCCCGGTTAGATACCGTACTGATGGTAGAAAAATTTGTCTATGACAATAGTGGAGAATTCAAGAAAAAGTCTCTTTGGGAGCATTTACCAAAACAGATGATGTACCAAACATTCTGTGTGATTATTGATTACTTAATGCAGTCCGGAAAGATTGCTGTGGATAAAGAAGGTAAAATAGCTTGGGTTTGGGATTCTGAAGGAGTAAAGAGATACTCCGCAAGGAAAGATTTATCATGGAACTAAATTCGGAAGTAAAATTTGGTGATGAAAATCTTAGGAAAGCCTACCACGAACTGGATGAAGGCAAGTTTGAAGATAAACAACTTAAAGAGTGGTTAGATCGAGCAGTTCAAGACTTAAAGAAAAATGCCTTTTCTGGAATACAGATACCAAAACGATTAATTCCTAAAGATTACCAGGATAAATATGGTCCACTGACAAACCTTTGGAAATATAATCTACCAAATGCGTGGAGATTGATTTACACTATCAAACGAGATGAAGTAGTGGTTCTCAGTATTGTTTTAGAATGGATGGACCATAAAGAATATGAACAAAAATTTAATTATTAAACCATTATGATCAACGAAACCGAACATCTTTCCACCGGAGCCGATTTCTTAGACCAACTCTTAAACGGCGGCTATGAGAATGATATTCTCACCACCATCTACGGCCCTTCTGGAGCAGGCAAGACCACCCTCTGCCTGCTGCCCATGATCCGCATGGCCGGCAAAGGAAAAAAGATTATCTTTATCGACACAGAAGGAGGTTTTGCTGTAGAGCGTATCAAACAAATCACCACCCATTACCAAGAAGTTCTTCATAGCTCAATCTTCTTTCGTCCTACTTCTTTCGAAGAGCAGGAGCAGCTTTTTCATAAGCTGAAATCTTTTATCAATGAGAGTATTGGTTTAATTGTGGTTGATTCCATCTCCATGCTTTATCGTTTGGAATTAGGCAAGAGAGAAGATATCCAGCGCATTAACGCTTCGTTGGGAGAACAGGTAGCTTTGCTCATGGGATTGGCTAGCAATTTTCATATCCCAGTTTTGATCACTAACCAAGTCTACGCTGATTTTAATGAAAAAGATAAAGTAAGTATGGTCGGCGGAGATCTTCTGAAATACAGCAGTAAATGTCTTATAGAGTTAAAACGAAACAATTCTCATCGAGAACTTCATCTAAGAAAACATCGCTCTATCGCAGAAGGAAAATTAACAGATTTCCAGATAGTCAATGAAGGAATTAAAGAAAACAAATAAAATCTTACTGTTCTGTAAACTCTTCAATAGTCTCTTTCAGCTGCTCATTCGGTCCAAGAGTGCCTTTCTTTCTCAAGAAGCCGGTAGCCAAAAGATAAAACAGTAATCCCAACGATTTCTTTCCTTTGTTGTTGGCCGGCAAGACTAAATCAAGATTATTCGTCTGATTATTAGTATCGCAGACACCGATTACGGGAATGCCTACTCTGTTAGCATCATAAACTGCATTCTTGTCAGGAATAGCATCAACCACCACAATAATTTTCGGTTCTACATAAATCTCTAATTGAGGATTAGTAAGCATGCCTGGAGCGTATCTTCCCGGAATTACTTGTATGCCGGTAGCTTTTCCCAAGGCCTTTAATGGTTTCCAAGCGTTCTCTCGTCTACCAATCACTAAAATCTCTTGCGGTTCATACTGAGAAAGAAAGTTAGCGGCAATCTTAATCCGTTCGTCAATTTGTTGAAGATTCATTACCGATAATCCATCTGGTCGAGTCTTGTAGATAAACCGAGCCATATACTTGGTTCTAAACTTAGTTCCGATATGAATTCCCGATTTAAGATATTCTGTAGATGGTAATAACAATTCCTGTTCTGCCATATTTATGCTTTTTCCGGCTCTTATTTATAAATGTTATGAGGAAGTTACCGTACCACTTTAAGGCCGGGGTTGACTGCACGATAATACTCTCGGATAATTTCATTGCTAGAAAGCAGGCGTTTGGCCATCTCTCCAATCAGATTATGATAAAATTTGCAGCATATCCCGGGTTGGCGGTTCTCTAAATCATCTCGTTCATTTTCTCCTAGACAGATTACTTCTACTACACTTTTTGCTAGTATAGAAGCAGAGCGCGGATTAGATGTGAAAAGACCGATTTCTCCAAAAAAATCCCCTTCACACAACTGGGCTAAAATTTTATATTTTTGTTCGAGTGGCTTTTTCAAATCCTCTCGTACATGGATTGGAGTAATTACTCCTGCCACCCCCCTCTCGATGATATACAGGCGTTTTCCTTTTTCTCCCTCTTTGAGAATAATACTTTTAGAAGAATAGCTTGCCGAAGTAGTAAACCCCAAGAATGCTTCTACTTCAGTATCATCAAACCCTCTAAACAAAGGTATCGTATTAATCAGATTTATTACTCGGTCGGTCAGAGCCATAATTTACATTTTTCTTCCGTTATTTAAATTAATTATTGTACTGCAATATTTGTTTCATTCGTCTCTAAAACACTTTCGGTTCCACATGCAGAGAGAGGAGCATTCAAAACCAGAAACCACATAATGCTTTTTGTACAGTAGCCGGGCAATTACTTCCATCAAAGCTAGAGAATCTTTGTAATCAATGCTTCTTTCAATCTCTTCTTCGCTTAAATTCAAATCTCCAAAAACTTCTCGGCAAAACTTTCTTTCTGCCTCCACCCTTCGTAAAAACGCTTCTTTTTCGTGATGCAGTTTGCTATTATATTTATTCACAATCCCATTATACAGAGTACTGGGATGATCAGCTAGTTCTGGGGCAGTCACCCGCCATAATCCCCCAGTACTATGAATAAATTTCTTTAAAGCTAGATGGAAATATACTGCTTCTTTGATTCCCTTAGCGAAAAGATCTTGAGATAGATTAAACAAAGAATCATAGGTAGCTTTGCCGCATTTCTTAAATAAACGGTTTAAAGGCTCGTTATCTTTTTCATTGAGAATATATTTTTTGGCATTGTTTAAAATAAAAATATTTTTGAAAGAAGCATAAATCTTGCTTTCGCTGGTGTAGTTATCCATCGTTAAGGTATTATGCAGACGATCTGCCAATTTGACAATGATGGTTGCTTCTTTAATCTCTTTATCTGGATAGTTAAAAATTTCTGAAATAGAACGATAATAGATGTGGCGTTTATGCCGAGTCATCAGCCGGGCAACAGCCAAGACTTTTTTTCCAACACTTGGAACTAGTTCCAAAATTTCTTTTTCTAACTTTTGGTAAAATTCTTCTTCTAATTTGTCTTTATTCTCTTCGTTTCCTAAATCGACTTGTTCTTCCACGATATCGTGTACTAATGCAGCACAGGCAGCAATCAATGGTCCATCTGCATCTATCACGTATTTAGCCGCATTGACTGGGTGAATGAACGGGGTTTCCCCGTTTCTTCGCGGAGGAAAAGAAGAATAAATCTTTTCCGTGTATCGGTAAACCTTAGCAAAGATATCTTTTTCTTCCTGGCCGAACCTTTCCCCGAGCAAACTTTCTGGAGAAAGAAGAAATGAAGACTTTTTCCAGAGAGAAATCCTTTCAAAGATAGAATGAGCCTTGCTGGACTTGGCCATCTTTAGTTACAATCGGTGGTGATTTAAGAATTTTCTCTATAAACAGCCGTAAACTTACCGAACCGGGAGTACTATCCGTAGAACAAGAGGGGGATAATTCTTATAAACCCCAAAAATATCCTTCCTTCTATGCATTACTTTACCCTGCGCAACTCACCCCTGGCAGATAAAACAGTTCTCTTAAGAGTAGACTTCAATGTTCCTTTAAATGAGGTAGGTAATATCACAGACAACCGCCGTATTAAAGAATCCCTCCCTACTATTCGCTATCTTTTGGCGGAAAATGCAAAAATGATCCTTCTTTCCCATCTCGGCCGTCCAGAAGGAGAAATAGTAGAAAAATGGCGGTTGGACAAGGTAGCCAAAGAATTAAGCCGTCTGCTCAAGCATGATGTAAGAAAAATCTCAGACTGCATCGGCCCTACAGTTCATCAGGCTGTAGTCAATATGCGGCCGAAAGAGGTTATTCTATTAGAGAATCTTCGTTTTCATGTGGAAGAAGAAAAAAACGACCGTAATTTTGCCAGAGAACTGGCATCTTTAGGAGATTATTATATCAATGATGCATTCAGTGTCAGTCATCGGGCGCATGCTTCTGTGGAAGCTATCACAGAATTTATTCCTTCGGCTGCAGGTTTCCTTTTAGAGAAGGAAATTCATAAGCTTTCTGCTGCTCTACATCCCCAGCAGCCGTTAGTTCTTCTCCTCGGCGGATCTAAAGTTTCAGATAAAGTGCCTTTGATTGAGCATTATCTGCCTAAAGCTGAAAAGATTCTCATCGGCGGAGCTATGGCTTTTTCTTTTCTCAAAGCAAAAAAATTAGACGTAGGCATGTCTAAGATGGATGTCTCTTCAGTTAAAGAAGCTGAAGTTTTGCTGAAAAAAGCAGAAAAAAAGATTGTTCTTCCGATAGATATAATTGTGGCGGATAAATTTTCTGAAAAAGCCACAGCTAAACATGTTCTTGTTAGAAATATTCCCCCTAATGCAGTCGGTTTAGACATCGGTCCGGAGACTATTAAGCATTTCCAAGAAGAGTTAAAATCCGCCAGAACAGTCATCTGGAACGGCCCGATGGGAGTTTTTGAATGGGAAAAGTTTTCTCATGGCACCAAGGAGCTGGCCAGATTCATTGCCAGTTCTGGAATGGCATCTTATGCCGGCGGAGGAGAGACGGCCGAAGCATTGGCCAAGTTCGGCCTCTTAGAAAAATTCACCCACGTTTCTACTGGCGGAGGTGCGGCCTTAGAATTCTTATCCGGAAAGAGATTGCCTGGTTTAGCGGCCTTAGAAAGAAACTTTGAGAGATTTTCGCGTAAAAAATAAACCTTAATTCTTTATATTCCTTGTTTAACCATCTGTTCCAGTCGGGGAGACATACGTTTTGTAAACTCTATCACTTTTTTGGCATATTCCGCATCAAAACTTTTTCCGTAATAAAGAATCATTTCCTAAAATACCTAATATGATTTATAAACTGAACTTCTCTTTCATTAACCTTTAACTCTAGCAGGTATGAAATTTCTGCTTCGCGCGCTCCCAATCCGTTTGTAGAATAGCCGTCTAAATATAATCTTGCTCTTATTAAATACATCAAAGTATCATAGCACCATTCTACATAATCATTCGCATTCTCGTTTTTAACGCCTACTTTTTCCAACACTTCTTTCAAAAATAGTGCTTTCCTCCTGGATTCAGCGAATAGACTTTTCGCCCTTTCTTTATCTATGTTTACCCGTTTGGCAATTCCTCTTTGTACAAACTCTTCAAAAGATTTTGTTCTTATCACAATTCAACACTTCCGTGTAATAGAATCCCATTTAAAATATTATTTTTTAAATGTTCATGAATGTCTTTAAACGAATTATAAAAATTTAGGTTAATCTCTCTATGCAACAGTTTTTCATATTCTTCCAACTGTAATAGTTTGTCTTTTCTTCCAATCACCGCGATATCTACATCTGAAGTGTTTGTATCTTCGCCTCGGGAATAGCTTCCAAAAAGAATTACTGTCCCCCCCGCTAGTTCTTTTTCTAAATAATTTGATAATCCAGAAAGATAAATATTTTTAAGATTTTCTACTCTTTTAAGTTCAATCGCTTTGGGTTCATCTCTGTTAAAAGATACAAAATTGATTGTTTTTGTTTCCTCTACTTTAATCAGATTATCTTTTTTTAGTTGGGGTACAGAATTAGTGACCGCGGTGGGGGAAACCTTCAATATTTTGGCTATTTCTCTTTGGCTTAATCTCTCTCCCGCTTTGATGCATAACAACGAAAAAATTTCCGCTTGAAGCTTAGTTAACTTTAGTTTATATATATCCATTTTAGTTTACATGTATACACTAAAGTTTATATACCTTTCGGTGTATTTATACAAAGCTGCTGGGTCTGGCGGCCTTGGAAAGAAACTTTGAGAAATTCTCGTATAAACATTAATACGTCTACTGTTTCAGAATATCCTCTAATTGGCTTATATCCAGATTCCCGCGATTTAATTCTGTTACGGTTTGGTGTATCAAGTTTAAAAAATCATCATTTACTTCATTAAAAGAAACGATAGATTCACTCGACCCGCCGAGATGTCTTGTTCCCTCTATCCATTCCATGGCATTTTTTTTTAAATCTTCTAAATCAAAAAACACGCGGTATATATAGCGTGGTTTGTTACCCAAGGCAGTTGCATATCCACTGTCAATAGGTATTGTAAAATCAGTTGCAATCTTAACATACGTTTCCCCACGATACTTTTTAGGAATTTCCATTCTAATATTTTTTATCTACATCTTTTAATCAAATCTTCATTTTCTTCTTTTGGATTATCTCCTAACCCCATTTGAACAATTTGATACAGATCAGGAGATTGCGCTTTCATTTCTTTCATTCGTTTCTCTCTTTCCTTTTTATCTTGCCATTCGCCCAGTTTATAATATAAAACTGCGGCTCCAACCCCGATCAATCCAGCAAGTGCAATATCTCCCTTGCCCTGAAGATGGTCCCATATTGTTTCAGATTGCGGTTCTCTTCGTTCTGATTGTGCTACGTGTTCTTCTATTGCTCGTTTATTGAGATAATAATCAATTCTCCCGTCTAGACTAGGATATGATGTAAAAAAAACCATTGTTCCAACAGCACTTGCACCGATGATGCTAAAAAGTTTATCCTCAATATCCATTTTATTTAACCCCCGAATTTTTATCTTCGTTCATCTTAATACATCCCTTCTCCGCCCATACCGCCCATTCCGCCGGGCGGCATCCGCGGCATTCCTCCTTCTTTCTTGCCGCCCATCACAACATCATCAATCCGCAGTATCATCTCCGCAACTTCTGAAGCAGAGCCGATGGCCTGCGTTTTAATCTTCAATGGTTCAATCACTCCGATTTTCCATGCGTCAACAACTTCTCCTGTAAAGACATCAATCCCTGCCCATTTCTTTCCTTCATCATGGGCTGACCGCAGCCTAGCCAAAGTATCAATTGGATCCAATCCTGCATTTTCAGCCAAAGTTCTAGGCACTATCTCAATAGCATCTGCAAAAGCATTGACTGCCAGCTGCTCTCGGCCTTTGAATCCTTGGGCAAACTGTTTCAGCCGTCTAGCCAATTCAATCTCCGGAGCGCCAGCTCCTCCAACTGCTTTGCCGTTTTTCACAGTGGCGGCAATATCTCCAATTGCATCAGTCACTGCTCGTTTAATTTCATCCGCAACATGTTCAGTTCCTCCTCTAACAAGTAGAGTTACAGATTTAGGATTCAGGCATTTTTCCACAAAAACCATCTCCTCTTCTCCAATCTTGTCTTCCCGTACTAAACCAGCAGAACCAAGATCCTCAGCCATTAAATCATTAAGATTGCTGACAATGCGTGCTCCAGTAGCCCTGGCCAACGCTTCCATATCAGACTGTTTTAATCGCCTAGCCGCAGCAATTCCTGCTTTAGCCAGAAGATGCTGAACCATATCATCAATTCCCTTCTGGCAGAAGATTACAGTCGCTCCTGCTGCAGAAATCTTTTCCACCATCTTGCGCAGCATTTTCTCTTCCTTCTCTAAAAATGCTTCAAATTGGTTGGGATCATTGATTTGAATTTTAGTTTCAATCTCCGTATTCTTAATCTCTAAAGCACAGTCAAGCAATGCAATTTTAGCATTCTTTATTGTTCTGGGCATAGCCGGATGGACAATTTCTTTGTCAATTAAAATTCCATCAACCAGTTCACTTTTTTCTGCCGGCTCGCCTACTCGTTTTTCCACTTTGATATTGCTGATATCCACTTTAATCTGGCCGTTTTCTTCTTCTGCAATATTCTTGATAGCTTTAACTATCAGCTCGGCTAATTTCTCTTTTGAATTTTCCGCTCCTTTGCCGGTCATGGCAGTTATGGCAATACTTTTCAAAATAGAAGTATCATTTAAAGAAACATTCTCTGCCATCTCTCTGACAAGACGTTGGGCTTCTGCTTCTGCCAAGCGGTATCCTTTAGCTACAAGTGTAGGATGTATGTTTTGGTCAAGTAAATCCTCTGCTTTCTTTAACAGCTCCCCAGCCAGAATAACTGCGGTAGTAGTGCCATCGCCAACAGCGCTCTCTTGAGATTTAGCTACTTCTACTACCATCTTAGCTGCCGGGTGCTCGATATGCATCTCTTCTAGTATAGTTACTCCGTCATTAGTGATAGTCACATCACCCATAGAATCAACAATCATCTTGTCCATTCCTTTAGGACCAAGAGTGCTTCTTACTGCCTGAGCTACCGCTTTGGCGGCCATGATGTTCATCCTCTGAGCATCTTTGCCGGATGTTTTCTTCATATCTTCCGGGAAGATAAAAATAGGTTGCATATTCGAATCTGCCATGTTAAATCTACCTCCAAAAATCTATCTTTTCTCTTTGACGTTAAATTAATACTTTTTAACGGCCCTTATTTAAAAGAGTTATGGAAAAAATTTGGAGAACGAGTATTTGTCATAATAACCACGCTTGGAAAAAGAATCTAACATTTTAACAAAGCATTATATACGGTCATGGGGCTTCCGTAGGAATACCCCACTTGAGTTTACTCACCTAGATTGCTGGTTTTAAGAGAGTTATGGAAGAAAATAAGAGAAAAATAGACCACAAACAAATTATGAAATAACCGAGCCTGGGGAGACTTTCACACAGCAACATCAGTTTGCTAGTTTTTTGAACTCCCGGCCTAGTGCTCTTTCGCCCTCAGTTAACTCTCTTTTTGCTATGGAAAGCATTGACTGTTAATTCTTCATCGGATAGGAGGCACTCGCGCTATCCAAGCTGCGCTACAGGCTCGTAATCATCTGAAAGAGCACCTCTTTTATTAAATTTTGTTACAGATTTAAGAATAGAAGATTTAAAAAGAGAAAAAGATTACTTTGTATTATGCCAAAAAGAGGTAAGCTTAAAAAATACTTTTCCGCGTGGAAGCCATTAATATACTATTTAGTGTTCTACATCGTTTTTAGTATTATTTATACTCTTATTCAACAATTCAATCTTTCCCGCGCAGTGCTTATCAAAGCGATTACTTTTGAATATATTCCTCTAGCTACGTTTTTCGTTATTTTCTATATTTCATATTATTTATTCATTGCTTCTCCTTTCTTCTTTTTTCGCAAGAATAAAACAACAATCTACAAATTTCTTCAAGTGTACATCCTTATCGCTCTGATCAGTTTTATTTTTTACCTAGTTTTTCCCATACAGATTCCTCGGCCGGAGCTGCCTGCAGCCAGCGGCATCAAGACAGTTTTCTATGAAATCCTTCTTTTAATCTATCACAAAGACCTTCCCCTTAACACGTATCCCAGTCTTCATGTCGGCTTCTCTCTGGCCGCTGCATTAGCCTATTATCGCATAAGAAAAAAATGGCTGGTCTTTGCCGTGCCTGTCTTTTTGCTTATTCTTCTTTCTACAGTTATGGTGCGGCAGCATATAATTTTAGATGCAGTAGGTGCAATTGCTATATCCCTCTCAGCGTATCTGCTAGTATTCAAAGAAGATATATTTGGAAAAATAAAAAATATTTTCAGTGGCAGCAAGAACAAGAAGAAGTAGAAGCTCCTTTGCTTTTTTTCATTAATTCATTTATCTCTTTGACCATCTGTTTTATGTCTTTTTCTTCCATCCCATGCATCATCGCTCCCTGTTCTAATGTTTCAAAACCAGAAGCATGGCAGCCTAAACAATGCAGTCCTCGATTCAGCATCACTTCTGCGGATTCTGGGCATTTTTGAAGGATTTCTCCTAACGGCATTTTCTCATTAATCTGATTGGTTTTCACTGCTTCGTTTTTTTTCGCAACCATTGTTTCACCTTATTTCTTTTTCTTTGCTGCTAGCTTCTTCTGTTTTTTCTCTACGATTTTTTCCAGTTTCAAACGTTTGATCAATTCTTTATATCGATTTCTGATAGTTACTTCTGTCACTCCAGCCACATCAGCCACTTCTCGTTGTGTTCTTTTTTCTCCTAAAGTCAAAGAAGCCACATATAGAGCAGCTGCAGCAATGCCTGTAGGTCCTCTACCAGAAGTCAATTCAATATCCCTTGCTTGTTCTAATATTTTCACTGCTTTGGTCTGAGATTCAGAACTTAACTCTAAAGCAGAAGCAAATCTGGCGATATAATCTGCCGGATTGCTGGGCAGTACGCTGATACCCAATTCTCTAGCCACAAAACGATACGTTCGGCCGATTTCTTTTTTCTCGATACCTGAGGATTCAGCCATCTCGTCCAAAGTTCTCGGCACTTCATGACGTCTGCAAGCCGCATATAATGCTCCTGCTACTACACTTTCCATGGAGCGGCCCCGTACTAAACCTTTCTGCACAGCAAGGGTATAAATTCGTGCTGCTTCTTCTTCCACAGATTTAGGCAGCTTCAAAAAAGAGCTGATTCTTTTCAATTCCGCTAAAGCAATCTTTAAGTTTCTTTCGATGGCCGTGCTGATTCTACTCTGCCACTTTCTCAAGCGCTGGAACTTATCTCTTTCTTTAGAGCTTCCCAAGCGATAGACATCTACTGCTTGGCCAACTTCTGTTCCTAATCCCCTATCAAATTGAGTATATGACGACGGTGCTCCAGCTCCCCGGCTGCCTCGTTTTTCTCCGTCTTCATCAAAATCACGCCATTCTTGAGAGAAATCAATCAATTTATCTTCAATCACTAAACCGCATTCCCTGCAGATGACTTCTCCTTTTTCCATATTGCGGAAGAGATTGGTACTGCCGCAATCCGGACAGTCTTTAATCGCGGTTTTTCGCATAGAACTTTTTTCCAAAGCCATCTTTATCCCTCCGCATAATAGTCAATAAATTTTTATCAATGGTTAAATTTAAATACCACTTGTTTTTAGTCTTTATAAATCTTTCGTTATCCTAAACAAGCTCTCGAAAGATTTAAATAGGAGTAGGCTATTTCTTCAGGTATGGACAAAAAGGGGCAGTTAGCTTGGATAGAGATTCAGTTTGTCTTTTATGGTTTAGCTGCAGGTATAATTTTAGGCATAGTTTTGATGGTTTTATTACGGCAAGGAATTATCGGGCTCAATATTCCCTTCCTATCTTGCCCAGTCAAATAAACCGATTTAGCGTATTAAGTCAAAGAAAAAAATGGAAAAAAAAGGCCAATTAGCAGGCATAGAATTTCATTATTTTATGGCAGGATTGATGATTGGATTGATTCTGGTTATAGTCTTAGTTATTCTCCTTAACCGAGGCGTTATTGGATTTAATGTTCCTCTCCTTTCTTGTCCAGCGCTTAAATAAAAACTTATTTGATTCCAAAGTTTTAAATATTCCTTCCGGTTAGCTAATTTTATGAATAAAACTGGCCAAGTAGCAATCATAGAATTCCGTAATTGGCTCTTTGGCTTTATTATAGGAGCTTTTACCATGTTGCTCCTGATTATTCTTATTGCCAAGGGTATAATCCCCATAGATTTACCGTTTCTGTATAATTAAATCTTAAATCATGGAAATCTTTATAAGCAACCTCCAAACTATCGGTTTTCTTAACATATAAACTATATATAGCATATAAATACAAAGAAAATGGAAACCAAACATTTCCCAGAATGTGAAGATGAGACTAAACTAGAAGAACGTTTGGAGCACGGGTTTGTCCAGCAGCCAGATGGCCGATTATTCATCCGCCGGTGCTGTATATGCCGCAGTGTGGAAATAGGAGACAAAATCGTTCCTCTAGGAGAATATGAAAAAGTATTAAACAATCTTGCTCAAGAGCACACTATCGTCCTTCCTGGAAAGCCTTTGCCAGTATATCCAGTTCAAGTGGATTTTACAGATACTTTGCTTTCCCGAGAATGCTTAGCCCATCAGATGATCGGCCAGCCTAGGTATTATCAAAAAGACGGTTTTACCTTGCTCGGCAGATACTCTCCTGAAGACGTCCAAAAGATGAGAACTTATCAATCCATCTCCCGAGAGAAATGTAAATGATTATATCACTAAATAGATTTTTCAATCCCGCAAATTTTTTAAATAGATATTTCTAAAACAATCATTATGGACTTAAACAAAACATATCTCGATTCATTGAGAGTAGCAGGACGATACGTTCTTTACGGAGCTTTAGCCGCTGCCGCAGTCAGTTCACTTTACGCAGGATACAATTATGTTAAGGAACGGAATTTACACAAAGCCGAAGAATACTGCCTTAAATATCTCAAAGAATATGGGGGCTCTTTAGAAGATTTAACAAATATTCCTTCTGAAAATCTTCTTCTCCTTGCTCCGCCGGGGTATAATCTTAGCTGTGAAGAAATCTTCCGCATGCTGCAAGGACAGCCAATCTTCCCAGTCGAACAGGAAAAAGCAGAACAGCAATCTTTATAAAGCAAAGTAAAACTCTTCTTTCTCGGTGAAAGTTTAAACCGGGGTAAGTAAAAGAGGAATGAAGTATGACTAAGATTAATCGTCTGGTGATTCACGGTTTCAAGAGCTTTGCCAACAAGACCGAGATGGTTTTTGGCAACGAATATAACTGTATTCTCGGCCCTAACGGTTCTGGAAAATCCAACATCGGAGATGCCATCTGTTTCGTCCTCGGCAGGGCTTCGGCCAAAAGCATGCGGGCAGAAAAATCGTCTAATCTCCTGTGGAATGGCGGCATCAAAAAGAAAGAACCGGCCAGCAAAGGTTTCGTTTCTATCCATTTTGACAACAGCGCCAAGGAATTTCCTGTACCCGAAGAAGAAGTAATTGTCTCTCGTATCATTTCCAAAGACGGAAACAGCAAATACAAGCTCAACGGCAAGACCGTCACCCGCAACGAGATTCTTGATACTATGTCTGCGGCTAGGATTTATCCGGATGGATACAATATTGTTCTTCAAGGAGATATCACCCGTTTCGTGGAGATGCCTACAACAGAAAGAAGAAAAATCATCGAGGAGATTTCTGACATTTCTGTCTACGAAGAGAAGAAGCACAAAGCCATGTTGGAATTAGATAAAGTAGACAATCAGTTGAAAGAATCAGGTATTGTCCTCACCGAACGAAAAACACATCTACAGGAGTTAAAGACAGATCGTGATCAAGCATTGAGATTCAAGGAGCTTAAAGAACGCATTAATTCTAATAAAGCTACCTATCTAGACATCCAAATCAAAGAAAAGGAAAAAGTTAAAGATGAATTGACTAAACAAATAAACGAATTGCAGTCAAAAGTGACTATCAGTGAAAGAAATGCTTTTCAGATTAGAGACCAAATCAACAATAAAAAAGAGCAGATAAAACAGCTTAATCGGGAAATCGAAAGTAAAGGAGAAAAAGAGCAGGTACGGGTGCACAAAGAGATAGAAAAACTAAAAGAAGATCTTGCCCGAGATAAAACCCGCTTCTCTATGCTTAAAGATGAGTTAGGCAAGCTGGCCCAAAGAAAAGAAGAATTGAAAAAAGAAAATAAAGAGACCGAAGATAAGATCGGAGAGATGCGCAAGCAGGCCGAAGAGCAGCGCAGAGAACTTTCTAAAAAAGCCCAGCAGCTTCAAGAATTCGAACGCAAGATTTCTTCTTTCAAAAAGAAAAATCAGATGGATAATCTAGGAGACTTGGAAAAGGAAATCGAAGAAAAAGACAAATTAATCGAGCAGAAACAGGATGAGATCCAAAAGCTTCGTTTGGAGCAGCAGAATCTTTTACGGGAAAAAGACCGGATGGAATTCCAGCTCAGCAGTCTTGACGAGCAGATAAGCAAAGTAGCTCAGGTAGAGCAGGAAAATAAGGATCAGATAAAATCTTTAAAAGATAAAAAAGAAATTTTTAAATCTTCTACGTTAAAACTGAATCAGTGTTTGGAACTAGATAGCAGTATGGCTGCTCAGATCAACCAGCAGCGAAAAAAGATTTCTGTCTTACAGGAGACTTTAGGAAAGCTTACTGCCCAGAGTATGGCTGCCCGAGAAGGTCTTTCCTTAAATACAGCTGTAAAAATAATTCTCGAGCGTAAGGGAAAAGTAAAAGGAATTCACGGTACCCTTGGGGAGTTGGGTAAGGTTAAGAGAGGTTATGCTCTGGCCATGGAATCCGCTGCCGGAGGAAAATCAAATTTCATTGTCGTTGATGACGATAAGATTGCGGCTGAGTCTATCAAATATCTTAAGGAGAATAAATTCGGCACTGCTTCATTTATTCCCTTAAACAAGATTAAATCAGTAGATATTACTGCGGGAGATCGTACTTTAACCAAAGAAAAAGGAGTACATGGTTTTGCTATTGATTTGATTGATTTTGATTCTCGTTTCAAGAATGCGTTTTCCAACGCTTTGGGTAATACGCTAGTGGTAGATAATGTTGACCGCTGCCGAGAGATTGGCATCGGAAAAATCCGGATGGTCACTTTGGAAGGAGATCTTGCCGAGTTCAGTGGTATTATGAAAGGCGGGTTCAAAGACAAGCGGGCTACTCGTTTTTCCGAGAAAGAATCGATGGAAGATTTAGAAAACTGCGAAAAAGAGATTTCTTCTTCTCAGTCTCAGATTGAAGAATTAGAAAGAAGGAGAGAGCTCAATGACAATGAGATTGAGCGTCTGCGCAAATTAAAGATTGATGTAGAAAGCGAAGTCTTGAAATTGGAAAAGACCCTGCATTTGGGAGACGGCGATTTAGACGCTTCTAAGGAGAAGAAAAAAGAATTAACTGTCGGGTTAAAAGAAGTAGAAAACAAGCTCTCTGCCTTGCAAAAACAAATCGCTGAAACAAATAAGCTTCTCGCTGATTTGAAAATCCATAAGCAGCAATCCCGAGAAAAAGTTTCTACTCTCAAAGACCCCAGTCTTCTTGCTCAGTTAAGCGCCTTCGAGGAATCAAAACGAAAGATTAGGGAAGAGCAGATATTTATAGAGAACGAAATTAAGAATACTGAATCCAGAATTAAAGAGCAATTCTCTGCCGATATCAACAAGATTAGAGAGATTCTCAGACAGCAAGAAAAAGAAGATAAGCGTTTCCGAGAAGAGATGGATGCACTTAAAACTAATGTTTCGGTTAAAGAAGAAGAATTAAAAATCAAAGAAAAAGAAAGTGCAGAGTTTTATGCTTTGTATAAAGGCTTGTTCAGTCAGAGAGACAAGTTAAGCAATGAGATCAACAAGATGGAAGAAGAAGTGGACAAGTTCCGTGACAAAGGCCGAGGTGTGGAAATAGAACTTAATAAGTACAGTTTAAAGAATGCAGAGAACAATGCTAAGATGGCCGGGCTGCTGCAGGAATTTGAGCAATATAAAGCTGCTCCGTTACTGAAAAGCAAATCTGAAGAAGAGCTGAAAAGAGAGATAGAAAAGTTCGAACGGATGCTTGCAAACATGTCCTCGGTCAATATGAAAGCATTAGAGATATACGAACAGGTGGAAACCGAGTATAATGCGTTACTGGATAAGAAGAATAAGCTGGCAGTAGAGAAAGACGAAGTGATGAAGATGATGGAAGAGATAGAAGGCAAGAAAAAAGGCCAGTTCATGAGAACTTTTGAAGTGATAAACAAGAATTTCCAAAGAATCTTTAGTCTGATTTCCCATAAAGGCACCGCTTTCTTGGATTTAGAAAATGAGAAAAATCCGTTTGATGCTGGGGTGGAGATAAAAGTAAAATTAGTAGGCAATCGTTACATGGATATGAAAAGTTTAAGCGGAGGAGAGAAATCTCTGACCACCTTAGCTTTTATTTTTTCTATTCAAGAGCATTGTCCGGCCAGTTTCTATATATTAGATGAGATTGATGCAGCTTTGGACAAGAGCAATTCGGAAAAACTATCCCGATTAGTCCGGGAGTATGTCAATCGAGCACAGTATCTGGTCATTTCTCATAACGATTCAGTCATTTCCGAGGCTGACAATCTATACGGCATTTCCATGGATGAGTTCGGCATTAGTAAGGTAACTACTTTGCGGGTTTAGGGTACAGAAAGTTATATAAATCAAGATTAATTCTCTTTCACTAATCTAAAAGAGGTATCGTCACTGCGTTCCGAGACCCCACTCACTTAGTTCGCTGGGGGTATCGTCACTCCGTTCCGGAACCAACGCAAGTTGGTCACGGAATAGCAATTCCGATACCTCTTCGTAAAACTCAGAGGAAAAATGAAAAAGCTTTGGTTGGTAGGTATACTTATAATTAGTACATTATTTTTAGCATGCTCGGGTCAGTTCGAGACTACTCTTTCTTTAGCTGAAGGCGAAGAAGTAAGCGGCGGTTTTGGGGGTTATGATTATTATTTTGGGGGTTATGATTATTATCTTCATGTTACTCAAATCGATAAAAAGAATTCTTTTTGTTATTTAGATGCGTATCTTTCTTCTTCTGCCGATCCTAGCATTGAACAAATAGTTTTAGACAAAGAGACTCCGATCAAAATCGCTGGTTTTACTGCCAGTCTTATCGAGATTAGAGAAAGTTTTACTGGAGATAAGTGTTTAATCAAAGTATCTAACAAAAGAGAAACCACTAAAATCACTGGTGCGGCTGTAAGAGCCCCCCCACCGAAACCACGAGCAACTACAACTTCGGCCGCTGCAACTGCCTCTCGAACCACACCAGCGGTTCCTGCTTCTAGTACTCTTGCTCAATGCCGAGACAAAAAAGATAATGATGGAGACGGTCTAGTTGATTATTCTGCAGACAAAGGTTGTACTTCACTAAATGACAATAATGAGGCAGACACTGCAACTGCTCAACCAGCCACTCCTGCTCCTCGTGCAGCCGTTCCTGCAACACCGGCTACATCAGCTCGTGTCGGGACCCCTGCCACTCCTGCAACACCGGCCACTCCTGCTCAACCAGCTGCTAAAGCTCCTCGTGCTGGAGCACCAGCAACAACTGCGCCTTCTCAGCCAACACTAACAACTGCTCCTCGTGCTGGAACTCCAGTTACCGCTCCCACTCCTGTAACTATTTCAACACTCACCACTCCTCGAGCAACTACTACTTCCGTAACATCTACTCCCCCTCGAGCAGCAACACCTGCAACACTAGTTACTCCTACCCAACCTGTCGTTGATAATCGCGTGACTGCTCCTGTTTCCACCATAACAACCATCACTCATGCTGGAACATCAGTAGCTCCTACTCCACAATCAACCACTGATGCTCGTGCTGGAGCACCAGCAACAACAGCACCTGCTCCTTTAACAGTTGCTGCTCCTCGTGCAATTACAATAACTCCGGCAGCACCAACTACTTCTACCGTCCCTCGTGCAACTACTCCCGTGCCTTCTCAACCAACAACAGCACCTCGTGCTGGTACTTCAACAACATCCATCACACAAATCCAACCAATTACTGGTGCTCGTGCCGGAACATCTACGATTATTCCCACACCTACTGCCACTGTTCCTCGTGCAAGTGCTCCTGCAACATCCACAATAACTCCTGCTCTTCAATCAATAACCGGTGCTCGTGCCGGAACATCTACGACTACCCCCACACCTGCAACGGTTGCTGCTCCTCGTGCGGGTGCCACTCCAACTCAGTCAGCTATCGATAGAATTAGTACTCCTCTTGCATCCACTCCAGCTTCTAGAACAGCTGCTTCTATTGGAACCATTCCAGTTAGTGCTTCGAATAGAACAACTGCCACTCCTTCTAGAACAACTCCTGCTCTTCCTACAGCATTACCCCAATGTTCGGATAGTATCGACAATGATGGAGACGGCTTTGTAGATTACGATCAAGAGTTAGTCGGTTGTGATAGTTTAGAAGATAATGATGAGACAGATCTACTCCCTGAAAACATTGCTGCAGAGGAGACCATTAAAACTGCGGGATTATCCGATTCTGCTGAGGAGGTTATAGAAAACACTATTATAGAAGATACTACTCAATCTGTTGCACTTGCTTGTGCCGATGGAATAGACAATGATGGTGACGGATTTACTGATTATGTCGGCGGAGATTCCGGCTGCAACGGAGAAGCAGACAGCTCTGAGGAGGATTATGTCCCAGAGCAATCTGGTGGAGGAGGAGAGGCAGCTGCTGCTCCAAGCGCTCCTGCTCTTCCCGAGGCAGTACCCATACCAGAAGCCTCTCCTGAAGAGTTGCCCCCGGAAGATTTGCCCACAGAAGAAACGAAACCAGAAGTTCAACAAGCAACAGCAGAATCAACTATGATTGGACGGGCAGAGAAAACTATTGAACGTTTGACAAAAGGAGAGACGATAGTCATTGACACTTCACAGGTTATTGCTGAAATAAAAAACGTGGAGATGACTGCGCGAAAAGAAGTCTATGGAACTTTGTTTAGTATAAAAAAGACAGAAAAGTCTGCTATTCCTACTCCTATAGGAAAAAATGTCATATCAACTTTTCATATTGAAGGTCCGGAGAGCGATAAGGTCATTGAGGTAAAAGTAGAAAAAGAGAAATACACGGAAAAAACTACTGCCAATTGTTTTGATACTAATCGGAATAAATGGCGTCCGGGAAAAGTTCAAGAGAAGAAGAGTGATGAAAAATATGTTTATTTGAAAGTGGCTTTGCCATGCAAAAACTGAGGTGAAAAAATGAAAATGCTTACTAAGATTATTCTATTCTTTCTTATGATTCCGTTGATTTTTGCAGAAACAGAAATATATGTAGGAGAGCTGGATCAAAGCGCAACTGAGGCAATAAAAGATTCAGTCATGGATTCTGATTACTTTATTTATGGTATGATCGGAGCGATAGTCGTTCTGGTTGCCGGCATTGCTTTGGTTTTATACAAAATCCTCAGCAAGCCAGCGGCACAGCCAGCCTGGCCGCAGCCGACTTTTCCTTCCCGTCAAAGTTTTCCCAGCAGTTTCCCCTCACGGCAAACCTTTCCGCAGCAATCTTCTTCTTTTCCATCGCAAAGTTTCCCTCGGCAGCCACAACCTACTCCTCCAATTCAACAGCCAGCGCAAGATCCCACTACTTCATATATCGCTTCCTGCTTGGCCAAAGGCATGAGCAAGGAGCAGATCATTGCTGCTTTAGTGCAGAACAGATGGACAGTTCTGCAGGCCAGAGCTGCGGTGGATAAGTATTTGATGATGAGAAGATAAGGTTCATTAAAAACTTCTTATTTTTTTTTTAAATAAACTATAAGATAAACTAAAGAAACAAACCTTACCCAATCATCTCTATTTCGATATTAAGTCCTTCTGGTATCAAAAACTGCGGTTTTTGGAACCTTCGGTTTGAATTAATATGTATCAGAAGTTATCCTATCATCTCGATTTCTATGTTCAAACCTTCAGGTATAGGAATTCTCATCACCAGCCGTAATGTCCGTTCATCGGCCCCTAGATCAATCAATCGTTTATGTATCCGCATCTCGTATCTTTCCCAGGTAGCTGTACCCTCACCATCAGGACTCTTACGAGTAGTCAGTTTTAATCGTTTAGTTGGCAGGGGAATCGGCCCTTTAATTTCTACGCCAGTTTTCTCAGCAATTTCTAGAATGTCCCGGCAAACCTGATTAATCTTGTCTATTTCCGGACTAGCCAATTTAATTCGTGCTTTGGGCATTTGTTTTTCCTTCCCGTCACCTTAGATAAGCCGCAGCTTTCTGAGGTCCCGAAAATCTATGATTTTCGATACCATAATTCTAATTATTTACGATGGATGAAATAAAAAAAATAAAAAGCAAATCACATTTGCTTCTTTACTAAGTCAACGCACATACCGGCAGCTACTGTTGCTCCACTGTCTCGGACAGCGAACTTAGCCAACTGGGGGATGTCCTTGAACCTTTCGATGCACATCGGCTGCATAGGCTTGATTCTTACTTCCGCAGCATCTCCGTTCTTGACAAAGTCCGGCTTTTCCTGTACTACTTGACCAGTAGCGGGATCCAACTTCTTGGTAATCTCCAAGATTTGGCAGGCTATCTGAGCAGTATGGATGTGGAAGACCGGAGTATAACCAGCAGTCAACACAGTCGGATGGTTCAAAACAACTATTCTGGCAGTGAACTCAGTAGCTACAGTAGGCGCATTGTCGACAGGACCTAAAACATCGCCTCTAGCAATGTCTTTTTTGTTAAGGCCTTTGACGTTGAAACCGACATTGTCTCCTGGTTCTGCCTGTTGCAGTTGTTCGTGGTGCATTTCAATAGATTTAACTTCACCAGTAACACCCTTACCTTCTCGGCCAGGTACGACAATTACTTTATCGCCGATTTTCATTACGCCAGTTTCAATTCTACCGACAGGAACTACGCCGATACCAGTAATATTATAAACATCCTGGATAGGTAGTCTTAAAGGTAAAGCACTAGGTTTTTCAGGAACTTTCAATTTATTCATTGTTTCTAGTAAAGTTCCACCGGTATACCATGGCAAATTAGCAGATTTCTTCACAATATTATCCCCCGGGAAGGAAGCAATGGGGACGAAGGGAATCTGATCCACCTTGTAACCGACAGTCTGCAGTAATTTGCTTACTTCAGCTTTAACTTCGTTGAATCTGGCTTCAGAATACTTAGCCATATCCATCTTGTTAACAGCAATAATCAACTGTCCGACACCAAGAGTCTTTGATAAAAAGACGTGCTCCTTAGTCTGGGCTTGGACACCGTCTCCTGGATTGGCAGAGACAACTAATACTGCAGCATCTGCTTGAGAAGCGCCAGTAATCATATTTTTGACGAAATCTCTGTGTCCCGGAGCGTCAATTATAGTAAAGTAATACTTCTCAGATTCAAATCTCTTGTGAGAAAGGTCAATGGTGACACCACGTTCTCTCTCTTCCTTAAGATTGTCCATGACAAAGGCGAATTCGAAACCTTTCTTGCCAAGTTTCTCTGCTTCTTCCTTTAATTTTCTCATGGCCTGTTCTTCGATGTTACCAGAGTCGAACAATAATCGTCCAACGGTAGTACTCTTGCCATGATCTACATGACCGATGAAAATCAGGTTGATGTGTTCCTTTGCTCTTGCCATATTTCCTTTCCTCCTTACATCTGTTTATTTTTTTGAAGTTTATTTCTCTCGTTCATACCTAAATAAGGAATTAAACAAGTCTTAGGAAAATTTCTGGCTGTTATTTATAAACATTTCGCTCATTATAGGCAACTGCGTGGCGTATATCAAATCAACGCAGTTTTCTATTCCGATAACTGCGTCAAGCGCATGTAAACTAAGCTGCCCAGTTATTGATATCTTCTTATAATCGAGAGTAACAAATCTTTTAAAGAACAGCTCTAAAATATGTTAAATGCCTTTCCGATTTTTAAAGAAGTGGTTTGGAAAGAAAAAAACTCAGACGACTATAGACGAAGCCCTGAAAACTGAGTCCCCCACCGCACTACAAGTCGAAGAAAAAAAAAAATTTTCCCAAAAAAAAACTTTGCAAATTCTCTCCTGTCAGAAAAATAAAACTCTCAAGTTAAAAAATATTCAAGTGGCTCGGTTTGTTTCTTTCTTAATAAAAGGAAATCTTCGCATCGAGTTAAAGATACCATATTCCGGAGTAAATGCAAGAGAAGGGCGCGATTTCCTCGAGAAAGAATTCGAGATTCTTAGAGAAGGTTTATATGGTTTTCCTTTACCTTTCTCTGACCTAGAAATCTACCCCATAAATCATTCTTTGGAAGTTTCTTTTAAACTAAGCGAAATCGGAGTTTTACTCGATAATTTAGATTATTTTCTTACTCTCTGTCCAGAAGAAGATGCAGGATTAGATCCTTCATACCCGGTAGCTCAAGCAGCTCATAAATTCAACGAATTAAAAATACTCTCCCCAGACTATCATTTTTCTTTTAACGGTCAGCATATGATCGATATCTATGCTTCAAAAGAAAAGTTAGAAGAAGTTATGGGTATAATAAAAAAGAATTATCCTGCCTTGGCTATTCCCTTAGAAAATGTTCCCTTCCCATGATTCTTTGGGTATATGGCTACTTTACAAAAGAAATCTTTAAATAGCTCTTCAGTGGAACGGGGAATTAATTGACTGGAGGTGTTTGATTATGGCAGATGATGAAGGAATGGAAAGTGGAAGTGGTTTGTTAAGTAAAGCGTGGAAGTTTTTAGCAGGTGTATTATTCCTTGGTTTAGGGGTGCTTAGCTATCTTTATTGGTGGCAAGAGTTATTGACTCTTATCAAAGGTGGCTTAGGTTTGGTACTGATCATGGTGGGAGTAGTATTCTTCATGCTCGCCTTTACCGAGTAAAAATATTTTTTTATAGGAAATTTCGCTGGGTTTAAAACCCCGCACGCTCAGAAATGCTGCATTTCTGGCGCACCAAAATTCCCACTGGAATTTTTTGGCTTTAGTGCGAAATTTGCTATTCCAAAAACACGCTAATTGCGAGGAGCGTAAAACCCCGGGCTTTAGCCTGGGGTTAGCTTCGAGCAGCGTGTTTTTGTTATTAAATTTTTTGTGATTATTCATTATTATCTCTTTTTAGTTATTTTCCGTATTCAACAGAAATCTTATTGTATTCTTCAGTTCCATAGACGCAGATTCCCTCCTCGTGCCAGAGGGTAAACTCACTGATGCCAACATCTAAAGCCATCTTACTGCAGATGGTGCAGTACGGTCTGCCAGCAAAAGTTTTTTCTCCTTTCTCGTCTAAACGGATGAAATATAATCTTGAACCAGGGAGAGTGATTCCCCACGGGTCTTTTTTCAATGCTAACATAATTGCCTTTTCCTCAGCATGGATACAGCAGGTTTTATCAGACTTGAATCCTTCTGGCAACTCATTTTTCAGACATTTCTCTAGTTTTTTATTTCCCTGCGGAGAATTGAAGCCGTAGCCTATGACTTCAGAATTTTTAACGATGACTGAGCCGCATTTCGCTTTTAAGCAGAAAGAGCCTCCGGCCACAATTGCTGCCAAGTCCATAAATTTCTCCGCTTCTTCTTTTTCTTTTCCAGAGAGATATCTCATTTTTCAAGTTTAGACATTTGAATGGGGCTGCTGGGGATTGAACCCAGGTCT
>Ga0209542_10002266_pt1 | contig 43450 bp, 48 predicted proteins | sample RifCSPhighO2_01_FD_184028 | JGI IMG/M metagenome (GOLD analysis project Ga0209542, IMG submission 184028) | Soil microbial communities from Rifle, Colorado - Rifle CSP2_plank highO2_0.1 (SPAdes) (version 2) | ecosystem: Environmental > Terrestrial > Deep subsurface > Rock core/Sediment ... | reverse complement strand
TTCAATATCTGGAAAGCTCATCACAAACCTGATACCTTCTTTTTTTAAATAAGTTATATAGTCAAAGCTCTCATCAAAATTTTTAGGAAGTTCCAGCTCTCCGATAATTTTAAACTTATCGCCAAATTCATATCTAGGATAAGCATTAGTCGTAACCAATATCTGCTCTCCATTTGTTTTGAAAACAAATTTCTGCCGACTTCCGTCTATCTCCGGCTGGCTGTTTATATAACCGGTAAGAGATACTTCACTGCCTGCCAGTTCAGCAAGAGAGCTCTGGCGGTAGCTAAGCTGATTAAAACGGATTATGCCAACAATGAAAGCAATAAATATTAAAGCAACCAGCAGATAAAATTTATTCTTGAAACTTAATAGGACGACTAAACCGATACAGACTATCAAAATAATATAAATGATGGATTGAGAAACATTAAAAATAGAGGCTATAAAAACCCCGACGAGAAAAGCCGATAACAAATAGAAGAATAGTTGGGATTTATGCATATTCGCTATCGCTCATAAACGATGCAAATCTACAAATGCATGCGAATGACGCGAATTAAGACATGGAAAGATTATCAAAGATCATAGAATCTAAAAAATTGACTTTAGATTGAATATATTATACAATATAAATGTCGGTAATTCCTATCTGTATGGATAGGTCCTCCCTGAACTTGTTTTGTTAAGGGAGCAGGGCCTTTGATTCCTGGGCCAATCAGGAATCATCGTTCTCGAGGAGGTGCCGTATGGCCACTACCCCATCAAATTACTGGTACATAATTGATGGTCCATCTCTGATGGATTTAATGCTAGTCATTTTTGACAATCGTTGTAGTAACAGGCTGGTCAGCTTCAAATTCAACGGTCTCGTAGACAGCATGGCCACCCCATTACCTGCGTGGTGGGAAAGAGAGTGTGTCATTACCGGAGTGGATACGATTGACTGCATCACAGTCCATCCAGAAAGCAAGACAATAATGCCACAGGGCTCATTCCAAATCAGAGGACACATTCGCGATAAGAACATTCTACCCATCGAGGGTTGGTATAGTCCTCAACTGAGAAGTGGTATTCTGACGTTCAAGCCGGCCAAAAAGGCCAAGTAAAAACCCATGTCCCCGAACCGCTTCAGCAGTTCGGGGACATTTAATTTTCAAATCTTTAACTGCAAACAAATAAATAGATACTAATAACTAATACATTCGCCCCACGGAGCTCGGTATTTCGATGCCTTCGCTTCTCAATTGCATACCCCCGTAGTGGCAAAGCAATTCGGACATGAATAACATGAGCCTGCTCTTATCATTAATGACCCACAGTTGGCACATGCGGGAGCGCTTGATTCATTAATAAAGGAATTGCGAACATCTACCGCACTGATAACGGTAGTCTCAATAGCCTTCTGTGGTGATACCGATGCAAGAGATACCTCAGGCTCAGAATTAGTATTTACCTCAGGGCCGAATACTTCCTCTTTATCTTGAGGACTTAAATACTTCATACCAAGATACCTGAAGATATAATCAGTAACTGATTTTGCAGTAGGAATATCGGGATTATTTGTGAATCCTGCCGGTTCATACCGAACATCCTTGAATTTTTTAACCAACATCTTAAGTGGGACTCCCGACTGCAAACACATAGATACTAAGGTCGCAATAGTATCAAACAATCCCGAGACAGTACTTCCCTCTTTTGCAGTTGTAATAAATGTTTCTCCCGGTTTATTTGTATCCGGATAAAATCCGACAGTCAGATAACTTTCGAATCCTCCAACAGAAAATTTATGGGTAACAGACGGTCTTTCGTCAGGAAGTTTAACTCTCTTATACCCGTTTACTTTTTCAACCAATTTATCGTCATCTTTGGAAAGATTCAGCGGCTGTATAGACTTACAGCCATCACGATAAACGGCGATTGCCTTTAAGCCCAGTTTCCATCCCTGAATAAACACATCTTTAATATCTTCTCTGGTTGCACTACTCGGAAGGTTAACCGTCTTTGAAATAGCCCCCGAGATAAACGGCTGAGCTGCAGCCATCATTTTTATATGACCCATATAGTTAATGCTCCTGACTCCGTTCTGAGGCTTAAACGAACAGTCAAAGACAGGCAAATCTTCATCCAGAATATGCGATGCCCCCTCTATCGTTTCTTTTTCCAAAAGATAGTCATTAATGTCCGATATCTGTTCGTCTGAATATCCTAACTTCGTCAAAGCACAGGTAACCTGATTATTAACTAATTTTAAAACTCCGCCACCGACTAATTTTTTGTATTTTACCAATCCCAGTTCAGGTTCAACTCCGGTAGTATCGCAATCCATCATAAAAGCAATTGTTCCGGTGGGAGCCAAAACTGTCGCCTGTGAGTTTCTTATACCATGCTTTTTCCCTAATACCATCGCATCATTCCAAACAACTCTTGAATAACTTAAAAGTTCATCATCGTCCGTCCCTAATTTAACAGATTTTCGGTATAGTTTTTCAGCCTCATCAAGATGTTTCTCAATGGTTCCAAGCATGTATTCTTTGTTTAGCTCATATCCTTTAAATGGCCCCTTAATATCTGCTACCAAAGCTGACATTCTATAGGCCTCTCCGCACATCAATGAAGTTACCTGGCCTGCAATAGCCCTTCCCTTGTCTGAATCATAAGGTAAACCCATATTCATCAATAAAGAACCAAGATTTGCATATCCCATTCCCAATTCCCTGAAATCTCTGGCATTTTGAGTTATCTTAGGTGTGGGATATGAAGAATTATCAATAATAATATCTTGGGCCAAAATAATAGTATCAACGGCTTTTCGGAAAAGATCCACATCAAATTTACCGTCTTCCTTTAAAAACTTAAGCAGATTCAGTGATGCCAGATTGCAAGCACTATTATCCAAATGCATATATTCACTGCAGGGATTTGAAGCATTTATTCTTCCGCTGGCCGGACATGTATGCCAATTATTTATTGTTGTATCATACTGCATCCCAGGATCAGCACTATGCCATGCAGCATCCGCTATCCAGCCTATCACCTCTCTTGCTCTGACTTTTTCTATAGACTCACCACTAGTAACAGCATTCAGATTCCACATGGCATCATTTTCTACCGCTTTCATAAACTCATCGGTAGCCCTAACAGAGTTATTCGCATTCTGATATGGCAACAAAGTATAGGGATCAAATATATCCGCCTCAATTGAATCCTTAATTCCAGATAGGGCAAGAGCCTTGGTCATGTCTTCAATAATTTTCTTGCAATAAATAAAATTCTTTACATCGGGGTGGTCCACATTAAGAACAACCATCTTGGCAGCTCTTCTGGTTGTACCTCCTGAACGGATAGAATTAGCAACTCCGTCAGCACCCTTCATAAATGAAACCGGGCCGGAAGAATAACCTCCCCTGGACAGTGCTTCTTTGGAAGATCTTAGCTTAGAGAGATTGGTTCCGGCACCTGAGCCGTATTTAAAAATCCATCCTTCATCCCTATACCAATCAAGGATAGATTGCATATTATCATCTACGGAAAGAATGAAACATGCCGAACATTGAGGATACTCATGCACTCCGACATTAAACCAAACCGGACTATTAAACGACGCGTACTGATTAACAAGTATCCACTTCAAATCAAGAGAGAAATTTTCAGCGTCTTCGGCGGAAATAAAATAGCCGTCCTTTAATCCCCACCTGGTCATTGTATCCGAAATCCTATCTATCATCTGACGGACGCTGGTTTCTCTTTCGGAAGAATTAGGACGGCCTCTGAAATATTTAGAAGCAACGATATCGGTGGCAGTTTGCGTCCAGAATGAAGGAACTTCTATATTATTCTGTTCAAAAACAACAGTTCCGTCACCCTTAGTAATTTTAGCGGTTCTTCTCTCCCATTCTATTTCATCATAAGGGTGGCTATCGCCAAATAGACGTGGCCATGAAAAACCTGCCTTACTCAAACCATTTCCTGGAACAGCATCATTCATTGCATCGTCATAATCACCAGTTTCATATTCCACAGTCTGAAGATGCTTTCGATGATATGTTGAAGTATCCATGTTTTATATAAGTTATGTTGATTAATAAACCTAGAATTAATAGATTTTATTTACAAGTCTGGACGAAAAACAATTTCATTATTAAACAAAAACCGCCCTTCTTAGGCGCTAACTTGCCCCATTAAAGAAGTTTTAATCCCGCCGAAAGCGGGACTTTATTCATGTTGAACTAAATCGTTTTGAAACCCTTCGATAATACTCCCTCGACAAAGCTCGGGATAAATCAGGGTAAACTATCTCCATTGATTTAACTTTAATAGAATATGAGATTCTTTCAATCCCCGAAAACTGTTGATAAGTATCACTACCAATAAAAAAGACTGCATTATGCAGTCTCGTATTTATACCTAACACTCGGTAATCTGAGTCGCGGCATTCTTGGATAAGGAGCTACTCGATCCAACCATGCCCTACGACTGGTGCTAGCTTTAATTTGGCAGCTTTCGCACGCCTTCATATGATCTGCCATAATCGAGGATATATTTCCCGTAGCCCGAATTCCGCCCAAATCATCTTCAGTAAGGCAAACGGGTCCGGGTGGAGCGATAAGCATCTCCATCTTTTTGTCTACTAACTGTCTAAATTCTTCTTCTACCTTAATATATAGCTCTCCTTCATTGTCTGCTTCTTCGGGCGTAAGCTCTCTGCTTATACGTTTCGAAAATTCTTCTAAATCTTTAATCTTAGCTTCAAATATCTCATCACTAGTAGGCTCTCTGCCTAGAACGGCTCGTAAATCACCGACAGATCCTAAAGAGAACGAGGGGATGTTATTATATCCTAACCTTACCACTTCTTCTTCGGTAAGATCGAGAACTCTAGCCGCAGTCGCTATACTTTTCTGTCTTTCTGATTCATGAAATTCTTCTACGGTCATTCCCATCTCAAGAGCATGTCTAGCATCAACCGCTTCGTCGTAAGCCTCCCTCTCTTTTTCTTCCTGCTTAAGCTGCAATTCACATGTCTCATCCGCGAAATTAGTCTCCGTAAGGTAATATAACTTAATTCTTCCAAAAACTGTTTTCCAGGCAGTAATCTTAATTGATTCACCACGCCGTAGTTCTAGGTTACCTTTCTCAAATGCACTTGCCGGAACCGCCGTGAAACACTGTCCATAGAGCGACGATTTATCGGTTAATCCGTGCTCAAAACAGCTGCGGCAGTAATTATCAAACCAAAAAACCCTTAGCCTCTCATAAAAATCAACATCATCGCTTTCCCTATCAAAGACGCCCTCGATCAATACTTCTTTTCTAACTGGCAAATATCTTAGGATAATTAAAACCGCAATCAAAACCAATCCCGCCCAGATCATGGCTTAATCCTTTTGAAGGAACCGAAATTCCGATATATTATATTAAATAACAAGAAAAAATCAAGCTTTTCAGCTTGATTTTTTAAAACTAGACAAGCCTATTTCATTTTCCTTCTGATAAAAGCTGGGATATCTAAGTCATCTTCTAGAGAAGAAGAGTCAACGAAAGTTTCCTTAACTAAGCCATTGCCACTTACTGAAGCCGGTATCGCAGAAATAACCGATTTTTTTGCTTCTAATGAAGAGTTGTCAAACAGATTCGGCCTTTGCTGTACCATCGCCGGTCGGGGCTGAACTGCATGGCCGTTATTAAACCCTGTTGCAACAACTGTTATTTTAATCTCACCCTTTTTAAGCTTATCATCCAGCACTGCACCAAAAATTACCTTAGCATCCGGATCAATATGTTCGGTAATAATTCTAGCCGCTTCATTTATCTCTGCCATCGCCAAGTCTGTACCACCTGAAACATTAAATAAAACTCCCTTTGCACCATCTATAGAAACCTCAAGCAACGGCGAATTGATTGCTATTTTAGCGGCCTCGATTGCCCTATCCTCTCCTGATGCTTTTCCAATACCCATTAAAGCAGATCCTGAGTTTGCCATGACTGCCTTAACATCCGCAAAGTCTACGTTAATAATTCCAGAGATAGTAATCAGGTCTGAAATTCCTTGGACACCCTGCCTAAGCACGTCATCAACAATAGCGAATGATTCAAGGAGTGGTGTCTTCCTGTCTATCACGGACAAAAGTCTATCATTAGGAATTGTAATTAATGCATCAACTTTTTCCCTTAACAAATGCCACCCTTCTTCTGCTATTCTCATTCTTTGGGCACCTTCAAAACTAAAAGGCTTAGTAACAACGCCCACTGTCAGTGCTCCAATATCGCGAGCTATCTCAGCAACAATAGGAGCCGCTCCAGTTCCAGTTCCTCCTCCCAAACCGCAAGTTATAAAAACCATATCAGAACCCTTGAGAGCAGTGCCTATCTCCTCTTTCGTATCTATCGCCGCCTGCTTACCAACATCCGGATTCATTCCCGCACCAAGACCCTTAGTTAAACTCTTTCCGATATGAATCTTTGTTGGAGCATTAGTATTGTGTAAGGCCTGAGCATCGGTATTGACGGCAATAAACTCAACACCATGGATTCTGGCCTCTATCATCCTCGCTAAAGCATTACCACCGGAACCACCGCAACCTACGACTTTTATTCTTGCAAATGTTTCAAATGCCGGTTTTACTTGTGCCATAGTTGTTGAAATTTTAGAGCTAATCGTAGCGAATAAAAGTTCACTACAACTATGAGCATCCGCCGAAACTTTAGTGAAGGCGGAAAGCTCATATATTTTTATCTGTCATCTCGTCTTATCATAAAACAAAAACCAACGCAAATTAATGCATTGATTTTGTGGATAAACTGTTTATAAAGTTCGAAAGCTGAAAACTATGGCAGAAAATTCTTGAACCAGCCGGCCAGCTTTTTTATAAAATCATCACTACTGGACATACCCTGAGATTTGCCTCCGCGTCCTGATAATTCCTGATCTATGCCCCACATAACAAGACCCATCGGGACAAAAAATGCCGGATCATCAACTATTTCTGCAATACCCTCGAAATGAACTGATTTAGCTATCTTTACCGGCAACTTTAATCTCTCTTTTGCCAAAATTGCTAGACCGGGTAAATTAACTCCTCCCCCGCTCAGTACAACTCCGGCCGGTAAAATCCCGTTCTTCGATACTTTTTTTAACTCATTAGCTACGATATCAAAAAGTTCGGAAGTTCTAGCATCAATAACTCTCACTAACTGTTTTTTTGGAATAACAAAATTATCCTCTCCCACAAGCTGAGATAAATCTATTTCTCCTCTGCGCCTTAAATCCTCAGCCTCAGAAGTTGAACCATATTCAAGCTTAATTTTTTCAGCAACATCGAGAGATGTTCTAAGTAAAACCGCCAAATCATTAGTAATATGACGAGAACCTATCGGAAGAATAGCACTGTGAAGCATGTCTGCTTCTTCAAAAACCGTCAGGCTAGATGTTCCTCCTCCGAAATCAATGTTTATAGCTCCATATTCTTTCTGGTTTTTATCAAAAACAGCCATAGCCGATGCCAATGGAGCATAAACCAAACCAGCAACTTCTATATTATTTGCATTAACACATTTGACAATATTTCTTAAATAGGGAGAAAGTCCATCAATAATAGTGACATCTGCTTCAAGTCTTACGCCTTTCATGCCAAGTGGATTTTTAACATACTCCGCTCCATCAATAACAAAATTTTTAGGGATGACGTGGATTATTTCTCTATTGGGAGGTAAACTCACAACCGATGCAGCTTTAATAACTCGATCAATATCGCTTTGAGATATCTCATTATCGGCACGTGAAACCGCAATTACGCCCCGAGATGTTTGGGTATTAATATGAAGTCCACTTACCGCTAAGTAAGCTCTCTTTATAGTTGTTCCTGACATGGCTTCAGCTTTCTGAACGGCAGTCCTAACATTTTCAATAGTTTCTTCCATGTCAACTATCACTCCCCTGCGAAGCCCGTTAGACGAAGAACTTCCGGCGCCTATAATTTCAGACTTCAAACCTTCGCCATTCATCTTAGCGATTGCAACCTTAACCTGATGATTACCGATATCGATTCCGCTTATGGTATAGGGCTTAGCCAACTAGGTTACCAGGTTACTAGATTTTAGGTTCCTAGTTTTACTAAGAACCTAAGAACCTAAGAACCTACTTTGCTCAGTATTTTCTTCTCAAGTCGAAACATTTTATCCGCCTTATTTTCTGATCTCTCATGATCATATCCTGCCAAATGTAAAAATCCATGTACAGCTAAGTGGACAAGTTTTCTGTCTATACTTACATTCTCGCTCTTTGCTTCTTTTTTTGCAAATGGTAAAGAGATAAAGATGTCCCCAAGCGGTAAAATTTCCAATTTCCAATTTCCAATTTCCAATTTTTCCTGCAAAGGAAAAGATAAGACATCGGTTACCTTGTTTTTATTACGGTGTTTTTTGTTTAAAATTTTTATCTTATCATTTCCGACTAGATTCACGCTTATTTCGACTTTCTTTTTGTCTAAGCCCAACTCTTTAACGCAAACATTTAAAATATTAACAAAAAAGCCCTCCTTGAAAGACTTATCGGCAGTTAAGTTTTGGAAGGCAAGATCAAGCATTAATTAAAACTCTAAGTTCTTCTTTATTTTATAGGTATTTCCATGTTTTAACAACCCTAGGTACGAATTTAGCGTTTCTTTTGATTTATTAATTTTTAATCTGCCCATCATCCTTCTTCTAGTGGATGCTCTTAGTATTCTGTGTTTAGGGAAATGAACCCAGCCCATAAAATCTACACCCGAAGAAATAGTTTTAATAGATACTTTATCAGGATGTAATTCGAGTTTTAATCTTTCGGTTAAGAAGTCTCCTATCTTAGGTAGTGTCTCTTCAAGCCATGCCTTATCTTGAGATAAGATAACAAAATCATCAGCATACCTTATATAATATTTGATTCTAAATCCGTGTTTAACAAATTGATCAAATTCATTCATATAGATATTCACGAAGAGTTGGGAAGTTAAATTACCCAGAGGTAATCCCCTGCTCGGTTCTTTTGAAAAGCTAAATATTATTCTCTCCAATAGCCAGATAACATCCGAGTCGTTAATGTATTTTTTTAATATATTGAGCAGTATCTTGTGATCAATATTCTCAAAGAATTTCTTAATGTCACATTTTAGAATCCAACAGGTTTTTTTATTGTTTTTACTCACTTTTCTAAAGAAGTACCTGAATCTGTTTAACGCTCTGTGCGTACCTTTATTTACACGACAAGAAAAAGAATCAGAAATGAATGTTTTATCAAAGAACGGATATAATATCCTATATATCGCATGATGGAGCAATCTATCCCGAACACTTGCCTTGTGAATATTTCTTGGTTTAGGGTCGTTTATATTAAAGGATTGATAATTACCGTGAACATAGGTATAATCCCTTAAATCTTCATGGAGATTAAGAATATTATCCATCAGATTTAACTGAAATTCCTGGACATCTTTTCTCCTTCTCTTGCCATTGATAAATTCTTTCCATGCTTCGAGTATATTTTCTAAACTGATAATCTCATCGTAACTATGGTTAAAAACCCTCTTTCTATGCCCCCCCCCGGCACTGCTTTGCCTATTATCCAAAAGTTGATTGTGGTTTATATTATTTGGCATGAGTATTTGCCTAGGTTCTCAAAAGATCATCGTTATACATTAGGTTATAAAATTGATTCTCTTTTTGTTGAAATAATAGAAATTCTATACGTTGCACAATACATCTCCAAAATAAAAAAATTAACCTACTTATTAAAAGCTTCCTCCAAGTTAGATTTGCTCAAATTCTTTCTAATGATACTTTGGAGAATAAGAGGAATTGATAACAAAAAATATATTCATCTTTCTAAATATCTACAAGAATTAGGTAAGATGTTAGGCGGTTGGATAAAAGAAATAGATTCTAAAAACCAAACCCTCCTATAAGAGGGTCGGAGAATAAGCAAGTTGCGCGGAGAAACGAGACGATCATTGGAGTTCCAATCATTGTCGAGACAGTTGAAGTTCAGGATCCACCGGTCGCCGTTCCAGTACAGATACAGCACGTTCCGGTTGCCGTCCGCGTTCTGCCATGTACAAGATACCATCTAAAACACCGCGGTTCGAATACTCTCACCACTGTATATAATCTAGGATTTTAAATCCTCCAGTATCCTGCACCAAGTAGCTTATTTTTTAATAAGGAATTGGATCGCCTAAAATCTTGATCTTAGGCAAATTGATCTACTATCCAAATGTTATTATATCAAATTAAAGAAAATGCCCGATAGGTTTAACAAACCTATCGGGCACAGATCCAAGGGATCCAAGAACCAATCCGCCAGCTGGCGGACCAAGAATCCTCTCTACTTGCGCGGAGAAACGAGACGATCAAGGGAGTACCAAACACCGTCGAGACAGTGGAAGAGCAGGATCCACCGGTCGCCGCCCCAGTACAGATACAGCACGTGCCGGTCGCCGTCCGCGCACTGCCAAACCGTTCCCGGAAAGACCAGGTAAAACTTTCGGAGTTCGGCCGGAATCAAATTCTGGTGGTCGAGGAGCCATTCGGCGTCCTCTTGGCCGTAGTTGGCGTTGAACTCGAGACGAGCCCGGCGAACCATCTCTTCTCCATTGACGTAGTCCTCTCCGCTTTTCAGGAAAGAGACTCCATCAATGGCTGAGTTGATGCTTTGTGGGACGTTCTCAAGGAGAGTCCAACCCTCCTTGCGCATATCGCGCTTGAAAGTGCCAGTGGCGGAAGTAAACCGACCTTCGATCGCGTTCTGAAGATGACTCTTCAGAAGTTTCGGATCAAACGAGTAGCCGTTCTGTTGACGAAGCTGACGCTTGATCTCCGCAAGCTGACCGTCGAGATCGAAGTACAGGTCGCCTGCGACCTTGTTGGCCATGACGATTCTCCTTGTGTTAGCTGCCTGATTGCAGCCCTGAAAAGAGATAAATCTCCTCAGGGCTGCAATCATCTCGCAAATGTAGTATTTCAAAGTACTTAATCTTATCTTTTAATTATACCATAAAATCATATAAAAATCAATAGCAAGAGAAGCCCAGTATTAAGCTGGGCTTCTCTCGATTTACAATGACTTGAGTCTATGAACCAAGCTCTTCTTTAACAATCTTGCTGACGAAAGTCCCGTCTGCCTTACCTTTTATCTTTGCCATTACGGCACCAATTACTTTACCTATATCTTTGGGGCCGGCTGCTCCGGTTGAGTCCGCCAGCTGGCGGATGGCACTCTTAACTTCCGCTCTTATTTCTTCCTCTGACATTTGCTCCGGCATATATACCGAGAGCATATCTATTTCTTTTTGCTCCTTTTCAGCCAGTTCAGGTCTGCCCCCTGAGTTGTATTGTTCAACTGAATCTTTTCTCTTTTTTATTTCTGATGACAAAACTTCTATTATCTCTTCGTCATTGAGTTTGGATGCCTCCTCAAGCTTAGCTGGATCAGTTTCTGACTTTGATAATCTTGCTCTCTTATCAAATTCTCTGTTCTTGACCGCACTCATAACCATACTTAAGACCATACGCTTTTCAGCATTACCGGCCTTAAGGGCTTCTTTAATATCGCTTTGTAGTTTTTCTTTTAGCAATAGAATAATGAGGCTAGAGAAATGATTATTTTTCGACAATCTGAGACCCGCTTTTTGCTTGGTTCTTAAAAAGCGGGCGAGGTTTAGCCGAGGATTCCGCTGGAGAATCCAGAGGCGGGTCAAAAAATGACTATTCTCGAGCCGATTATAGTCCTAATTCTTGTTTCATCTTACGCTTCTCTTCATCGAATGTATCTTCATCATATTTCCCTAATTTCTCAAGACGTTTTCGCAGATGACTTAAATGCATTCCCATAATAGCCGCGAGTTTCTCTTTTCTTTCATTCTGCTTCTTAACTCTGAATTGGGTTCTCTTTGCTTTAACCAAAACACCGCTCTGCTGAACAAAACGGCTAAATCGTCGCATCATACTGCCGACGCTTTCATTCGGTTTTCTTCTTACTTCTACCATAATAAACCTCCCTTCACGATAATTGCCTGCGAACTTATGAGCAGCTGTAATTATCAGTGCCTCGCCATAGCTTTTAGCGACGGCGGGCTGGTGATCTGCGAGCCATAGGCGAGCAGTTATAATTATCAGCGTCCCACCGAAGCCCCTGCCTACCGGCAGGCAGGTTGGCGTAGGCGGACAGCTCAATAACTATAATTGATAGCCTATTTTATCAGCTTAGGACCTAACTTTTTTCCGCCCAACAGATGGATATGTAAATGAGGCACCAGCTTTCCTCCGTCTTCTCCTTCGTTGACTATAAGACGATATCCCTTCTCTACGATTCCGGCTTCATGAGCTACTTTGTGGGCCACCATCAAGGCCTTTCCCAATAGTCCGTTGTTGTTACCCTCCATAAAATCCTCTAGTGATGTGAAATGCTTAACTGGAATTATTAACAAATGTACGGGGGCTTGAGGATTTATATCTTTTATTACAGCAACATCATCATCCCGATACACGAAATCTGTTTTTATCTCACCCGCAATAATTTTACAAAATACATCGTCTATCAAGGTTCTTAGGTTTTAGGTTCTTAGGTTTTAGGTTCTCGTTTTAAGCACCTAGGAACCTAACACCTAATTACTTCTTAAGTCTCTTCTTAACCTCGTCAACCACCTTTTCCAATAAAACGGTCTCCTGTATTCCCGTATCCATTTCTCTAATGATAATTGTGCCTTCAAGAGCTTCTTTTTGTCCAAATATTAATGTGCACTTAATCCCTAATCTGTTGGCAATACGCAGTTGTGATTTAATGCTGTCTCTTCCCAATGAAGATTTTGCTTCAATTCCAGATTTTCTAAGATTCTCAAATAGAGCTAAACTTTTTTTCTTCGCAGCCTCGCCAAGCTGAACAAGAAATACTTTAGGTTTCAAACCTATATCAGGAACACTGATATTATTTTGTTTTAAAGCAAGGACTATTCGGTCAATACCAAGTCCCCAGCCTGCTGCCGGAGTCTTCGGACCACCCATTATATCTACCAACCGGTCATATCTTCCTCCTCCCCCAAGTGCCAGCTGATTCTCGGAACCTTCTTCCGGAATAAATTCAAAAATCGTATGAGTGTAATAATCCTGCCCTCTCACAAGCTGTTGATTAAGGATATAGGGTATTTTGGCCTCATCGAGTATCTCAATAAGGTGTTTAAAGTGTCTCCTTGCATCATCGTTCAAAAAATCCAAAATCGGCGGAGCATCTTTTGCCGCCTCGCGACATGCCTCCTCCTTACAATCAAGCATTCTAAGTACGTTTTTCTTAAATCTATTCTTACATTGACCGCACACCTTCTTCAAATGTGATTTATAATAATCTCTTAAAGCTCTTGAATAAACGGCTCGTGAAGAAGCGTCTCCAAGACTGTTAATATGAACATTGTAATTTTTTAATCCGATACTCTCAAGAATTTTGTATGCAATAAAAATAAGCTCGGCATCTACAATTTCAGATGAATCTCCTATGGTCTCAACCCCAAGCTGCCAATGCTGGCGATATCGTCCCGCCTGAGGCTGATCATGCCTAAACATAGGACCATAATAATAAAGCTTTACCGGATGAGGACGAACCTGCATTCCATTCTCTATGTACGCTCTGACAACACCGGCAGTACCTTCGGGACGTAAAGAAAGATCATCACCGCCTCTAGTCTTAAAACTGTACATCTCCTTCTCTACGATATCCGTTCCTTCACCGACACCACGTAAAAATAAATCCGTCGATTCCACAATCGGCGTATCAATCCTTTCGAAGCCATAATCTTCAAGAAGCGATGTGGCTTTTTTTAATACATAATGCCAATATTTCTGGTCTTCGGGCAGAATATCGTGCATTCCCTTAGCTGCTTGTAATTGTTTTGGTTTTGACATAATTTTTCTACGAATTACCAATCTTTACAAATATACAGATACAGAATCAAGGGAATTCTATGCCTCATGCTAATTCGTACATTTGTATAAATTCGTAAATTAGTAGATAATCGATTCGACTTTATTTATACTACTAAAAGGCCACAATCGGATGAAAGCCTTACCGGTTATAAATGACTTATCGAGCGAACCCCAGCGTCTTGAGTCAGAACTTTGAAGCCTATTGTCACCCAAAACATAATACTCGCCATCTCCCAGCTTTACTAGTATATCTCCCATTGTTTGCTGGAATGAATCCAGATAGGCCTCGCTAAGCACAAAACCTTCGGGATTATCTGTATTATAAACCACAACCTTATTATTCTTTACCTCTACTGTCTCACCAGGTAATCCGATTATTCTCTTTATAAAAAATTGAGATAGATTTTCAGGATATCTAAATACGATAACATCACCTCTTTTCGGCTCATTAAAACGATAGCTTATCTCATCTATTAACAGGTAATCCCCATCTTGGAAGTTAGACTCCATGGAAGCCCCTTTTACGAAGAATGGCTGGACTAGATAATACCTTATCGGAAGGATTATAGCAAGAGAAATTAATATTATTTTGGCAGTTTCCCAGATAAAAAGGATAACCTCCCACGCCTTGCCGTTATTATTCGGCTGATCGTTTAAGCCAGAACCTCCATTCATAAGGTTCGGATTTGAATTTATTGCTCTTAAAATGTCCTGTTCATCTTTCATAATAGAGATAGATTTAAAAACTACTCCCGTATGATATCACAATTTTTTTGCTATTTCAATTTCTAATAAATGGCTTATAATAGTCACTATGGCTATCAAATTAATTATCGGCATCGGTAATCCCGACCTGCCTGCCGGCAGGCAGGCGAACGAATACCAGAATACCCGGCATAATGTCGGATTTATGCTCGTGGATCAAATCGCAAACCCTTCGACCAAGCTCAGGACAGGGAAAAATGATTTCGGAGATTTTAAGCTTGATAAATATTCAAACTCTCTGATTTCAAAAGGAAAAATAGATGGCTCAACGGTCATTCTCACAAAACCACAAACCTACGTAAACAAATCAGGCGAAGCCGTCAAAAAATTAACTGTAAACTATAAACTAAAAACTGAAAACTTGCTCGTCATCCAAGACGATCTGGATGTTCCATTCGGTAATACAAAAATATCTTTTGATAAAAACTCCGGAGGACATAAGGGAATTGAGTCAATAATGAAAGCCCTTAAAACTAAAAAGTTCTACCGCTTAAGAATCGGCCTCGCCACAACCGGTCTTAAAAAAGCCCGCCTACAATCAGATAAAAAGAGAGATGAGTACGTTGTTAAAATGGTTCTCTCCAAATTCACGCCCTCCGAACAGGAACAAATCAAATCAATCTTTAAAGAAGGCTACGAGAAGATTCTGCAACTATTATAGACTCGCTCTAACTCCATCCCCATCATTCTTTCGACAAACCGTCTTTCTCATATAAAATCAATAAATTAATTTCAATTTAGCCCATAAATTTCGGGCCCTGTTTCGAGCCCTCAACACCCGGAGTGTTATACCTGCCTGCCGGCAGGCAGGTAGCTAAATTATCAATTAATTTATAGATCTTATGTAATTCAAAAGACGGAAATGCCTGCCTGACGGTAGGCAGATCTGCAAAATGATGGGGATTTCGTTTCAATTTTATTAATCTAGCGCAGCCTTATCAATTTCGAATCCTTAGAGCAACTTCAATACAAATTCAACCTGCCTGCCGGCAGGCAGGGATATTTATGAAATTTTGACGGGTACCAGTGGGGGTGACTCGGTTCGGTCCCGCTCTTACGGGATCCGCAAGGCCGAGTCAGGGGAAACCCCCAATGGTCGGATAAAATGAATAAATATCGCAGAATTTGTTGATTTTGCGAACTGGATAAGAAATCGATAAGGCGGAAGCGGACAAATATAAAACAAAAAAAACCGATGACTTGTATTAAGCCATCGGTCGAAATGTAAGTCTACTATCTAAAAAGTGTCTTTATCGAGCTATGCTCGCGAATATACATATCGCATCCTGCTTCTTTCCAAAGCATATCAAATGTATGCATTCCCCCGCCGAAACCAACACTGAAGCATCCGGCATCTCTTGCATGTCTCACATCATCCATTTGATCTCCGACATAGATCATCTGTCTATGATAACGAAGATAAAAATGCCGACACAGATTCCTTAAAACTTCCGCTTTATTCTCAACTCCATAGTTGCAATAATCAAACATATTAAGCAAGTCATACTCAGCAAGTAATGGTGCAATAATCTCTTCTTTCTGGGCAGTAACAATCGCCAATTTAATATCTCTATCCTTAAGCCATTTTAGAGTACTCTTGACACCCTTGAACGGCTTAGCCCGAGATTGCTTCACATACAGTTCATTATAAACTCTATGCAAATCATCATGCGAAGCTTCTTCTTCGGTAATTCCAGCCTTGCGAAAAATACTTGAACTGGGTTGACGGAAGCCAGTAAGCAAAGCACTTGCTTCCATCGTCGGCTTTCCGAAGGAAATCAATACACCATTGGCGGTATTTACAAACTGCGTATTGTCATTAAATATAGTTCCATTAGCGTCATAACCGACAACTCTAAATCCAGGCATTGTCAGCTCCAATCCTTACACCAATTTTCAAAAAACATTAATAATTTTTATCATTGCTACATCAGATTGTCAAAACAAAACCCCGCCCTTGAAAAGTGACCTGGGAATTGCTGGAAGCAATCACTTTTCAAAGGCGGGGTTAAATTTTTGATTGAAGTGGGTGAACAGAACTTTCATCTGTCGCATCAGGGTTTGCAGGCCCTGCGCCTCGAGTCCTCAGCCACACCCACAATTGAATTATATTATCTTACAATAAATTTTGCTATAAGCAGAGCAACTATATTTGCAACTTTTATCATTGGGTTTATGGCTGGTCCTGCGGTATCTTTATAGGGATCCCCTACTGTATCTCCTGTTACCGCGGCTTTATGAGCATCGGAACCTTTTCCGCCATAGTTTCCTTCTTCTATATATTTCTTAGCGTTGTCCCATGCGGCACCGCCTGAAGTCATTGAAATCGCCATAAATAATCCCGTAACAATAACTCCGACAAGTAAACCACCGAGAGCTTGAGGTCCGAGAGCAAATCCTACTATAATCGGAAGAGCGACAGGAATAAGCGCAGGCAGTATCATCTCTCTCAAAGCAGCCCTAGTAACAATATCAACTGCATTTCCATATTCCGGTTTTTGAGTTCCCTGCATTATACCGGGCATCTCCCTGAATTGTCTTCTCACCTCATCAACAATAGCTGAACCTGCTTTTCCTACCGCTTCCATAGAAAGCGAACCGAACAAATAAGGCATCATTCCTCCGACAAATAATCCGATTAGAACCCTGACATCGGCCAGCTCATAAAAAACTTGTTGTAATTGAAGTCTAGTCAACTCATCTGCGACCTCCTGCGTATAGGCATTGAACAATACTAAAGCTGCCAGTCCCGCCGAAGCAATTGCATAACCTTTCGTAATTGCCTTGGTTGTATTGCCTACCGCATCCAATGCATCAGTAACTTCCCTGACTTCCGAAGATAATCCCGACATTTCTGCGATTCCTCCCGCATTATCAGTAATCGGTCCGAACGCATCAATAGCAACAATAATACCAGTCAATGAAAGCATGCTCATTGTAGCTAGAGCCACACCATATAATCCCATGAAAAAATAAGCAAAATATATTCCGGCACCGATAGCAATTATCGGCAATGCGGTTGACTGCATCGATACCGCCAAGCCGGCGATAATATTTGTTCCATGGCCGGTTGTTGAGGCTTTAGCGATAGATTTCACCGGTCTGAATTTTTTTGAAGTATAAAAATCTGTTATCAGAACCATCAATGCGGTTACGCCGACACCGATTAAGAGTGCCCAGAAGACATCAAGTTTATCAACTAAACCGCCAGACAATTTATCCAAATCTTTAACATAAGGAAGTGAATTAATCATCCAATAAAACATTCCTGTTAAAACAACCGCGGTAACGGCTAGCCCCTTATAAAGCGCACCCATAATTGAACCTGATCGATCGGTCGTTTGAGACTTTGACTGACCTTCTGTCTCCGAAAGGGAAGAACTTGAAGGGGTTAATTTAACAAACAGCGAACCGATAATAGAAGCGACAACAGCCATACTTCCAATTATAAGAGGTAGCTCGGTATAACCAATTTCTGTCGGGATTAATAAATGTCCCAGTAACATAACTGAAATCAAGGACACAACATAAGTTTCAAAAAGGTCAGCGGCCATACCGGCATCATCACCGACATTATCTCCAACTAAGTCTGCAATAACAGCGGGATTGCGCGGGTCATCTTCGGGAATGCCTGCCTCAACCTTGCCAACGAGATCAGCACCGACATCAGCACCTTTTGTAAAGATTCCTCCGCCAAGTCTTGCAAATACAGAGATAAGCGAAGAACCAAAACCGAGACCGATTAATGCCTTAACATCACTTGTAATCCAGTAAAAAACTGTAACGGAAAGCAAAGCTAAGCCCACAACAAAAAATCCAGTTACTGCCCCTCCCTTAAAACCAAGGCTAAATGCCTTAGCTAATCCATTTTTTGCCTCTTCGGCAACACGGGAGTTAGCCCTTACTGCAACCATCATGCCGATATAACCGGCAACCGCAGAAGCGACGGCTCCAACCAAAAATCCAACAGCGGTTACAGTGCCTAGCCATGTATACATAATTGCGGCAACAACTAATCCGACCGCCAGCACGGTTTTATTTTGCCTCATAAGATAGGCCTCGGCTCCCTCCTGAATGGCCTTCTGAATAGACTGCATCTTATCATCGCCACTGGGTTTCTTTAAAATTTGCCATATCAAAAATGCACCATATGCAAGAGAGGCTACTGCGGCCGCCAAGGAAAACCAAAGAATATTCACGTTAAAAAATTTACAATTTTCAATTTACAATTTTCAATCAATGTTCCAATGTTTAAATTTCCAAAATTTGAAAATTAGGTCATTGAAAATTCAATGAAAATTAAGAATTGATAATTTAAAATTACTATTAAAACAATAGGATACACCAAATATCCCAATTATTCAAGCATTTCCAAGGCTTAAGCGGAGTTTTCTTCGAAATATTTCTTTTTAAGAAATTCGGTGAACAGTTTCACTTCTTCCTGAAAAGACCCTAGCTTTCGTTCTAGAATTTCTTTTTCATCAGCTGTCAATCTCTTTTTTCTTTGATCGGTAGGAACATCCTCTCCAAACACCACATCCACCGCCAATCCATGTCTTCTATGAAAATTAGGCTGTTTCTCGGATAATCCACGATATTCTTCCAAGAATTCCATTAATTCATCGTATAGTATTTCATTCTTCTTATCCCATTCCTGCCATTCATTTGTTCTCTTGTAATTATTTCCTTTAATCCCGTGCCAATATTCCTTCTCTGCTGGCTCCCGATATTCAACTTGCCTATCCGTAATACTATATTTCTTACTTATAATTTTTTTTAAAAGTCTTTCACCCACATATTCCATCGGTTTATCTGGTGCCGCAACCCGAATATACGGATTACGAATATTCCACTGGTCGACATGCCCCCCGCAAGAACTTGAGGTATTAAAACCCAGTAAATTCATTAAAGCAACGGCCTCTATAACTTCTGCGTCCATTTCTTGTCCCCGACCATCCCCATATTTACTTACTTCCTCGATCTTATCTCTAAGTAACTCCTCTTTTGTTTTTTTTGCTTCAAAATTTTCCATATAACCAGCTTAAACTTTTGAAGCTTCGATTTCTTTTTTATCCTCTTCTTTCTCCCCTATCTCGACTACTGTGTCTACTTTTTGAACCAGCATTGAGAGGCGCTTCTCAGTATCGTTGTAGCTGGAAGAAACATTAGAAATATGTTTGCCAAGGCGGGTAAAATCCTCGCCCAGTTTTTTCCCGTCATTAGAAATTTTCTCCAACCTCTTCATGACATCTCTTGTCTGTTTATTGAATTCTATATTCTTAAACCAATGCATAATTGCCGCCGTTGTAAGATAAAAAGTATTGGGAGACATTATTCCGATACCTCTTGAACGAGCGTATGAGGAAATATCAACTCCCTTAACGTTGTTTATAATCTCATAGTAAACTGCTTCAGCCGGAACATACATCAGGGCATATTCAGTCGTATTCTCCGCAGGAAGAATATATTTATTGGCTATTTCGTCTACTTTTGTCTTAACATCGGACAAAAATTGTTTTCTGTAACTGTCTTTTGTTAGCTCGTCATCCGCCTCAGTCATCTTCACAAAATTATCCCAATTAAATTTGGCGTCTATCGGAAGAAGCAGGCTATTCGGAAGCTTAATTACGGCATCAACCGCCTCACCAGATTTAAAATAATGCTGTATCTCATACATGTCTTTTGGAAAATATTGAGCTAGAGAATTTTCAAGCGATTGCTCGCCCCACATCCCGCGTAATTTTGGCGACTTAAACATCTCCTGAAAAGAAACCACATTTTTCATCGAGTCGTGAACATGTTTAATATTCTCATGAATCTGGGTCATTCCTTGAGTAAAACTCTGAACCTGCTGAGCAACAGAGAGGGTTGCCTGCTGGCTTGATTGTCTGTTCTGTTCCAGTTGTTTGTTCATAAGCTCGGCGAAGGAATCTAATCTCTGGTGAAGTACCGTATATTGAGCTACATCATGCTGTCCATTCCGTCTGGATTTTAAAACTAGATAAAGGTTAATACCTAAGATCCCGAGAGTCGCAAGTCCCACAACCGTAACAAGTATATACATAGGATTGAATTCCTCCATGCCTCAATCTAATCACAAAAAATTACTTTTGACAAAAATCATCTCAAACACAAATCGGCCAGATTTTTGGCGGAACAATAATATGATTAGGTGCAATTACCCGAAAAGGCCCGATATGGACTCGTCTGTATGAATAGACCTGACAGACGACGCGAGCAAATTATGTATCGAGACAACTTCAATTTTTCCAGTCTTAGAATTCTGATAAATTGTAAAACATGCCCATAAGGGTAGCCATTTCAATTATAGAGTTTAAATTTAGATACAGCCTAAATCCTATTAGCTCTTACTCGATTGGGAACCGTACCAATCAATATTTCTAGTTAGATACATTATCACCGCCAATAGAATGAACAGAAACAATGATCCAAATAATAAAGCATAGTCTTCCATGTTTAGGTTGAAATATAGATATCCGTAGAGTAATTCTAAGGCACTAAAGACAATCAGCGTTCTTTTCATACTTCCCAAGACTTTATAGCAATAAGACGAGATAAGAACACCCACCATCAATATAGAGATTAAATAAGCCCATCCGAATCCAATATGTTCCGCTAGGGACAAGAGTAAGAGATAAAACATCGCCAAGGCAATGCCGACTAGAAGATATTGAACGGGATGAATTCGAAGTCCAGAGAGTAATTCAAAAAGTGCAAATACTATAAAGGTAGTGGCTATAAAAAGAATCGCATATTTAATGCTTCGTGTAACTTGAGTATATAAATCTACTCCCCCCAAAAGATCAGCTCCAAAAGCAGATTCATTAAGCTCTGTTATTCTATCAACATTACTGCTCCATATCTGAGGATAGGCCCTACCCAAAGAAGAAATTCTCCAAACAGCGCTAAAACCATCAGGATTAACATCTCTCTCGACGGGCAAATAACTGCCCGTGAATTTTGGATTATCCCAGGGTGAACTTATTTTTACTTCAGTTTCCCTTCCTAATGGTAGAAATTTAATACCCTCACTTCCATTTAAAGCAACCTCGAAAGAAAAAGTATGGTTATTCCCCCAAGGACTTGGAACTTGAGCATTAAGTCCTGAAGAAGGAATTATAGGATTATCTCCAGCCCCTGGCTGAAGAGCGATTTTATTCTTATCCCACTCCAAATCAACTTGCTTCCCGATCCCTCGAGTATCTGTTATCCCCAAAGAAAATATGGTCTGCCCTGAACTGACTTCCGTTATATCTTTAGCAGAGAATGAACCGCTGCCTAACAGCTTAGTCGTATAAACAACTGATTTGAATATACCCCTAGATCTTATCTCAGGTTCTATGCTTACTTGGTAGTTAAGGCTATCCGGTAATACGTATATAAAACCCCCGCTCTGTTCACGAATCGCCAGTACTGGTCCGCTAATAACCTGAGGCTCTCCCCAGGTATTGGCAATCTCCTGTTGGACTTCCTTAAACCTATTTTCTCTCTCGTAAACTAAACCCATGACTAAAAAACTTGCTATAAGACAAAGAGCACCGATAAAGGCTACGCCGAATAGCTTCACAGTTGTTCTATCATTTGGCATAAAATTCTCCCCTTAGGGGGATTAAATTAACTAAACCTTACTATACTATAAAATCCATAAGATTCAATGACTTTACTGGATTTGGTGAACCAGGTAGTAAAAGTTCGAGATACAATTTGCACAGCAAATTGTTCTGGCGAAGCCAACTCGAATTTCTACTACCTGGTGGACTCCGAGCGGATTCGTTCGACTGAGTTCACCACAAGTCGAACCGGTAACCTCCTCTGCCCGCCTCTGGTGGGCTCATTGTCCCGAAAACTTTGGTGGACCTCGTCCGAGCCAGTTGGAACCAAATCTTGATAGAAATTCAGAATTTTTCATTTATCAACTCCTCTTCCAAAATCTGCTTGATGTCGGGGTAACTCCTTATTTTGTCTCCTTCATTCATACAAACTGCCCTTGCACTATCTATATCTCCTCGACGTAAATACATAATCAATGTCCGCACACAAGACACTCCGCGTCTATCATTCTTTTCAGCCTGCAAAACATCAAGCTTATCGGCAAGCATTTCCATAGGATTTTTTTCTTGTTTTGATTCTTGGTTTTCCATAATGGTTCTAATAGTAACTGATTTGGACCCAAGCGGATTCGAACTGGTGACCTCTTCATTGTTCCGATAATCGAGGTGGACCCAAGCGGATTCGAACCGCTGACCCCCTCATTGCAAATGAGGTGCTCTACCAGCTGAGCTATGGGCCCACCTCGATTATCGAGAATCCTCGATTTATAAAAATTTTAAATGCTAATTAGACCCTCTATACGACTTCTTTTCTTCCATGACTTAATTTCACTCTCACGTTTCCTAGCTAACGACATAGTATCATGAAACTCAGTATGCACGATTTTCCATGGCATAGATCTTTTTGTCGATTTCACTAATCCGGCATTATGCAGCTTAAATCTTTTTTCCAAATCATTACAACAACCAATATAATGGCTACTATCTGTTTTTGATTTTAATATATAAATATTCGGCATTTAAAATTTATAAATCGGGACAAATGAGGCGCTCTAACCATCTGAGCTAAGGGCCCACCAAAATTATCGAAAATATAGCTAACCTAATAGCCCAATAATCAACTATTAACAAATAACTGAATTATGCTATATTTTATCATGGTTCTTTTCTATATGAAAGAGGATGCGAATGATCACCGTGACACCTAAAGCCGCAGAAAAAGTAAAAGGGCTTTTGAGTCAGGATGGCTCTATATTTCTAAGAATGTTTGTTAAGGGAGGCGGATGTTCAGGTTTTGAATATGGAATGTCGATTGAAGAAACTAAAAACGATACTGATAACGAATTTGAATCTGAAGGTATTAAAATAATCGTTGATCCGATAAGTATCCGCTATCTGGATGGTTCTGAAGTATATTGGGATGAAAAAAGTATGCTTGGAGGACAATTTGGAATTAAGAATCCCAATGCAAAGGGCACCTGCGGATGTGGTCAGTCATTTGAACCCCGTTAGAAGTAGCCTCGCCGAGGTCTTGTAGACTTGCGATTTTATCGCAAGCGAGACTTCTAACGGGGTGAACCAAATTAAATCCCCTACCGGGGATTTAATATTGGTGCGCGCGCCAGGGATCGAACCTGGGGCCTCCAAATTATCAGTTTGGCGTTATACCACTTAACTACACGCGCATTTTAATTTTTGTACTTAAATATAAATCAGTAAATGCATATATATTAGACATCAATTCTGCTTTTTTTTCAACACTTCCAAAATAAATAGAGCAGGTTCCATGACGAAACGACTCCTTATAGGTAAAGCTACTCCTTAAAATCTTAGAAATATATGGCTTATAAAATTGACTGTCATTAAAGCCTAATATACTTTTCCAGAATCTTTTCTCTTCTTCAAGGTTCATATTTGGATAAAGATGTAGCTGAGCTTTTAACTTTTCTTTTGGCACATCCAAAAATTCATCTAGCCATTTTATAAAAAATGCAACTATTTTTGGGTCTGTATTGGCTAGTGATATCTTTGAATAGTTTGTCTTACTGCCCTCTCCCAAATAAAGCATGAGCCCTGCGACAAAAAATGCATCCCTCGGTATCTTTGATATTTTTAAGGAACAAACGTCATAAATTCTTTTCATCCTCTCGCTACGTTTACTCCGCATAGTTTCCCTAAATTTCTCTCTGCTCGCTTCTCCTTTTCTCCATCCATCTCTCCTAAGTTCCAGAATTTTTTCTTTACTTAATGGAAAATGTCTAAGCCACTCACTAAGTGTACTTTTTGCGACTGGAACCTGGATCAATATGGCACTATAACTAAGGTTATTTTCGGTACGTAATTTTAGCGCTTTTGCTTTTAACTCTTTATGCATATAATTAATCGAACTATTGAATTTATATTATATAATACCATAGATGGGCTTTTACCACAATTAGCCTTACCGACACACGACAAAATAAAAAGAGGTCCTGCGACTTTAAGCCGCAAGAATAAATTATAAATTAAAAAAGCAACCGATTAAGGTCGCTACTATTAAACTCTAGCCAGAACTTTCTCCGCGATACTGTCAGTAAGCTCCATCAGATTTTCTGAATCAAATTTTGTAAATCTCCTAAGCATCATTAAACTTGTTCTAAGCATATCGCCCTCAACGCACATCGGAACAGTTTCACGCAATAGACCATCCAGCGCCAAAAGACGACTGAAGAAAATGAATCTCATTACATCTTCGTTCCGATCATCTGTATCTTTGGGATAAGATTCCAGAACACTGTCAAGGATATAAATATTGATAAGGCAATCGCTCAACTTCATCAAAAGAACCTGCTTGTTAGGGAGTTCATCGGTAAAGCGTTGCATAGCCGCTCCAATCAGCAAGATTACGGCCTTTTTTGCATTGTCCAGATATCCACGCATTTTTTCGGCAACAGTATCGGGCTCCGAAGCCATACCTACTGGCATACTCATTACTTCGTCAAAAAGCTTCTTTGCAATTTTGATTAAAGGCAAGCTACCTTTCACTGATTTCCTTAGCAACATCCCGACAGCAAGCATGCGATTAATCTCATTTGTTCCCTCAAAAATACGATTAATGCGCGAATCATGATATGCCCGCTCGGCCAAGCTTTCACAATAGCCGGAACCGCCGTGTATCTGTACATTTTCATCAACAATAAAATCAAGGGCCTCACTGCATAAAACTTTTGCAAGAGAGCATTCGATGACAAATTCATCAATGGCCCTTAGCACGGCCTTACTATCTTTAGCGTCCACGCTTCTTACTGACTGTTCCAGATGTCCAGCTGTACGATAAACAATTACTTCTACTTCATAGGCAGAAGCATACATTTGAGCCAATTTGTATCTGATAGCCCCAAAATCAGAAAGAGGTTTTCCGAATTGTTTTCTTTCTTTCGCATAGGAAACGGAATCCTTCAATGCTTCCCGAATACCACCCAAGCACGCGGCTGCCAGCTTGAACCTTCCCAAGTTCAATACGGTAACCGCCATCTTGAACCCGCCCCCAAGTTCCCCTAAAACATTCTCTGCGGGCACCTTAACGTTATCCAAATACAAATACGCGGTTGAAGAACCTTGAATACCCATCTTATGCTCTTCCTCGCCACAACTAATTCCTTTGAAAACTCTTTCTACGATAAATGCAGTCAGACCGAGTTTCTGTCCATCATGGGTACTTGCCTGTGCAAATACCGTATAAACATCGGCAAAGTTACAGTTGGTCACAAACTTTTTCTGACCATTGAGAACAAAATGGCTTTTATCTTCAGATAGGACCGCTGTTGTCTTCACCGCATTCGCATCAGAACCTGCGATATCTTCGGTTAAACAATATGCCCCGATATATTTCCCGCTTACTAATAGTGGGAGATATTTTTTCTTTTGCTCTTCGGTTCCATATAGTTTAATCGGTAAAGTTCCAATACCGGCATGAGCCATTGCGGAGACGGCAAATGATGCTTGTCGTGCTAACTCCTCACAAGTAATCGCAGAAGCAACGGCACCCAAATCCAAACCGCCATATTCTTCGGGGACTTCTAAACCCAAAGCACCCAGATCGCCTAATCCGGCAAGTAATAATCTTGTTAAAGCAAAGTTTTTTTTCTCAATTTCAACTAAATTCGGAAGAACTTCCCTATCCATAAACTCACGAATAGCTTGAGCAATTAAATGTTGTTCCTCGGTCAGATTGTGAACCGTAAAAACCTCATTTTTGTTATTTCCGGCAATGTAATCGGACGGAATAATGAAACTCCCACCTGTCATTTTGGACCTCACTGTTAAAGAACCCGAGTATATTTAACGCCTTAATCTTTTTTGTGTCAATCATGCATTTCCCTAAAACCCTTGCCAAAATAATGATATTGTGGTAAATTTATAACACCTCCATGATTAATGGCCTTGAACAAGTTAATAAAGCCCTGAAGAAGAAATTTGGGTCTAGAAAGCTCGTATTCGGGCAGGGTTATAATGGGGCAAAAATTGTTTTCGTAACAGATCCGCCGACCATGAAAGAAATCGAAGAAAATAAGCCCATCACCGGAAATTCAGAAAAAATGCTCTACAAACTCCTTAGATCTGCCGGAATAAATAAAAATAAAGTTTACGTAACCAATGTAGTCAAATATACCGTAAACGGCAGAGTCCATACTCAAAAAGAAATTAAATCATCCGTATCATTTCTTAAAGATGAAATAAAGAATATTCAACCGGCAGTAGTTGTAACTCTCGGAACCACGGCACTGACAGGAATAGGATTGAGACAACCTCTCGTTAATGTCCGCGGACGCACATTCAATTTTGGCAGTTATGATCTTCTCCCGACCCATCATCCCGAAAGTGTCTTAAAAAATCCGTCTTTTGAACCGGAGCTTGTGGCCGATTTCATAAAATTAAAAGATTTGCTCAAGGTTAAAAAGGAAACAAAAGAAGAAACTCTAAACTAAAATCCCCTCATGCATGAGGGGATTTTAGTTTAGAAAGTAGAGCTACTTCTACTTTCTTCTCATTACTTTTTTTACTGCCTCTTTAATAGATTTTACGCCCATTCCAAATGCTTCAATCAATTCCGTAGGCTCACCGGATTCACCGAATCTGTCCTGAACTCCGATAAACTCCTGGGGGACAGAATAATTTTTTGCTAAACATTCAGCAATCGCTGAGCCCAATCCCCCATTAACCTGATGTTCCTCAACTGAAACAACAGCTTTGCATTCTTTTGCTGCTTTGATAATTGTTTTTTCATCAAGCGGTTTAACCGTATGGGAATTTATCACCATACAATCAATCTGTTCTTTTGCCAATTCTTCGGCCGCAATTAAGGCATTATACAAAAGCATTCCGCAACCGATTATGGCAACATCTTGCCCGTCTCTTAATACTTCTGCTCGACCTATCTCAAAAGGAGTTTCGGGAGTAGTAAAAACTGCTGATTTTTCTCTGCCAAATCGTATATAAGTTGGCTTTCCATTAAAAGCTACGGCAACCGTAACCTTCTGCGCCTCAACCGCATCGCAAGGAACCACAACCACCATATTCGGCTGAACTCTCATTAAAGCGATATCCTCAAGCTGTTGATGCGTTGCACCGTCGGAACCTACGGAAATACCGGCATGCGCACCGCAAATCTTAACAGGAACATTATTTAGAGAAATCGTCGTCCTTATCTGCTCGTTATTCCGGCCGGGGCTGAATGCAGCATAAGAAGCCATAAAAGGAATTTTTCCATAATTAGCCATACCTGAAGCAACCGTTGCCATATTCTGCTCGGCAACTCCTAATTGAATAAATCTTTCCGGAAATTTTTGCTGAAACCAATGGATTCTGGTTGACTCGCTTAGGTCGGCACAAAGTACAACAACTCTATCATCTTTCTCACCTGCCTCAACTAATCCCTTGCCAAAACCATCCCGAGTAGGAACCATCTGAATATTTACGGCATCCGTTAAGCCATCTACTAGTTTTGAGTCCTTATTTATCATTACTTATATTATGAGCTTAGCTCCTAAAGTATCTGCCCCAGTTTCCTGAGGCAGACGAATTAAAAGCAAATATTTGCTACCAATTTATTTACATGTATTACAGTCGCTACCATGAACACAATTATTGCAACAGCTGCAATAATTAGAAAGATAGATCAAAACCCCGATAACTACAATGCTCTGGAAAAAATTATTTGAATCCCAGTTAAGCAAGCTCTGATTAAAAAATATTGCCCAGACAAAACCAATACCCGAAAGCCAAGCTAACCAAACTAAAACAGTGGCCACACCGTGATGCAAACATTTACAGCTTCCCTTCATTTAATATCACCTCCCCTTTCTTTCATATTTTTTAGCAAACATAGCAAGTGAAAATATCTACATATTGATACCTGCCATATTTGTGAACAAAACCTATTTATCACCAAATCTCTCTAATCTTTTCAAAATTCCCTGATGACCAGAATCTTCGAGCATTTTATAAAAGTAATTCTCATCAAAAAATCTCAATATATCAAATCGACTTACCACTCCTACTAATTTTTTATTATCATCAATGACCGGTATTGGATTTACCCTATGATGCTGAATAAATTCTTTAGCTAAATCTTCAACTCTAACATCTGGACTAACCACCAAGGGATCTGTATTCATCATGTCTCTTACTCTAACTAATTTAATTATATTAAATTGCTCCCTAATGGCTTGGCCACTATTATCATCGGGTAATGCATGGTCAAGAATATGTAAAAGAGACGGCAGATGGGTGGCATAACTCTGACTGACCATATCATAGGCCGTTACTATCCCCAGCAAAATGCCCTCCTCATTAACAACCGGAAAGCCGTCATAATTATATTTCTCAAACAATTGTGTCGCTTTCTCAAGATTATCTTCAGCATTAAGAGTAATTAACTTATCGGTCATTATATCAGCGACTTTTACGATATTGTGGCTACTCATATATCTATTATATTACATTATTAAACTTGCGTATTTCATCTTATACACACCCTCATCCCGCATTATTATTGATGTTCAGATCTTATTTTTCCGTCCAAAGTCCTTAATCTGGCCAAAAATTGCTTTGATTGCTCAGCTTTCTTAAAAATATCTTCCGGTCCTGAACCTGGCGGATTGCCATGCCATCGAAAATCATGCTCTATCTCCAGGATTCCCCTACCTGGTATCGTATGGGCAATTATCACTGTCGGTTTCTCAAAAATAGCTTTTGCCTCTTCCGTTGCATCAATAAATTGCTCGATGTTATGACCATCAACTTCAAGAACATGCCAATTAAAAGCTTCATATTTTGCTCTTAATGATTCCAGGGGCATAATATCCTCTGTATTCCCGTCTATCTGGATATTATTGCGGTCTATCACGCCAACCAAATTAGATAGTTTATATTTTCCTGCAAACATCACCGATTCCCATATATTTCCGGCATCGTGCTCACCGTCAGACATCAGACAATAAATTCTATTTTTCTTTCCGTCCATTCTGTGTGCATAAGCAATTCCACAGGCCTGTCCAAGACCGGCACCTAAAGGACCTGAAGTCGTCTCAACTCCCGGAAGACGCTCTCTTTCCGGATGACCCTGCAGACGAGTACCGAATTTTCTCAAAGTCTTCAGTTCTTCAACCGGAAAATATCCCGCCTGAGCCATTGAAACATATCTTATCGGCGTAATATGGCCATTCGAAAGTATTAGCCAATCTCTTTCATCCCAGCCCGGATTCTTCGGATCATGATTTAAAATATGGAGATACATCGCCGTAAAAATATCAGCCATCCCCAATGGCCCGGCAGTATGCCCCGATTTTGCCTCGGTCAGCATCTCAATCAAAAGCTCCCTCGCCTGATTGGCCTTAAGTTCTAATTCTTTTATTTTATCGTCGTGGATATAATGACTCATTGGGCCATATATTTACTTGCTACCATATTCATAAACGGATAAAAATACCTATCTAGATCTTTTAAATCTGTGTTATATTCCTTTCCACCTAATACACCGTCACAAAATACTTCTTTTAAACGTCCTATCTCCAATGCACGTCCTCGCCATCGTGAATCTTCTAATGTGAGATCAAACAGCTCCAGAGCCCTCGCCACTGCTCCATCAAAAGATTTTTCATCTTTTCCTTGCCATTTTGCCGCCCGCCCTGCTTCTGTACCGATATTCGCAAGTTGTTCAGCCAAAGACAGGTTATACCACCTACCTTCAGCTAAATTTTTATGCATATAGCTCATCTTTTATTCCAAAATTAACTTTCCCACAATTTTTTTAATCTTCTCTTGTATCTCGAAACTCTCTACACTTCTTGTTCTATTTCCCAACGAAGGTTTAAGATTTATCATCGAGTCAAATTCTATCATATCATCTCCGCTTTTATCAGGATACAAATTTATTCCCCACATATCCTCACTTTTTGACTGACATTCTTCGTGCAACTTAACAGCTTCATCAATGTGAAGCTCGCCCCCCAATGCCATAATACTTTGTTCTATATCTATCGCACCCTTAGCTAAATCGCCGAATCGCTCTTGGGCAATTTTCTTTAGTTCATCTTTAGTTATGGGTTCTTTAATTATTCTTATTTCGGACATAAAATTTTATAAAAAATTGTTTCCCCTTAACCTAAAGGATGGAGAAAACAACAATTATAACTATAAATGATATATAAAATATTCTTTTTCTATGACTTTTATTAAATTTAACTACACAAAGCAGAGATAGAACAAACGGAACTAGGCCTTTCAAGGTTATCCAGTTTACGATACCCGTCAAGATAGAGTATACATTAAAAATCATTTCAGACTCAAAGGTAGTAGAATTAAAAAATAACAACAATACAGATAGATTAGATATCAGCCATAAAAAGAAGAATACTTTAGCTGCAATCTCTAAAGCGCTATAACCCTCCTCCTCAGAAATAATATCCGTATTGTTTAATTTCAGATTCTGAAAATTCTGACCATCCTCTTGTTTGTAGTTATCTTCTTCCATTTTGATTTTTACATTTTGAATTTACAACAGAATATACATCGCAGCCAATGAGATACACCCCGCCAACAGACTACTCAAAGACACGACTACATATTCCTTAAAATTTTTTACTTCGTCCTGTCTTTCGACTACGTTTCTTTGGATTTTAGTAGTCCATATACCGGCTACAATAAACAAGGACATAAAGAACATCGAGAAAGACGCTACTAATGCAAATGTTATGATCGGCCGAAATATTATAATGATCAGGTTCACAAGTTCTAAGCACTAAACCCTAAATTCTAAACAATATCAGAATCCAAATCTTCGAAACTTTTTTGATTTAATATTTGAATCATTTGAATTTATTTAGAGTTTAGATATTGGGGTTTGGGATTTTACATAAGTTCCGCTATCTTCAAAACATGTTGCACTAGCGTATTCGTATACCCAAACTCATTGTCATACCAGGAATAAACAGCGCAAAGATTACCGTCCACAACTTTGGTTAAAGAAAGGTCAACAACGGCAGTGCATGGTTCCCCTATCATATCCGTTGATACTATCTGGTCATGGGTCGTCCTTAAAATCCATTTCCATCTAGGTTCTTTTTCCGCATCTTCTAATATCTTATTTATTTCTTCGGAAGTTGTGTCGCGTTTTGCAAGAAATGTTACAGCCGAAATAGAACCAGTTATAATTGGGACTCTCATAGCCATTCCGTCAAATTTACCTTTTAGCTCAGGCACAACACGAGTAACTGCAATTGCAGCACCGGTCGTAGAAGGCGCAATATTTACCGCCGCTGCCCTTCCCCTTCTATAGTCCTTGCCCTTAGTCGGTCCGTCAATCAATGACTGGCTTGCAGTATATCCATGAATTGTATTTAAAAATGCCTTCTCAACTCCAAGCTTTTCGCTAAGAATATCCATAACCGGAGAAACAGAATTTGTAGTACACGAACCATTTGAAGTTATCTTGCAGGTACTTAAATCTTCTTCATTAATACCCATTAATACTGTCTTGCCGTCAGGTCCGTCGTCATCTTTTGCAGGTGCAGTTAGTACAACTCTTTTGGCGCCAGCCTTAATATGAATAGACGATTTATCAAATCCCTCATAAATACCGGTTGCCTCAACTACAATATCTACCCCCAATGCTCCCCATGGAAGCATTTCGGGATTCTTCTCTTGAATAAATAAGCTCTCCTTACCGCCAACAACCAGATATTTTTTTCCGTCCTTTTCTCTAGTCTCAATCTTATTTTCAAATCTTCCATATGCTGAATCATATTTCAAAAGATATGCTAAGTTTTCCAGATCACCAAGATCATTAATCGCAACTACCTCCAACTCCGGCCTTGAAATCGCCAACTTTAAGAATGCTCTTCCAATCCGACCAAAACCGTTTATTGCTATTTTCGCTTTACTCATAGATTTATTTTTATGCTTATTTTGCACCCTAATACTTACAGTTTACATTAACTTAGCCACAGGAGCAAAGGACTTCCTGTGTATTTCGCAAGGACCCAGAGATGCTAGTTTTACCTGATGATATTTAGTTCCATACCCCTTATGCTTTTCAAAGCCATATCCCGGATACTTCTTCGCATAACGAACCATCATTTTATCGCGGTAAACTTTGGCAATTATCGAAGCACAGGCAATCACAAATACCTTTTGATCTCCCTTCGTAATAGCAACCTGATCCATACCTAACTTAGGAATTTTATGCGGACCATCAACTAGAACGATGGATTTTGGATTTTGAATTTTGTATTTTGTATTATGGTTTTTTAAATCTTTTTCATAATACCTACTACTTAATACAAGTTTTTTAATCGCTCTCCGCATAGCCTCCCTTGATGCATTATAAATATTTAATCTATCTATAGTATTCGGATAAGCATAAGTCAACTGAAATTTCATATCTTTCTCGAATATTAATTTTTCAGCATATTCCTCACGTTGTTTAATCTGCAATAGCTTAGAATCTGTCACGCCATCAAGCTCCCTGTGTTTACGTTCAAAAAAACCCTTCTCAAAAGCCACCGCACATACCACTACCGGTCCGGCTAGACAACCCATCCCAACCTCATCCACACCAATAATATACCGGTAACCGGATTTAAATAATTTGCGCTCAAGTAATTTGTTTGGTAACTTCATGACAGTTGATTAATAAAAAAAGTGATTCAAATAATGAAAGCTCCCGACGTTGACTTCAATAGACCCTGTCACATATGTGGCTCAAATAATTTTGTTTACCGGGGAATATTAAAATTAAGACAACTGGAGATGAATAAGCCTGTTATTCCATATGCTCAATTTAATCTTTGTAATGAATGTGTGCTAAACGGATGGATTCTTCTTTCAAACAGCGTTCAGGTTATAACTGCAATATCTTATTTTAATACAAAGAGTCATGAGTTCAAACATTTCCTCTCTCCCTATCCTCCGACTCTATAAATTCCATACTTAATAGTATGGGATTATTATTTAACCATACTTTTTGAAGCACGGGTATCTTGCTGAAGTCACTAATAATCGATTATAATACATATACTATTACTATGAATCCCGTTAGAGACCTACAAATTTAAGCATTTTAAATAAGCGGTAGCTAGCATTTCTAAACGGATAATATTAAAAAATAATTAGGCACGGTTGTGGCAAAGCCACAACCTGTCTCTAACGGGATGAATAACAAAATAAAATACGCAACTTATCTCGCCTTGGGAACTGCATTAATATCGGGATTCAGTAATTTTCTTGCCAAAATTGCCGTAACCGCAGTGAAGGATCCGATTGTTTTCACAACTTTAAAAAATGGAGTTGTCGGATTACTGTTGACTGGACTTATTATCGGTATGAAAAAATGGCCTGAGATTAAGAGACTTACGCGCAATCAATGGCTCAAGCTTGGAACCGTTGGAATCGTTGGCGGTTTTATTCCTTTCGCCCTATTTTTCACCGGACTTTCCAAAACTTCGGCCATTAATGCATCTCTCATCCATAAGACGCTATTTGTCTGGGTACTTCTTCTCGCTATTCCCCTGCTGAAAGAGAAGGTTTCAAAAGGTTTGCTGGCCGGCATGGCTCTTATATTCGGAGCCAACCTGCTTATCGGTGGATTTACCGGATTTAAATTTAATACAGCTGAACTGATGATACTTGGAGCAACGGTCTTATGGGCAGTCGAGAATATCGTTGCTAAAAAGGCTCTAAAAGATCTGTCATCGCTTACCGTAGCTTCTGCGAGAATGGTTTTTGGCTCTGTTATGCTTCTTGGACTTATTGCATGGCAAGGTAATCTAAGCATGCTATCCGGCCTAAATGGAACTCAATGGATATGGACATTAATGGCCAGCGCCCTATTATCCGGTTATGTCTTAACCTGGTACACCGCCCTCAAGTATGCCCCTGCATCTTACGTCGCAACTCTTCTCGTCCCCGCAACCTTAGTCACCAACGTCCTCTCAGTAGTATTTATTACCCACTCCCTGACCGGCTTAATGGTCATGAGCGGAATCCTCTACACTGCGGGCACAGCACTTGTGATATACTTCGCAAGAAAATCAGAACTTTCTCTGTCTCCGGTTTTGAATTAATTTTTCTAAATTACTATGGACGGTATTTTACGTTGCTCACGCTATGCATTCGGCCCCAACCGATTGCATTATTGCGGACCCGATGCTAACAAAGAGATAGGTGAATATATTAAGAACAGTGAAACTGATTTGGGTTTAGCGCACCTGATGAAACAATTTCAAACCATGTTCCCCTATTTAAAGCGCATCTCGGAAGCAAATAGTATTGCCGACCCCTTTGATGACAAAGTTGTTGAGGCCTATTGGCTCGGAAATGACCTTCTTGAGACAATCGAGAAAAAAGTTTTTTATAATCATCTCGTTGATGATCATAAAATACCTAAAAAACTGGGGCGCAAGGATTTTAGACTGGTTGAAAATAAGATACAGCAGGGAGCAGTCCCCCATCATTCATTCCATGTCCTAGATATCTGGAAAAGAACCGGCAACCTACAAATCGAGCATACACTGGAAAGTATGGACGAATGCCGGATAAGCTGGGGGAAAGTTACTAAACTCGATGGCCCCAATGTCTATGCAAGCGTAGAACCACTCTTATATCACAACGGCAAAATGTTTATCGGAGACCCAATCGAAAAAAAGATGCTCCGCCGTCTTGAATCCACATATGATATTGAACAAATGAAAGCCGGAGATATAATCAGCATTCACTGGAGCGTCCCCTGCGAAGTCATCACTGAGAAACAACTCAAATCATTAAAATATTACACGAATCTCCATCTCCAACTCGCCAATCAAACTATATAACCAACAGAATGAAATCATTCTAACATTCTGCAGAATGTTAGAATGATTTCATGAATCTGAGAAAATCTTTACCGTAGGGAGAGAGTGCGTGGACAACCTGACGGCCTTTATATTTTTTATTCAAAAGTCCTGCAAGAACAAGCGACTTGGTATGCTGTGAAATGGTTTTAAAATTAGAACTTAATTTATTCGCAATATCATAAACGCTAATCCCCTCATTCTCGGAAACTAGAGACAGTATCGAAATACGCCTATGATTAGCCGCCCCCTTAAAATAACGCTCGAGTTGTTTTGGTGTTTTCATATGTTTAATAATTAATAATACTATTTTATTTATATATCCCATCCCCCTTCTCTATTCTCTATATCATATCCCTAAATAATATTCCAACATTCTGCAGAATGTTGGAATATTATTTAGGGATAATTGTTTGGGGGTTGCTGGTTAAAGATCGCCGGCTATTCCAAAAACTAGTTTGAGTTTATTCCTGTCTCTTTTGGAAATTTTAAATCCATCCCGAGTCGAAAGAATAAATACTCTTTTGCCAATCCAAAATCTCAGGTACCGATCACTGATTTTATTCGGCTTTATGAATTTAGGAACACGATATTCTCCGCCATCTTCCTCAATTTCAGTAGAGAAAAAAGTCTCATTCCCTAACCCCATCTCAGCAAATATCTTTTTCATGAATTAATCATACCCCAACCTGAAACCGGCGCAAGCCAGTCCGAGCCAGAACTCAGCGGAGATTTTCAAAAAACCCCGCTTCGGCGGGGTTGGGGTGGGTGGAGTATCTGGGGTTGTTGGGATTATCGTCTTTGTTTGGTATGGGGATTTTTAATTCAATATTTTAGGTAAAATAAAACCACCCTCGCGAGGAGGATGGATGATTGGGTGGGACGATTTTTAACCTGCACTCTGGTCAACGGTGGCCAAACCGCTAATCAGGCGAGTTGAGTTGTTTCGACTAGTTTCCACATAGGATTTGCCGTCCAGCATGCAGACTTAGCCGAACTCGCCAGTGCCCCTTTCTCCAACCACCCCACCCGGCAGTATGGATAAGTTCACTGGTACTTGCATCATAACATATTTCAGATAGATTTGTCAATTTATTTATCTCCCCTATTCCCGTATTATTAGCTTGTGCAAATCTATGTTTTTGGTAATGAGGACCTGGAGATGGACTCATTGCCGTTAAAAATACTGCCGGAATTAAAAAAACTCTTTCCTGAGATCGATTTTGTGACTAAAGATCCGAATGAGGATTGGGATGACGTTGGAGATATTACCATCATCGATACTGTTGTCGGCATAACAGATGTTAAGGTTTTTGATACCTTAAAAGACTTTATCCGCGCTCCCCGCTTCTCCCTGCATGACTTCGATGCCTACACCAACCTCCTCATGCTCGAAAAATTAGGAAAAATTAAAAAAGTGACAATAATTGGCATAAGCCCGAGTATCCCACAACAAAAGACCATAGAAGAAATAGAAGATATTATAAAAAATGAAGCTCTAAATTTATAATTTAGAGCGAAATCCCGTACCAAATCCGCCCCCTTTCCTAATGGCGGTCAGCGGAAAAATTTGGTGTGGGATAAAAATCATCCCGCCACGGCGGGACGATTTCCAAAGAGGACGCCATCAAAAAAATTACTTCTTTATTAACTTCTTAATCTCTTTTACCTCCTCGAGTAGCTCCGCATCTCTTTTTGCCTGAAGATCGCGATGAGCATGGTCATGCTTCAAATGCCACAAATAAATACCCAAAAAGACCACCATCGTAGCAAGGTTTAGAATGAGCGATTCTTCAACTTCCCCCAGAACAGGCAGAAACATTATATGCCAGAACTGATTTTTTATTTTCATCGTATAAACAATATGACTAGCTTCTCCCACCTATCTTCTCGACCAGCTTTTTATCTTCGTAACAAATTGCTTAAATTAATCTCAATTTGGATTATAATTTTCAGGCCATGTTTCCCGAAGTCTCAACACCCAAAAATTATATAGCCAAATGTTCAATTAATTTAAGCAATTTGATGCTCGAAAAAAGAAAGGTCTGCGAAATAGGCGTGAGAAGCTATAAGATAACATTATCAACCAACAAAAAATAGTAATTGCGGGAGAGTTTATTTATGGGGATTCTCGGAGCTCGACGGAGCGACCCCCATGCTGGGGACAAGGAGCCGGCGAAATTTCAGCAGAAATTATCGCCGTGCCCCAGAAATAAATTCTCCCGCAATTACTATTACCCTACGCCTTATCCCACTTAACCTTAAGGAAGTGAGAAGCACAGCTCATGCATGGATCATAGGCGCGTATGAGCTTCTCTATTTCTAACTCTATTTTCTCTTTTGGCGTATCGGCAATGAGAAGACCATCAACCAGGGTCGCGATATCCCTCTCAATATTCATCTGATTCTGTCCGGTCGGAACGATAACCTCCCCTTCTTTAATATTACCGTCCGGCATAAGATGAACTTTATGATACAGCGTACCGCGCGGAGCTTCAATAACTCCCACTCCGACAGCATCTCGATTCGGTTTTTTAATCAATGGTTCTTTAACGAATTTATTATTCGTCAGCATATCTATTGCCTCATCCACGGAATGAAGGGTCTCGATAGCCTGCGCAAGATTATTGAAAAATATGTCTGTCGAGGGAAATAGCTTAAGAACATCCTTCAAGGATTCTCTTGTTTTTGGATGAAGTTTGTCTTGAGCGAGATTTATTCTGGCTAAAGAACCTACCATATATTCGGTTCCCTTATACTCATAACCCGAGGCCTGCGAATATGGTATTACCGTATGTTCGAGATGGTCCCGATATTTATCCTCCCCATATGACTCGCCTAGACTTGTTACGATTTTTCCTGTTATATAACCAAAAGTATCATCGGGAACAAGAGCCATAAAATGAGTTTTTCTGTCAAAGTGAAACGGAGCCTTAAGAAATACATCCACAAGGCGCAAAACCGCCAGCCTGACTGCCTGAAGTTTCTTAATTGCTTCTTTTATCCCTTCGTCATCGGGATAATGCAAAAATCCGCCGATAGTAGGATATGTCGCATGCACACTGCGTCCGGCAATTAAATTAGCCAGAAAATTACCTGCTCCCTTTATATCAAAGGCATCGTGCAACTGCTGATGCTGATCAGGATCGCTTTCATCAAAATCAAGAAATGCATCTTTTCCGTAAATATCAGGCATGGCAAAAAGATACAGATGCAAAGCATGGTCGCGGATTATTAATCCATGCATCGTTAAAGCCCGAAGCAATCTTGTCTGTTCTGTCGGCTTGATATCTAAAGCATGCTCACAGGCTTCAATAGCACACATTATGTGGGCATTTGAACAGGTCCCGCAGATTCTCGCTAGATGCTGAGGAATCGAGACTATCGGCTTGCCCTTCATTGCTTCAGTAAAAAATCTCTTATATTCAGTTATCCCAAAATGAACCTCGGTAGCTTTTCCGCCCCTTATTTTAATATCAAGAGAAGCCGCTCCTTCGACCTTAGTCATTTCATCCATTTTCATATCTAAATCAACTGTGTGCATCGTAAGATAATTTTTAATTTATAATTTAGAATTTTTATTGAATTTTACAATTTCTTAATTTTAAAAATTAAGTCATTGAGAATTTATTGAAAATTACTGTAACTCTGGTCTTAACATTTTAACTACCGCGTTAGTTTTTTCTAAAAATACCTTTGGATCCATAGGGCAACCGGGAATATCTGCATCAACCTTTACCACATCAGCTACTTTTAATACTTTCGGAAGTGCACCAAACTTATCTATCAAAAACTGAATTGCATTCTTTTGATCGTCGGTAAATGTATTTCTCTGACCGGCCGGTAAACCGATTACCGCACAGGCACCAACAGCGACAAGAATTTTAGATCTGCTTCTTATGTCCTTAAGTTTTGCTTCGTGTTCCGGCGAAGCAATAGCACCCTCGATAAAAGCAACATCGAATTCATCCATGATATTATGCTTTTTCAAAACTCGTGCATGCCGAAAATCAAATATTTTTTTCCATTCCTGCCAATGATCATTCATTACCTCTGTAAAGATAACTGTATTATCTTCACAGCAAGAAAAAGAGAACCATCCGACTTTTATTTTTTCGAACGGCTTTTCGACAGGAACAGCAGAAGCCTCACCGTTCCCTGAAACAGAAACCGGAGCAAGTGCAGTTGCCAGAAGCATTTTTAAATCCTTATCTGTATCTCCTAGCTCGGCTTCTTTTCCTGTCATTTTAATATTTTGCTCAATTAATTTAGTTAAAGTCATAAGTTCTCCTCCCCTATTTATCAGGGTCGCGCCTATAATTTCACCGCTTGTATCAATAAATATTCTCCCATAAGCTCCCTCTTCGGGTGAACCTCGAACAATGACTTTTCTGTCAGGCAGAGGCCTGACGTCTCCAACCATAGCGATACCAAGACCCAATCCCTGGGTTGTATAAAAAGATACTGACTTAAACGGCTTCCTTTCACGACCAACCATATTAATAGCCGCTGTCTTCCCCTGTTCCTGCGCATTAACCCAATTGCCAAGCTGAACAACTTCACCAAGTATCAAATCATTGAATTCTGAAGAATCTCCGGCAGTATAAACATCAGGCAAGCTGGTCTCCAAATATTCATTTGCAAGTATTCCTCTGTTTCTCTTTAAACCTGATGACTCAAGCCATTTATGATCACAAACCACTCCGATACCTGCAACGATCATGTCACAATCAATCTGTGTTCCATCCTTTAAAATTACTCCTGCTACATGCTCGTCCCCGAGAATTTTCTGAACTTCCATCTTATGTATTATTTTCACTCCAGCTTTTTCCAAAGAAGCCTCAATCATCTTTCCTGAGTTCTCATCCAGAAATGGTTCCCAATAATAATTCTCCATCATTACTAAGGTAACTTCCTTTCCGGCCATCCTTAAAAGATCAGCCGTTTCAAAGCTTACGAAACCGCTACCGATAAGAACTGCCGACTTAGCATCTTTAAGCTGATCAAGAATACCCTTAGTCTCCTCCAGCGTCCTGTAATAATGGACTCCCTTTTTGTCTGCTCCTTCAATCGGCCATCGTCTGGCATGAGCACCTATGGAAAGCAGTAATTTTTCATAACCAACTTCTGTACCATCATCAAGTTTTATTACTTTTTTGGACGAATCAAGAGATGTGGCAACCTTTCCTTTCAATAGCTCTACTTTATTATCTGAGTACCATTCTTTTTTCTTGAGCCAAACGCTATCAAAAGGCACTTTTCCAAGAAAGAATGACGGCTTAGAGAGCATTATTCTGGAATAGAATCTGTATGGCTCATCACTAATTATCGCTAAAGAACCTTCCGGATCGTTCTTTCGGATAGTTTCAGCTGCCGTTGTCCCGGCAACACCTCCACCGACAATTAAATATTTATAGTTCATAATAAACATGACAAATGACAAAACCCAAATGACTAATCAATGTCAAAGCTCAAATTTCAAATTTTTTGACATTAGGATTTAGGATTTGATTTGTCATTGGAAATTTGTCATTAAGATTTCCCTATTCTGGATATATCTGTTTTCCATCTTTATCAAAAAGAAGAATAGCTTTCGTCGGACAAGACTGTGCCGACATGAGTAACGTCTCATCATCGATAGCATCTGGTCCGATAACTACCACCTTATTTTCATTATCAAGCTCATAGGTTGCCGACGATACCGCGATGCATGATGCCGCTCCGATACATAGGTCGCGGTCAATCACTATTTTTCCTATTTTCGAATCAGCGCGATTGCGCAAATACTCTTTTTGATTAGCCATACCCTATAAAATGACCAATTTCCAATGACTAATGTCAAATCAATGTCAAAATCCAATTTTTGTCATTTGAACTTTGGATTTAATTCGTCATTCGTCATTCGTCATTTATCATTATTTATTAAAGTTATCTTTTTTACCGTCGGGATCTCTTTCTTTATTATACTCCCTATCATCTGATTATAGGTAACATCTGCGAGATGGCATCCAACGCACGCGCCTTTTATTTCAAGGGTTACCCCTCCCTTATTAAAACCTACCAGCTTAACATCTCCGCCATGCATCTTTATAAACGGCCTGACTTTATCTAGTATAACTTTAATTTTATCCTCCGTCTGCATTCTCATAATTACCCTTTATTATATTCGCTTTTTTTAACCTCGCCACTCAAGTTATTAACTTTTTCGGACAACATAAGATTATTCCTAAGCTTAAAAGCGTTTCCGTGCTTTAATAAACCGAGATAAGAATTTAAACTTTCTGTCTTCGGATTATATGATAAATTTTTAAGCATTCTTCTTTTAGTCGTTGTCCTTAATATCCGATAGTTCGGAAAATGCACCCAGCCCAGGAAATCTACTCCCGAAGCGAGAGTTTTAATATAAACTTTATCCGGATGAAGGCTGAGCTTGAGTTTTTCCGATAAGAGACCGCCTATCTTCGGCAACAGTTCTTCAAGCCAGGACTTATCTTTAGATATTATGACAAAATCATCAGCATAACGAATGTAGTATTTAACTTTTAAGCTATGCTTAATATATTGGTCGAATTCATTCATATAGATGTTAACAAATAATTGTGAGGTTAGATTGCCAAGGGGTAGCCCTCTGCCTGGAGTTTTTGAAAAGCTATAGATAACTTTTTCGAGAAGCCAAATAATATCCTTATCTTGTATATATTCATTCAAAATATCAACTAAAATTTTGTGGTCTATGTTGTCAAAGAATTTTCTAATATCACATTTCAACACCCAGCAAGTAGCAGAATTATTTCTACTGACCTTGCGCCCCATGTCCCGAAACCGATTCAAGGCTTTATGCGTTCCTTTTGCGTCTCTACAAGAAAAAGAATCTGACATAAAAACCCGATTGAAAAATGGATATATAATTCTATAGATTGAATGGTGCAATAGCCGATCCCGAACCGTTGCTTTATTGATATTTCTTGGTTTGGGATCAGATATGTTAAAGGCTTCGTATCCGTCATGCTTATATGCCATTACGTCTAACTCATTATGAAGCTTTATGATATTAGCCATTAGATTCCTCTCAAATTCTTGAACATCTTTGCGTTTTTTCTTTCCCATGATAAACTCCCTCCATGCCTCAAGCAGATTATCAATACTAATTATATCGTTATACTTATGAGTGAATTTGATTCTAGACATAATCCTTTAAGCCCCCCCCCCAAGGCTTTTGCCAGTGCTTCAAAAAGTTAAAGCCGCTTATTTGGTTTGGTTTAAATACTATCAGATCATACCGAAAGCTCATAGATACACCCTGGGTCAGCAGATAGATACGCTCTGGATAGAAATAATAAAGACCTTGGCCGCGGCAACATTTATCCCAAGGCAGGAAAAACTGCCCTATGTCCGTTTGGCTATCCAGAAAGTTGATACGCTAAAAGTGCTTCTGATGATTCTTTGGGAAGCCGGTTCTCTTAAAAATGACCAATACATTTCTCTATCAATAATGATTGAGGAAATTGGTAAAAACCTAGGCGGATGGAACGGTCAGCTCGCAAAACAAAACTCTCCAGCGAAAGCCGGAGAGAAATGAAGAGAGTTGCGACACGGCAAACGCGAACCCGTTGTCATGATTCCACCTGTTGTCAGGCCTGTCGTTGTACGCGTTGAGCCAGCGACCATCGTCGTTACGGTTCGCGTTCAGCAAGTTCGGATCGCCGTCGGATTGCGCGAAACATCTTCCATATCACCACCCCTCGAATACTCTCAGGATTGAATCGAATCCGGCATCGCAATGCCTTAATGTCTCGCGCCAAG
>Ga0209542_10002265_pt1 | contig 43452 bp, 58 predicted proteins | sample RifCSPhighO2_01_FD_184028 | JGI IMG/M metagenome (GOLD analysis project Ga0209542, IMG submission 184028) | Soil microbial communities from Rifle, Colorado - Rifle CSP2_plank highO2_0.1 (SPAdes) (version 2) | ecosystem: Environmental > Terrestrial > Deep subsurface > Rock core/Sediment ... | reverse complement strand
CACCATAGATATTTCAGAAGGCTCTGTATTCAGCTGGCAGTATTATGCTAATGACACATCAGGAAATAATGCTTCCACAGGAGTTTATAATATAACTGTATTAATTGTAAATCCCACATTTGCAGGTGCTGTAAATGATACAGGAATTGCTAAAAATCAAAATATAACAATGAATGTTACGATAACAGATTTAGGAGGGATAACAAATTATACTTTTTCCTGGAATGATACTGGTTCATTTGTAAACGATACTGCTATACAATTCTCTAATGAGACTTCTGTTTATGCAAATGTAAGCAAGCAGATAACTGCCAAGCCAGGTACAGTTATCTCATGGATATACTACGCATGTGATCAGTCAGAGAATTGTAATTCATCTGGATTATACAACTTCACTGTCAATAATACAAAGCCAGTAATTACTGGAAATGGGACATCTCCTGGAACTCCAGATTTTGGAAATGATGTTTACAACTGGATAAATATATCTGATGAGGATGGTGAATCAATACTTTATGCAAATATAACTGTAAAAAATCCAGATGGCTCTTTAGTTTTAAACAATGTTAATGGAACTCTTCAAGCTAATGGAACCTGGACTTCTGATGAATACAACATAGGGATATTAGGGACATGGGAATGGAACTGGACAACTATAGATGAGTCCGGAAACAACCTTACATCAAGCGGGAGCTTTATTATAGCTGACAATGATGCTCCAAACTGGTCTAACTCCCAAATAAATAACTCATCTCCAAAATTCAGCCAGACTGTTAATTTAACAGTAGACTGGAGTGATGAAGTGAACTTATCTACCTTCATATTCTCTACAAATATCTCAGGAGATTGGGTAAATGACTCTTTAGTAATATTCGGAGGAACATTTAACACTTCATTCAAAGTGTATACTGTTGGAGAGCCAAATGGAACTAACTTTTCCTACAGATTCTATGCAAATGATTCAAGTAATAACAGAAACCAAACTGATATTCAAAGCTTTTTAGTAGCAAATTCAGCCCCAACATATGATCAAGAGCCTGAAAACCAAACTTTGACAGAAGATACTTTCTGGATATATCAGGTTAATGCATCTGATGTGGATAATAATACATTAACTTATTCAACAAATAATTCAAATGTAACATTAGACACAACAAATGGTAATTTTTCATGGCAGCCAGACCCAAATTGGTTTGGATCTTTTGCAGTGACAATAAATGTAACAGACAGTGAAGATGAAATTGGCAGAGTATTTAACATTTCAGTAACCTCTGTTAATGATATTCCTGCTATAGTCTTCAGTAACAGGGAAAGTCCTATAACATTTAATGAATCGACAAGAAGCTTCTTCAATTTTACAGCAGATGATGTAGAAGATGGGAACTCTACTTTAAATGTAGATTTTGAGTCTAACTTTACTGGAAGCCTGCAAAATTATTCAATGAACCATATTGGAAATGGAATATATAATTTTTCATCTGTATTGCCGACAGGAATAATAAAATTCAGAGGAATAGCAAATGATAGTGATGGAGCAACTAATGCAACTTCATTTCAGACTTTCACAATACTGCCTGCTGCAGGAAGCATTGCAATGTTTCTTAATGGAACACAAAGTAACAGGTCAACAATATATCCTGAAAATTCCATTAATGTTACAGTTACAACAGACTCAACAGCATCTATAACATTATTAAGAAATGGAACACAAGTAAGCAATCCTTATTTAAACACTTCATCTGCAGGAATATTCAACTTTACTGCTACAATAAGTGATAATCAAAACTTTACTGGAAATAATGTAACATTTTTCTGGTTCCTAAATAAAAGTGTAAGCAATATAAGCTTGTTCCTTGATGGCGCTGCAGCAAATTTATCTATAACAGCAGGTGATAGTGTAAACATAACTGTAAATTTGACAACAGGAACTGGATTTGTTGAACTTTACATAGAAGGAACTTTATTAGCAAACTCAAGCAGTTTCCCATATTCTAATTCAAGTACATTTAGCTCTGCAGGAACATTCAACATAACTGCATTTAATTTTGAAAATGAAAATTCTACTTTCAACTTTACTACCTTGTTTGTAACTGCAAGTGCTGTAGTTACTCCACCACCTCCAGGTCCAGGTCCAACTCCAGAGCCAGAACCTGAGCCTGAGCCAGAACCTGAGCCAGAGCCTGAGCCAGAACCAACTCCAGAGCCAGAACCTGAGCCTGAGCCAGAACCTGAGCCAGAACCAACTCCTGAACCTCCTCCGGGAATAGAAATACCAGATGAACTTCCATCTGTTTACTCTACTAATTTTGATGAGAATACAAGTACAATAATCACCAATATAGACAACTTCACAAAACTAAATATTTCATTTAAGACAATAATAATTGATGGACAACCGAAACCACAGCCTAAAATAGATCTTGATTTTAGCTTAGGAGAGGAATGTGTAGGATGTTTAATAGAAGAAACTCCAAGAGTTATCTATCCGATATGGCTATGGGTACTGCTTGGATTATTAATAGCATTCTTATTGCTTCTTGTAAGAAGAGAAGAAAAAGATGAGCATTTAGCAAGAAGAAAGTTTTCACTAATAGTAAGATTAAAGGATATAGTAGTCCATCCAATAAATCATTTAATATCCAAAGACCTTTTGATTACATTTATTCTTCTTCCCTATATAACAGTAAAAAATATTTTAGAGATAATTTCTGATTTCTTCACATATACAATAGAGGGAATTGCTTATTCTGTCAAAAAAATATTAGAGGCATTCAGCTTAATTTTCTATTCCATAAAATCCGCTTTTAGAAGAACAAAAGCTGATGTTAAATCTGGAGAAAGATCACTATTAAATTTCATAAAAAATACAATAAAAATTATTATAGAAGATATAAAAGAATTATTCTATGCATCAGAAAAGTATACTAAAGAAAAATATTTAGAAGCCAGTTATACAGTTATACTAAATTCTATTGAAAATAATGTAAGGCATGCAGAAGTTTTACTGAAAAACGGAGATTACAAAAATACTAAAAAAGTTATAGGAAATATAAGGCTTGAATTCTATAAAATACCCAAAAGATTCAGAAAATTAAGATCGGCATTAGTTGCAAAGCTTGAAAGGATAGAGCATTCTGTTGAAATAGGATTCTTAGTAGACCAGGCAGTAAGAAACTTAGAGAATAAGAATTTCAAAAGAGCCAGAGAATTACTTGACAATGTAAGCCATTATGCATTCCTTCCAGAAGGCATTATCTCTGATAAATATTTGAACAGTGAAAAATATTATGAATATTATTTATACAGAAAACAATACGACAGCTTCTTAATAAAAGTAGGGCAGGCATTATCTCAAGGAAGCTTAAAGCAAAGCTTAAAGCATTATTCAGGGTTTATAGAGGCAAGCAAGAAATTAGGCTGGTATGAAGACACCAAAGGCAGGCAAAGTATATACAAAGACTTAAATGATATACATCAAAAAATTAATTTTTTATTCGCAAGATTAAGTGCAAAGGAAAAAGCAAGGAAATTAAAATTAATAAAAGTAAGATTAGGAAGAGTAGAGCTGCTGCAGAAGAGGTTTGTACTGCCTCCTTATGTAATACACTTTAACACAAGATTAAGCAGTATTTACAAATTAAGAAAGGAAAAACATTCTGAAAAGGCATACAAGGAATACTACAATTTAGTTGAATTCTATAATAGTTTAGAAAATTTAAGCAAAGAAGAGTACAGCTGGATGTTCTCAAATTTAATTAAATTAAAGAATTATTTGCTGCTTGACAGACTGCTTGATCAAATAGAAGAAGAAAAACAGACCGCCCATAAGAAATTAGAAGATACAAAGGTAAAGATAATCTCTCCTTATGAAAGAGTAACTAGAAAATTATCATTAGAAAGATTAACGCTAAAAGACGCTTTGAATTTAAGAGAGCTTCATTCTAGGGCAGTTCAGGCAATCAGAAAACTAAGATTAAGAAAGATAGAAGATATTAAAGCAGGGAAATTACTCCATATCCATAAATTAGCAGAAGAACAGCATGAAGAACAGCAGAAATTAAAGAGGGAATTAAGACTGGAAGGGCTTTATGACAAGGCTCACCAGAAGATTATAAGGATTAAGCCTAAATCTTTAGAAAAAACTGAAGTAAGATTAAAAGAGCAGAAGTTAGACCATTACAAAGAAATTCTTAGAAACAAAGAGCTTGATAAGATTTATGACAAGGCTCATGAAAGAATAAGGAAAGCAGGAAAACAGGAAATAGAAAGAACAGAAGTAAAATTAGAAGAGCCTAGACTGCTAATAAGAAAAGAAAAATTAGAAACTAAAGAAATTGAAAGATTAGAGGAAAAAGCTCATGAAAGAATAAAAGAAGTTAAAGATCATAAGCTAAGTTTAGTAAAGGTAAGGCTGCAAGAACCTAAACTAAAAGAGACAAAGGAAAGTCTAAGAACAAAAGAGCTTGAAAATTTAAGAAAGCAGGCAAACGAGAAAATAAAGAAGCTTTCTTATCATAAAATAAAGTTAGATAAGATAAAGAAAGAAACTGTCATTGTCAGAGAATCTGCAAAAAACTTCAGCAGGAGATTAAATTCTATAAGAAAATTACTGAAAGAAGACAAGCTGTACAGGGCCAAGGTTTACTATGAAAGCCTTGTCAAATTTTACAACAAGTTAGATTCTGAAGATCCAGAGATTCTGTCTGAAATGTACGCCGAATTAGTCAAGCTAAGATTCGACCTAGAGGCAAAACTAGCAAAAAAGAGGTTAAGGGATGTCAAATAAGTATGAGATAAAGAGGAAACTGTACAGAAGAGGTTCATCTTATGAGATAACCATACCTAAAGCTATTTTATGGAACATAGACTTAAGCAGGAAGTATAGTGTAATCTTTAATCAGAAAAAGAAGCAGTGGTACATAAAGCTTGATGAATTTGGTAAAGACAGAAAGACAGGCATTGTAAGAAGATTATATAAGAGGGGATCAAGCTACGAAACTACTCTGCCTATCCAGTTATTATTCAATCTTGACTTAAGCAAAAAGTACAATGTTATATTTACATTAGACAAAGAGTGGTATATTAAATTAGAGGAGATTTAATTTTTTATGAATTATCACTTTTTCTTCTGAAATTATGGTAAGATTATTCTCAAGTTTGCCCTTAACATCGGATTTTATAACATTTAACAAAACTCTTGCTACCTTATCAGGACTCTGGTTTTTTAGCCTGACTAACATAATCCTTTTATGTTTTAAGTTTAGAGAAGAGAATATATTTGCAAAATCTTTGTGGTATATACTAGAAAGCATGGGGGGGAAAAAATAGAGTTATGTATAATTTAACTTTCGTGTCAACAAGTCCATATCCTGAACTTTGTTAGGTTATGGATGAATTGGCAGAGCCGAGGCGAGGAATGCCGAAAGTTATATAAATGTCTAAGTTAATTTAGTAAATATGGCAACTGAAACAAAACAAATATTAGAAGAATTGAAAATAATAAAGACAGACCTAGACTTTATTAAAAAGCATATGTTTGATCCTGATACAATTATGACCCTAGAAGAGGGCGAAAGGTTTGAGCAAAGTATGGAAGAATTAAAGGAAGGAAAAACAACCTCTCTCTCAGAATTAAAAAAAGAATTAGGACTATAAAATGTTTGAAGCGGAACTTTCTTCCAGTGCTAAAAAGTTTATTAAAAAGCAGAAAAACTTGTTGCAAAAAGAATAATAGACGAAATAGAAAAGTTAAGAGAAGAACCATTCCCAAAAGATGTAAAAAGAGTCATTAATCGCAAAGAAAAGATTTTTAGAGTAAGGGTAGGCGATTATAGGATCCAATACTCGGTTTTTTATGATAATAATCTATTATTCATCTCAGATATTGACAAGAGGTCTAAGGCTTATGATTGAAGGCAGGTTTTTGAAATTAAATTTCTTCGAAATTTAATTTTACTTCATAACAAAAGTTATGCACAATTTTTAGTGGCCACAATATTTTTATATTGGCAAACGATAAAGAGATTTATATATAGAATTTATGCATACAATTTAGCTTCTTTTATATCTTTTACATCAAAGCCTAATTCTTTAATAGCATGTGTAACAGAGATGGCAATATTTTCATCAGTCAAAAACTTCATTTTTATTTTCAAAAGGTAATAGGATAGACTTCTTCATGTCTCAAAATCTTGGTAGCATATTCTAAGGCCCCTATGATATCTTCTTTTTTAAGATGATAATATTCTTTGATTATTTCTTCTATAGTCATGCCTGAAGAAAGCAATTCCAATATAAATTCTAGTACTATAAATTATAGGTTTTCCAGATAATACATCAGGATTTGCTGCTATTTTTCTTGCCATAAATCCTGTTTAATAAATAAAATATATAAACTTATGGTATATTTTGAATTATGTAAAATTTAGCTCTGATTTAAGCTGCTTGTTTAGCTGTTTCAATAACTTTCTTAACATCCCCGGAAAATATCTTGCTCGCTCTAAGTATCTCGACAGATAATATAGACCCATCTTTTGAAACATCAAAGACTATTCCATTGGCTAGTTCTATGCTTTTCCAATATTCTCCTTCCTTCAGTTGTACGCTCAAAATATCTTCTTCTCTATCATACCAGTTTTCCATTTTTACTCAATCTAACCAATAAGCCGTTAGTATTTTTATAGTTTTGCCTTTTGTTTTATATACCACTTTCAATAATCTACCAGATGGGGGTATTCTGGCAATAGCATTCCAGGCATCTTCCCAATATTTGTCTTTTAACTTGCTTGAATGTTGTATGCAATATTCCAAAGCATCATCAGTAATATTTAATCTATATTTTCTCTTTTTTAACCAATGTTTGGAATACTCAAATTGCATAATATAAACTAGATTAAGGTATTAATATATGTTATGTCAGAGCCAAACTCAAAATCCTTCGGGTTTGCCCTCATTTTATTCAAAATGTATAACACAAAATATGAGGTTGTTTTCATATTAGACAGAAAGTAGTGCAAAAGTCGTTGCTTTCTCCGCATATGTACATACTGTTCTTCACAAAAAAGTGTGCATCATTGTTGAATAATAGTATTCATTACTAATGAAAACCTTCAATACCATAATAGAAGAACCAAAAGCTATTTAAATATGTTTTAATATGTTTTAATATGGATAAAACTGATTTAAACAGTTCAGATATCTTCATATCTAAAGTCAGGGGCAAGGAAAATTCAAAAACAATTCAAATTCCAGATTCTGTTTGCGATTTTTGCGATATTGAACTTGGAGACTTGATAAAATTAGGGATTGTTGAAATAAAACATTTTAAAAAAAATGGTAAAAAAAGAAAATAAAGAAGGTGTATTAAGAACGAGATTAGCTCATTTGATAGTAACTGTATTCTTGATATCTCTAGTAATGGTAATCGCCCAGGATGTTTCACATACTGCAGACCAGATTATCAAAGGCACTTTTTCTTCTGGAAACTTTACTTTTAGCAATTCTTTATTTGTAACAGACACATTAGGGGTAGGAACTACCAATCCAAGTGATGCTTTAACTGTTGTAGGTGATATAAATGTAACAGGAAATATTACTGATGCTTTTAACGGAATTATTGGAATACCTCCTGGTTTTGTAGGCTTTTTTAATTTAACTGGATGCCCTACAGGATGGCATGAAGATATTGCTGCAAGAGGAAGATATTTAGTCGGTTATAATTCATCAAGCGGAACTTTAGGAGGAACAGCTGGAACAGCTTTATCAAATCAGGAAAATAGAACAGTAGGACAGCATAATCACGGAATAACAGATCCTGGACATACACATCCGGGGCCAAACGACGAATTGTTCAAGACTGTCAATACAGCAGGGGCGTCTGATTTTACTGGAGGGACAGGGACTAGAACTATATTTGAAAGAACCGTAACAGGCACAGCCTCTACAGACATTACAGTAAATACAAATGGAACTGTTGAAGGAACAAACGCCCCTTACATACAGTATTTAATCTGTGTAAAAAATTAAAATAAAATTCCTCAATGAAAAAAATAATTAAAAAATATAAAGAACTTCATATAAAATACAAATTTTTAGCAGCATTAACTTTTTTTGTTCTGCTTGGAGTCGTTTTTGGATTCCTTTACAGGACAACAGACTGCGGAACAGACAAGCAATGTTTTAATGATTTGACATTCCAATGCAAAAGAGCCCAGGTTAAAACCTTAGTGGATGTTAATTTGTACGAATTTGAAACCTTAGGAACAAGTTTAACTGATTTTGAGTTTGACAAGTGCAGGGTAGATGTTAAGGTTTTATCTGTTGAAACTGCTGATTTGAGTCTTTACAATTTATTCAAAGATACAAAAATGACCTGCAGAGTTCCAAAAGGAGAGATTAAAGAATTTACAGATCTTAAAGACATTCTAAAACATTGTCATGGAAGTTTAAAAGAGGCTTTATATGAAAAGGTCATAAGGGAAATGTATACAAGAATCATAAGAAATCTAGAAGGCATTGCAGTTCAAGCTTCTAAGTCTTTAACAGGAGTAGGATTATAAAGAGGCAAGCACGCCCAAAGATCGATACTTGCCAAAGATAACAGTTAACCTTAATCCTTTCTCCACTCCATTACCTAAAAGCGCCAATACTCAAGGTTAAGGCTGCTATGTTCCCATCCTGACCTGTTTCCCAAAAGCACCAGCCAATCAGGATAGAGTTTCTCAGTCCAGACCAAGACTGCTATCCTAAGCAGGCACCTTTCAATGAGCTTCAGCTCCATGTAAAGCGTACTCATGGTTACAGCAAGACGCTAACTTGCCAGCCTAGCTTGCCAAAAAGAATAGATATATTTAATTTTTTAAAGCTATGGGTTACAAAAGCTTGAGAGAATCTTCTCTTGGAATATCATCTTGTTTTTATTAAGATATAAAAGAAGTGATTTTTGCAGATAGCAATTTAGATTATTGTGCTGGAGACCATTCTTTCTCGAATTTATCTACCAGACTAATCATCTCTTCTGTATTAATTACTTTCACTTTAGACTGTTCCTTAAGCAATTTGTCATTAGACCATAATAGACACTTTAGCTTTAAAGCCAAAGCAAGGAAATCAATGTCATCTAATAATTCTTCCTTTTCCTCAGCAGTTAAACCTTTGGTGTTTTCAATGCAGGTCCCCATTTCTTTAATAGAAGAAGAATATAATTTAAAAGGAAGCGGTTCAACTAAAACCTTAAATAGTTCATTTTTAAGCTTATTAAACTCTGTTTCAGATAATTTTGTTCTTTTCATTATGTCTGAAGAATATTTGTTAATTTCCTCTAAAGCCCTTTCCGGACAAAGGCATTCCAGATGCTGGCTAAGAACTAACTTATTAAAAACGGAATTTTTCCAGAAGAAAGTAAATAAAACATTAGTGTCTACAACAACAGGATTCATTTATACCCAACCTTTCTCTTTTAATTTATTGTATCTTCCTTTCCTTGCTCTTCTTTGCAATTTAACAGCCCAGTCTGTCATATCTTTTTCCTCTCTGAACTGCTTTACAAGTTCCTCTTTCCATGATAATTCCTTGGTCTTTTCTATAATGGATTTGGCTACAAATCCAGACCAGTTCATCTCCGGAAATTTTTTCATTTTATCTTTAACTTCCCCTGGAACAGATACTGTTATACTTACCATTTTACCTCCATATGTTAAAAAACGTATATATGTTAAAATATTTAAATCTTTCTGTTCTTACAATATAAGCTTGATTATATCGTCATTTCAAAGATGAAGAATAAATGAATAATATAAGCAGTAAATAAGACTTCAAGCTTTTATGCTCAAAGAGCTATCTTCATAGGATCTTAATTCAGAAGCAATTCCTTTTCCGATGTAATAGGCAGTTGTTCTGGTAAAAAAATCTAAAAAAGACTTTTTTTCTTTATACTCCACTATTTGGGGCTTAGTCAAGTTTGCCAGATTTTGCGCCTCTGCCAATGCTTCCGCCCTTCCGCCAAGAACATCCACTAAATTTAATTTGAATGCCTCTTCTCCCAAATAAAATTCTCCTGTAGAAATTTGTGCTGTTCGCTGGGGATTTAAATTTCTGTTTTTAGAAACATCTTCAATAAAAACTTCATGTATCCTGTCTATTTTTTTCTGCAGAATTATCCTTTCTTGACTGCTTATCTCTTTATAAGGAGTTCCTAATTCTTTTCTTGAACCAGCTGTTAGCTGCTCATATTCAATGTCATACCTCTCCAATAATCCTGAAAGATCGAAATATGATGCTGAAACTCCTATAGATCCAGTAATTGATAATTGATCTGCAACTATTTTATCTGCAGAAGATGCAATCCAATATGCTCCTGAAGCTCCAACTTCCCTTATCAATGCCACAACAGGCTTTTCGCTTCTTTTAATAATATTAGAAAGCTCCTTGCTTGCAACTACAGCTCCGCCAGGAGAGTTTATATCAAGTATTATTGCTTTGATATTCTTATTTTTTTGCGCTTTTTCTAGATTGCTTAAAATGCTTGAGGATGATATTGATGAAAATGATAAAGTGTTTGTGGCATCTATTGTAATCGGCCCATGAATTTGTATAACAGCAATGCCATTAGTGACTAAATCCTCTTCAAAAGTTGAATGGATGATTTTTGCAGAAACAAATCCTATTATCCATAACAGGACTATCACACTTATCACTGTTAAAGCCTTATTCTGCTTTATATTTTTTGTATTACTTGTGTTTGAGACCATTTTTCAGTAAATCTTTTATAATAAGGATATCTAAATAAAGCTAATGCGTCCAATATCAATAACAAAGATGAAGTTTTTGCTGCATTTCTGATTAAAGCCTGCAAAAATGTTAGCTTCTTTTTTTCCGAAACTGTATAAATTCTAAAAATCATCTTTCCAATACTCTGACCTAATTTATATTCCAGTATAGACCAGTATAACAAAGAGAGTATGGCTATTGAAATTCCTATGACTGCAAGCAAATAATAATTTTGAGGTGTTAAAGATAATTTTAAGGCTTCTGAAAATGATTTCTCTGAAAAATCTCCAAAAGCCATCTTTGAAATGCCTATGAATGAAGTCTCAATAAACAATCCGATAATAAGAATATCAATTATATATGCCAAGAATCTTTTCCATAACGGTGCTGGAATTTGTTTCATCACTAATAAACTAGAGAAAAGGTATTTAAATTTATTGTATTAAGCCTAATTATGGGCTTTTACGAAGAGATCATTCAAATAGCGAAAGAAAAAAATCTCGATAAGAATAAATTATCAAAATTAAAGAATAAGTTAAGCAAAGAGTTTAAATTAAAAAGAGTTCCAAAAGATGCTGAAATTCTTTCTCATACTGAAGATGATAATATTAAAAAAATTCTAAGCATGAAGCCCATTAGAACAATCAGCGGAGTAGCCCCCATTTCTCTTTTTACAATGCCAGAAAAGTGCAAACATGGAACATGTATCTTTTGCCCAGGAGGACCGGACAGCGTATTTGGCAATGTTCCTCAAAGCTATACAGGAAATGAGCCTGCATCAAGAAGAGCAATAAGAAATTTTTATGATCCTTATCTGCAGATATTCAACAGGCTTGAGCATTACTCAGTAATAGGCCATAATTTTGACAAAATTGAAATAATAGTTCAGGGAGGGACTTTCCCAAGCTATAAAAGAGAGTATCAGGAAGAGTTTGCCACATACATCTTTAAAGCTTTAAATGACTTCTCAGAAATGTTCTTCGAAAATAACAAGTTTAATAAGAAAAAATTTAATGAATTTTTTGAACTTCCTGGAGAAATACAAAACATTGAAAGAACTAGAAGAATACATCAAAAATTATTGGGTATTAAAGGCAATTCGACATTAGAAAAAGAGCAAAAAAGAAATGAAACCAGCAAGATAAGAAATGTTACTTTTGTAGTTGAAACTAAGCCAGACTGGTGCTTTCAGCCCCATATTGACCAAATGCTTAAGTTAGGAGCAACAAGAGTTGAATTAGGAGTCCAAACAATTTACAATGATCTCCTTAAGAAAAATAACAGAGGGCACACTATAGAAGATACTATAAAATCAATACAGTTGCTAAAAGACTCTTTTCTTAAAGTTACATACCATATAATGCCTGGTTTATATGGATCTGCTAAAGAAAAAGATATTAATGTTTTTAAAGAGATATTTACAAATCAGGATTTCATGCCAGATGCATTAAAAATATATCCTTGTTTGGTCATGAAAGGAACTCCTTTGTATGAACTCTGGAAAAAAGATCTATACAATCCTCTAACAACTAGAGATGCAATTGAAATTGTTACTGAAGGAAAAAAATATGTTAAAAAATTCTGCAGAATAATAAGATGCCAGAGAGATATTCCTACAAATGTTACAGAAGATGGACCAGACAGGACAAATTTGAGACAGTATATTCATGATTTTATGAAAAAAAATAAAATCAAATGTGAATGTATAAGATGCAGAGAGCCAAAAAACAGGGAAATTGAATGGGATAGTGTAAAATTATTAAGAACTGATTACAAAGCGAGCAATGGTGAAGAGGTTTTTTTAAGTTTTGAAGACATAAAGAATGATATTATTTTGGGATTTTTAAGATTAAGAAAACCTTACCAAAGCTTCAGGAAAGAAATAACAGAGAATAGTGTTGGAGTAAGAGAAATCCATGTTTATGGCACTGCTGCTTCTATAGGAGAAGAAGGTAAAATCCAGCATAGGGGTTTGGGGAAAAAATTAATGCTGGAAGCAGAAAGGATAGCTAAAGAAGAATTTGACGCTAAAAAGATTTTAGTAATATCAGGCATAGGAGTTAAAGAATACTTCAAAAATAAATTCAGCTATAAGAATGATGGAGTTTACATATCTAAAATGATTTAGAATTATTTCCTTTTTCTTATGCTCAATCTCACAATTCTTGTGCCGTTTTTATTTTTGCTTCTTATTTTTGTGGATATTTTTGATCTCTTTTTTTTAGTCATTCAAACTATCACCTGGATTGTTTATGTACTTTTAGTTTGTTTATATACTTTTGGGTCTTTTTTACACACTAAAGTTGTATCAAAAAGTTTATATATTTATTAAGCAAATTATTAATAATAGAGGTGATACATTGATTACTTTAGGCACTAAAATGGAGCTTTCTGGCTTTGGAGATTTTGATTCTTCTACTAAAATTATCATAAGAAAGCTTGTAGGCAATCAAGTTAAAAAAATTAATGACTCTCTTGGTGATTTTGACAGGTTAAGCCTGCATCTTAAGGAAGTACATAAAACTGAAAAAAACCAGAAATACCAATTATTCGGCAAGATGGAGATGCAAGGCAAGATATATACTTCTGAGGTTACTGATTTTAATTTATTTTTTGCTTTAAGTAAGGTTCTAGACAAATTAAAAGAGGAGATACGCTAAACTTTTCACCTTGAAATATCCTTAGAAAGCTTTTTAAATACTCATTCATGTTTTAATAAAATGGTACAAAGAGCAGGCAGTTTTAGAAGGAAAACTAGAAGCAAGTTAAAGAAGAATATAAGAGATAGGGGCAAAATAAGCATAAGGAAGTATCTTCAGACTTTTAAAGAAGGGGAAATTGTTGTTTTAAAGGCTGAACCAGCTGTACAAAGAGGGATGTATTTTCCAAGATATCATGGGAAATCAGGAAGGATTAAAGGCAAAAAAGGCAATTGTTATGAGGTATTGATAAAAGATGGAGGAAAGGAAAAAACACTTATTGTACATCCTATTCACTTGAAAAAATGACTGATGTTGAAGTTTTAAAAGAAGAGCCAATAACTTTGGCTGAAGTTAAGGAGAAGCTAGATATAATTAACAAAAGGGACAAACAATTAAATACGGCTGCAGCAAAGACTTATGAATATGCTGAGCATTTTTCCAAAGTGGATAACAAAAAAATTCAGGAGTTAAAGCAAAAATTAAATGAATTAAATGTCCCAAGGCTGAAAGAGAGGCATATTGTTAAGTTAATAGACATCTTACCTGAAGAAATTGACAGTCTAAGAGCAGTGTTTGTAGGAGAGACAATCACAGTAAAGCAAGAGGATTTAAACAAAATACTAGAAGTAATCAAAAAATCTACTTAAAATGTTAAATAAAATTACCATATATAAGAAAAATGATAAGGCAAGTAAAAGAAGAAAAGGCAATTATACTGGATTTCCTTCCGCATGGACATCCTTTCGATACAAGACCTTCACACAGAAGGTCTCCAATAGCGCAAGCTATAGGTCTTGATCATTTTATCCTGTTAGAATTAGTTCCTAAAAAAGGTATTTCTCTGCAAATTCATGAAGAAGTCTATATGGGAGAGGGAAAAAGGGATAAGATTCATCATATAATAGGCAAGATACCCTTAGACAAGATGACTCAAACAGGCAGGAATGAGCTTGAAATAGTGCTTAAGGATTTAGTAAAAAAGAATGAAAAAAGGTTTGTTGAATTTTTTAATAAAGCCCAGCCTATCAATACGAGAAGGCATCAAATAGAGCTGCTTCCAGGAATAGGGAAAAAACACATGTGGGAAATTATTGAAGAACGGGACAAAAAACCTTTTGAAAGCTTTGATGAGATAAAGAGCAGGGTAAAGCTGATGCCAGATCCTGAAAATGCAATAATAAAGAGAGTATTAATGGAGCTTGCTGGAGAAGATAAATATAAGCTCTTTGTCAGCTCATAATAGAAAGCTTTTTAAATTAAAATCCTTAAATCATCTTAAAATGATAGTTAAACAATTAATAAGAATAGGAAATTCTGACTTAGATGGAAGCAAAGAAATCCAGCATGCATTAAGAAAGATTAAAGGAATTGGATTTATGATGGCTAATGCAGTATGTTTCTCTGCTGGAGTTGAAAATCGTAAGAAGGCTGGAGAATTGTCTGCTGAAGAAATAACCAAGATAGAAGAGGTAATAAAAGACCCAAAAGGCATTCCAGTTTGGATGTATAACAGAAGAAAAGATTATGATCAAGGTATTGACAAGCATCTATTTACAACAAATCTGAATTTTGCAAAGGAATTTGATGTTAAAAGGCTGCAAAAAATTAAAAGCTATAGAGGATTAAGGCATGCATGGGGCTTGCCAGTAAGAGGGCAAAGAACAAGATCTAATTTTAGAAGGGGCACAAGCGTGGGTGTAGTAAAAAAATCAATCAAATCACCTGAAAAAGCTAAAGAGAGCAAGAAATAAAAATGGGACATCCAAGAAAACACAGAAAAAAATATTCTACACCGCAACATCCTTGGCAAGCATCAAGAATAGAGGAAGAGAGAATTTTATTTAAGGAATACGGATTAAGAAATAAAAAAGAACTCTGGAAAATGGGTTCTATGATTAAAAGATTCAGAGATCAGGGTAAAAGGCTTATTGCAGATACAACAGACCAAGGTATTAAGGAAAAAAATCAGCTCCTTACTAAACTAAGCAAATTAAATTTAGTCCAAAGCGATGCAATAGAAGATGTTTTGAATCTCACTATTAATGACATCCTTGAAAGGAGATTACAGACCTTTGTTTACAAAAAAAATCTCTCAAATACAATTAATCAGGCCAGACAGTTTATTGTTCATGGTCATATCGGGATAGAAGGAAAAAAAGTTAATGTGCCTTCTTATTTAGTATTAAAAGATGAGGAAAGCTTAATAGGATTTTTGCCAAAGTCAGACTTGTCAAGCGAGGAGCATCCTGAAAGAGCAAAAAGAGATGAGAAGAAAATTAAAAAAGAGGAGAAAAAAGAAAAGAATAGAGATAAATTAAAAGATGATAGAAAGAAGAAAGGAAAGAACTATAAGAAGTAATGCCAATACCTTTGAAAGAAATTTAAGATGGGGTTTAGCGCATATTTACTCTAGCTATAATAATACCATCATCCATATTACTGATATAACTGGCAGTGAGACTATAAGTAAAGGAACAGGCGGAATGGTTGTCAAGTCCCACAGGTTAGAAAGCAGCCCTTCAGCTGCAATGGCTGCTGCTAAAATTGCTGCAGAGAATGCTAAAGAAAAAGGCATTAATGCCATACACATAAGGGTTAGAGCTCCTGGTGGCCATAATGGACCTGCTGGAGTAGGGCCTGGTGCTCAAGCCGCAATAAGAACTTTATCAAGAGAAGGTCTTAGAATTGGAATAATAGAAGAAGTAACCCCTATCCCCCATGACAAATGCAGACCAGCTGGTGGTCGTAGAGGCAGAAGGGTTTAATCTTGAGTATAGCTTAATATTCTTTTAAATAAAATTTTATGTTGGTTTGTTTCAGGGTCTTTTCCGTAAATATATAGTACCATCCCATCTATAGATTTTGGTTCTCCAAAAGTACTGGTTGCCTTAATCATGCCATTTTCTAAAGGAAGATAAAACTTTATATTCATTTCAGGGATTTCGTAATAAATAGGACTATAATTTATGAGTTCTCTTTGTCTATCTTTATTTATAGTAATTTCTATTCCTTCAACTTTATTTTCAATTTCTGAATGAATAATCCTAATGTTAAAATCGTCAAGCTTTTTCTGATTAGCAATTTGGGCATTTTCCTTAATGTGATTAGATGGATTATCATTATTGGAATTGAAAGCTAAATATGATAATAATGAAATTCCAATTCCTGAACCAATAATTGCTAAATTTTTCTTATTCATCTTCATAATATAATTATTTGGATAAAGTTTAAAAATATTTCCTTAAAATAGCCATAAAAATGGAAAGCTTTAAAAAGAGCATCTTTGATAAAGGTAATATATTATTTTTAAAATGGATCTTAAACTTATATCAAAAAGCGAAGATAAAGCTACAATTCTATTAACAGATTCTAATCCTGTAATAGCAAATACCTTAAGAAGGCTTATGATGGATGAAGTGCCTGTTTTAGCTATTGAAGACTGTGAGTTTATTAAAAATGATTCTGCTTTATATGATGAAATTATCTCTCATAGATTAGGCTTGATACCATTAAAAACAGACCTAAAGAGCTATAATTTAAAAGAGGACTGCAAGTGCAAAGGCAAGGGGTGCTCTATATGCGAAGTGCATTTAAGTTTAAGGGCAAAAGGTCCTGCAATAGTTACATCCTCTGAGTTAAAAGCTAAAGATGCAAAAGTTAAGCCTGTTTTTCCTGATATGCCTATAGTTAAATTGCTTAAGGGCCAAAAATTAGAAGTAGATATGAAAGCTGTATTGGGAAAAGGAAAAACCCACACAAAATGGAGCCCTTGTTTGGTTTATTACAGATACTCTCCTATTTTGAATGTAAGCAATGTGAAGAATGCTGCTAAAGCTAAAGAATCTTGCCCAAAAAATGTTTTTGAGGTAAAAAATGATAAGCTGATTGTCAAAAACATGGAGGCTTGTGATCTGTCAGAAGACTGTGTCAAATATGGAGTTGATGTTAAATATAAAGAGGATGAAATTATGATGTTCATAGAGTCATGGGGTCAATTGAAGATTAAGGACATTCTGTCTAATGGGATAGAAGTTTTTGAGGAAAAATTAAAAGAGTTGGACAAGAAAATAAAAGATTAGAAAACCTTTTAAATGCCGATAAAATATAATATTAAACTCTACGAGTTAACAGCGTTAGTAGAGTAAACTTGCAAGTTTACTTCTACAATACATTAAAATGGCAAAAAGAACAGGACCTGAAAATAAGTATCTGAAAGACTTAATTATTGAATTAAAGAAGTTAAGCAAAGAGAAGAATGTTATGTTATGGAAGAGAATTGCTTATGAGTTAGAAAAACCGACAAGAAAAAGAAGAGAAGTAAATATCTCCAGGATAAATAAGTATACAAAAGAAGGTGAGACAGCTTTGGTTCCTGGAAAGGTTTTGAGCATGGGTGAGTTGGACAAGAAAATCACAATCTCTGGATGGAAGTTTTCAAGGTCTGCTGAAGAAAAAATAAACAAGATTGGCAATGCAATAACAATAAATGAGTTAATGAAAAAAAATCCAGAAGGAAAAAAAGTAAGGATAATAGGATGATAATAGACGCAAAAAATTTAATACTTGGAAGGTTAGCCACAGTTGCTGCCAAAAAAGCCCTGCTAGGGGAAAAAATAGATGTTGTTAATTGTGAAAAGGCTGTTGTATCAGGAAAATCAAAGCAGATTTTACAGCATTATAAATGGAAAATCTCAATTGGAGGCACAGCGCAAAAAGGCCCCTATTTTCCAAAAAAGAGCGAAAAGTTTGTAAAGAGAACTATAAGAGGTATGCTGCCTCATAAGAAGTACAAAGGAAGAGAAGTGCTGAAGAATATCAAATGTTATTATGGCATTCCAAAAGATTTTGAAAACAAAAAACTAGAAACTATAAAAGAAGCTCATGTCGGAAAAATAAAAAATACAAAGTATTTAAGTGTTGGCCACATTTGCAACCAACTAGGCGGAGAATGATGGCAGAAAAGAAAAGGATTATTAATATTTCAGGAAAGAGAAAAAGGGCTATAGCAAGAGCGACTTTAAGAGAAGGCAAGGGAAAGATAAGGATTAATGGGCAGCTATTAGACTCTTTTGACAATGAAATGATAAAAATGAGAGTGATGGAGCCATTGATAATCGCCGAAGATTTGGGCAAAAAAATAGATTTTGATATTAATGTATATGGTGGGGGATGGCAAGGCCAAACTGAAGCCTCAAGATTAGTGATTGCAAAAGGTCTTTTGGAATGGAGCAAGGACAATAACTTAAAGAGAAAATTTTTAGATTATGACAGGCACCTTATTATTCAGGATGTCAGATTCAAAGAAACTCGAAAACCTGGTGATTCGAAAGCCAGGGCAAGGAGACAAAAGTCTTACAGATAAGGAGAGGAGTTAAAATGATAATACCAATAAGATGTTTTAGTTGTGGAAAACCAATAGCTCATCTCTGGAATAGCTATAAAGAAAGAGTAATCAAAGGAGAAAACAGGAAAAAAATCTTAGATGAGTTAGGATTAGAAAGATACTGCTGCAGGTCTATGTTTTTAGGTCATGTGGATTTAATCGACACAATAGCTGAATTTAAGAAAAGTTAATTTTATGAGAGATTATCCCTGGTTAAAAGAAAAGCTTGATGAAATCTGGATAAAATACTTTCCAGATATCCCAAGAGAAAATAAAGTTCTTATTACATTCAAAGGCAGGTGGAAAAATAAATTTGGGCATATACAGCAGTTGCCAAGCAAGAATACCTGGATTGCGGTAAATAAACTATTTCAGGATGAAAGGGTTCCAGAATATATAGTTAATCTGACGATTGCTCACGAACTTGCCCATTATTCCCATGGATTTCAAAGCCCTTTAGAGCAGAAATACAGCCATCCTCACAAAGGTGGTGTAGTGAATAAAGAATTAAAAAAGAGGGGCTTTTCTGAAGAATTAGAAAAAGAAAAAATTTGGCTTAAAGAAGAATGGTTGAATATTTACCATAGCTATTTTAAAAAAAGAATTTAGGGCTTTAAGGGGATTCTTGTATATCTTCTGCATTCTTTGCACAAGATTATTACTCTTGATTTGTGAATTCTGACTTGTGAATTAACTCCTGGCTTAAGGTATTTATAACAATGCTTGCAAAACCTTCTTTTAAATTTAGAAGGGAATTTTAGAGTGAGTCTCATGGCAATTTTCCTTGCCAAGTTTACATATCTATGAGACCTTTCTGGATGCTTTTTAAAATTAGACTCTGCTTCTTTAAACAATATTTCTATTCTCTCTAAAGCAAGCTTTTTAGGATTATACATTATAAAGTGGGCAACAAACCGGAGTTCCCGTTACATAGAACAGTACAGTCCGGAACGACGGCGTTCTTGACTTCCGAGTTCGAAAAGGGTTCGGGTAAACCACGCCTCTATGATCGCCCAATAATAAACTTAAGGTATGGATTTATAAACATTTTGGTAAGGTTTAAATATCATTATTTTTATTTAAAAATATGAAAAAAGAAGTGATTATCATCTTTTCAATCTTATTTCTAATATTATTTATAAACGGTTGCTCCAAGGGACAAATACAAGAAACTGTTGAACAGTCAGAAGAGGCAATAGAGCCAGAGCAGATGATTGAAGAAGTTAAAGAAGAAGTCTCTAAAAAACCAGAAGTAGCTGAAGTTCAAGAAGAAGCAAAAGTCCCAGATACTTGCGGAAATAATAAATGCGAGCCTGAAGAAAGATGTGATGAACAAACCCATACTACAATTTGCAGAGTGGACTGTAATTTGCAATGTGAAGCTTTTTTAACTTTCCATGAAGAAGGAAAAAATCAAGAAGAAAATAACTTAAAATGTTTTGAAGCATTAAATTGTGAGGAAAGAGGGGATAACAAATTCAAGATAAAAGGGGATACTAAATTAATTATGGTAGTTGAAAACTTCGGGGAAAAAATTTCTTCTCCCATATCATCTGATTTTCATTGCAATAAAGGATCATCTTCTATAGCTACAAATGACAATGATGAATCCAGTGGAATTAAGTTTAGTGATTCTTTTGAAGGCAAAGAGAGCATATCATTAAGCGGAAAATATAAGGAAGACAATAAAATCGACTATGAATTTAAGATGGAATATATAAATCTGACAAAAACATTTGATGCTGATTGCAGCATAAGCATAAGCTCAAGCAAGCATGGAAGCAAAGTAGAATTTATAGATTTAAGCTTTCTTTAAATAATACCGATTTGCTTTTTCAAGAATAGCCTCACCAATATTAACAAGCTGACCATAATTCATATTATCTACACTGCGTCCTCTGATATAAGTTCCATAAATTTCTGAAATTAAGCTTCTTAAGTAATTTTCACTTTTATTAAAACCCCTAACTATAGACTTTGCTCTTTCTCCTATTATTGATTCAGCATCATCTTTTTTTTGAGGATTATAATTATTTTTTTTAGAATCAAGCCTTTTAGAATCAAACCATGACCTTTCTGCTTCTGCTCTTTCTAACATATATTTTTCGACATCTGTAGAAGGGTCAATACCTAATCTTTCAGCAAAAACAGAATATTTTTTAAAATCATCTGATGCTATAAGAACGCTAACAATATCACTTTGATTTCTTTTTAATGCCTCTTCTGGTGCATCAGTAATATTTCTTATTAAACATTCTATATTTGCCATATTTTATAGTGTTTTTTGAGTTTATAAAGCTTTCTATTTTAGTCACTAAATAGTTATAACATCTTAAGGCTGCCAGTTACCTTATCTATTTTTTCTTCCTCATCAGGACCTATTGAAAGGCATGTAGTTGTTGCTTCTTTAAAAAAAGTCTTTCCTGAATCTGTTATCAAGGCTGTTTTAAGTTTGGCTATGCCTGCTTTTTTCTGGTATTCTTTTAATTCTTCCAAGCTAGAAACTTTCAAAACAACTTTTTTCATTCCTTCTTTTCGCCATTCTTCTAAGATTTTTTTATCTGATTTTAAAGCAGCCTCTAAAGAAGCATGAGCTACTTGAACTGATAGCTTTGCAGGGCTCATCTTAAGGTCTTGCCTTACCAGAATTATTTGTTTCATTTTTGAGGTTTATGCAGTTTAGATGCCTTGCTTCCTTTTATCTTAAACTTGTGCTGAAAATTATTAGTTAGATTCCTCATAACTTTATGGACTGCTTTTTTTAAATCCCAGTCATCTTCCTCTGCAGTGCATAAAACATCAGGAGACTCTAATCTTATATGAAAAGAATATTTATTTCTCGAGCCCTCTGTTTCATGCTTTCTTATCTGCACAATTAAATTTGCATTTGGAGGAAGTTTTCTGTCCAGTTTTTCAGCATATTCCTCTATTAAATTCTGCATTACAGATGCTTCTATTTCATCTAGTTTTTTTAAATCAATATATCTGATAAACATGTTATTATTGCATACATTTCAGTTTTTAAAGATTATTATTTCATATGAAGCTCTACTACATCTTCGTCTATAAGCTTGTGATTTAATCCAACTTGCTGCCCTTCAAATCTTGCTGATTTCCCCCATATTCTGGCAAACCTGAATTTTTTGATGAAGTCTTTATGAACATGTATTGCTAGGTCTTTTATAACAGATCCTTTTTTTAATGCTAAAGGAGGGTAGTCTGGTTTTTTCCCAGGTTGTTTTGTATAAACTTTTATTAACCCCAAAGAGTTCCATATCTTATCCTCATAATTTTTTCCCTCATCATAGATTATCTTCTTTGTGCTTATATCAGAAAGCTCCTTATCCAACAACTTTTTTTCTTCAGGATTGTTAAAGAATAATATTACTAAATCTGACTGGTTTATTATGGCTAAAAACGAAGGGCCCTGTTCAGTCTGTTTTAGGTTCTTAAATATAGAAGGTATTTCAATAATCTGTAATTTTATTCCTTTGTAATTTAAGATTCCAACTTCAGGCTTCTTTGTTGTAAAAGGGTAATCTGCTATCTCAACTTTGGCTCCTGTCAATTTGTTTAATAAAGTTGATTTTCCTGAATTTGTTGTTCCTACTAAAGTTATCTGTGCAGCGCCTTCTTTTTTAACAGCAGTCTTCTTTCCTTTTCCTTTTTTTTGCTTTTTTTCCTTTTCCAATAATTTTTTTAATTTTGATATTTTAGTTTTAATCTCTGCCAGTAATGACTCGCTTCCTTTGTGCTTGGGTGCCAATGTAAGCATTTTCTGCAAAGCTTTTAGTTTATCTTCTGGTGTTCTTGCAAAACTGTATTCAACTTCTGCTTTCTGATATTCAGGACCTGCATTTATTACCATACTTGATGTCTCTAACTTAATTTATTAAAGCCTTTCGGAAGTTTTAAAAGACTGGCTTTTTGAAACAGGTTATGGTGTTAGAAGCAATAACAAGCAAGGTATCAACTTTATCAGTAAATTTGATAGGGGCATTAGTCATACTTCTTTTAGGGATAGTTATTGGAAGGTTTATTGGAAAATTAATAAAAAAGGTTTTAAAGGAAGTTGAAATTAACAAAATCCTTAAAGAAGAGGCTGGAGTTAAAGTTCCTATTGAAGAAGTGGTTTCATCATTAGCAAAATACCTTATTTATTTCATTGCTGTTATATTTGCCTTAGACCAGATTGGGTTAACAACTACTGTATTAAATATTATTTTAGGAGTGTTTTTGCTGATTATTGTGGTCTTTATTATTCTTGCATTCAAAGATTTTATTCCAAATTTGATATCTGGCTTGTTTATACACCAAAAAAGAGGATTAAAAGATGGAGATAAAATTAATATGGATGGAATAAATGGAATAATAGAACATATCAGCATAATAGAAACAAGAATAAAGACTAAAAATGGAGATATAATATTTGTACCAAATTCTATGCTGACAAAGCATAAAGTAATAAAGAAAAAATAGGAAAGTTTAAATTCTATTAAGGCTTCTAAGTATGTATGACACAAGAAGCTTATTTATTAATAAGTGTAGAATCTGGAAGAGAAAGGGAAATTCTGGAAACTTTAAAGATGTCAGAGTATGTTGATGAAGCATTCATATTGTTTGGCCAGTATGATATTTTAGCTAAGGTTAAATGCGATGATAAGGACGAGTTGAAAGTATGTATTAGTACAATAAAGGCCTTAGACGGAATTGGAGATATAAAAACATTAGAAGTGGCAGATGTGGTGGTATAGATGTTAGCATTTTTATTAATAACAGTTATAAAAGGCAATGAAAGGACTATAGGAGATAAGCTTCTTGAGTTAGACAACGTTAAAAATGTCCATATGCTTTATGGAGAGTTTGATTTAGTAGCCAGAGTTGAAGTTAATGATATTGTAAATTTACAGAATTTTATAATTGAAAAGATAAGGCCGATAAGGGGAATAGAAAGGACTGACACTTTAATAACAGTTCAATAATATTTATAAACGAACTTTTCTAAGTTTTATTATGCAGGAGTGTCGGAGCGGTCAAACGAGGCAGCCTCAAGAGCTGTTGGCTTAGTGCCTACGCAGGTTCGAATCCTGTCTCCTGCATTTTATTTATAAAAATAATAATTTATTTGCTAACAATCAGGTGTTTTTCTTTTTCTAGAATTTTCTCATTTTGTAACTGTCCAATAAAATTTAGAAAAGCTTCTAACTTCTGGATTAGAGATATTTAATTTGTACATCTTTGCTTCCCCTACAGTTCTTGTTTGTTTCACAACATTTCTCTTTACCAAAGAATCCCAAAACTCCTTTAATGTAGTATACCCTACCTTGGAGTTTTTAGCTATATCTTTCATTGAATAGTCAAAGTCTTCAAAAGTAAGCAAAAAGTCCAATATTCTTAATTTTGGATTGTCTCCATATGTTTTCAAAAATAATGATGCTATTTTAATAAGTTATAATCTTAATTTAGAAACAACTAATTTTTTACTCAGATATTTCTCATTTTCCCCATAAATTAAAGTGTCATGAAGCCTAACTAAGTCCTTAACTATGGGATTATCCTCATTTAGCTTGAACAGTTTGGCATTGCCTATTTCTCTAGTAGGAACAACAATCTTCATTTTTAGTAAATTTCCCCATATTCTATGCAGAGTAGTCCATCCAATACTAGAGTTTTCAGCTATATCGCTTAAAGAATAGTCCAATCCTCTTCCTTCTATCAAAAAATCCAAAACTCTTATTACAGGGGAATTTCCCAAGGTTTTCCTGAAAATTGTTTCTTCCATTTTCTTATTTTTAAAGTTATTACACATTTATATACCTTTCTATTTTGGTATAATAGTATTCCAATCCAATATATTTATAAATTAGAGGGTCATTTAAACTTAGTGGAAAAAGAGCTAATTCAGAAAAAAATACTTAGGAAACTGATGAACTTTAGACCACCAAAATGGGGGGCTTCCCATACAGAAGAAACTAATTTACAAAAGGGACTGCCGGCACATATAAGGGGGACTAAAGTTTATAAAAAAGCAATTGAAGAACTTTATAAATCAGAATTTCTTTTAAAAGCTAAGAAAACAAATGAGTGGCATGTCTCATTAAATCCTGAAAAGAAAAAAGAGATTTACAGATTTCTTGGGCTTCCTACTGAAGAAAAATGACGTCCTCTCCACACTAAAGTGTGGAGTTTCCTGTGAAGGTTGAGCCATGATGCTCTTCCTGATGTAAGATATAATGCAAAGTTGTAGGAAGATCAGAATAGCCAATGCTTGAAGCAAACTTCCCGCGACTCCAGAGATGTCCTTTAGGATATCTTAAACGAGCTTTGGGATGTGCTCTAAAGAAGATATAAGCACTTCTCCCTTTAAGCAACTGCAAGGCTTTTGCTGGAGTCATTGTTAAAGGAAGTTTAACAATTGTGTGCAAATGCTCCGGCATAACATTAAGAATTAAAATCTTAATGCCGTATTCAGTTGCAGCCTTTCTGATACAGGCAGCAACTAAGTTTTTATACTTAAACTTCCTAAACATTTCATAACGGTATTTTGGACACCATTCCATGTGCCAGATACTATCCCCAACTGAGTGATTGTTTCGCTCATATTCAAATTTCATTTGTGTTTCCATTTTGTTGCCTCCTGCGCAACAAAGGAGACATAGCTCACGCTAAACCGATGTTTAAATGCGTGCGCCGAGTTCGTTGCGCACCCATTTTTAACATTTAAAAATTGAAAAATGTTAACAAAAATAGAAGAAGGAGGTCGTAATTCCTCTACAGACTAAAGTCTGTAGGAGTTTCCTTACGACGAGAAATGAAAATTAAAAAAATCTTAATAGACAAAAAAGAAAATAAGTATTACTGGAAAGAAGGAGATTTTCACAGCTCTCTTGGCAAGATTGGTGAAAAGGACATTATCTCAGGTAATATTAAAAGCCACCTTGGAAAGGAATTTATCTGCTTTAATGCTTCTTTTGCAGATAATGTTTTGAACATGGGAAAAGGCCCTGCTATTATGCTTCCAAAAGATATTGGTTTTATAATAAGTTACTCTGGAATTAATGAAAAAAGCAGAATTGTAGAAGCTGGTGCAGGCTCTGGAGTATTAACAGCTTTCTTATCAAATATAAGCCATGATGTTTACAGTTATGAAAAAAATGAAAGTAATTATAACTTAGCCAGAAAAAATTTAGATGAACTAGGTATCAAAACTAATTTAAAAAATAAAGATATTACAGAAGGTATAGATGAAAAAGATATAGATTTAATCATGCTGGATTTGCCAAATCCATGGGAGGTCTTAAAGCATGCTGAAAAGAGCCTTAAAAGCGGAGGATTCTTAATTTCCTATCTGCCGGCAATAACTCAAGTTCAAAAATTGGTTGATAGTAAAGGTGATAATTTCTTCTTTGACAAAGCTATAGAGTTAATAGAAAGAGAATGGTATGTTGAAGGCCAGAAAGTAAGGCCTAAAAGCAGGATGATTGGCCATACTGGATTTTTAGTTATATTTAGGAAAATCTAAGATTGTTACTTTATATAAGTGGTAACAAAACGAAAGATTTATAAAGGACTGAGTAATATGTAGAATATCAAAATTTACTAGAAAAGAAAACAAAAATGAGGGATAATAAATAAACAAGATTTTATAATTTTTTATTTTGAATTATAGCAAAATTCTTTTAGAAAGATTTAAAAATCGCAATATCGAACCAGATTAGATAATCCTACTAAAGATTTCTAACCTAGTTCTAAAAACAATAAAATAATAGGAGTTTAAAAACTTTACGAAAATGGGAAAAATAGAAAAATTAGTTCCAGACACATCTGTAATAATAGAAGGTATTGTGTCTAGGAAATTAGAAAAAAAAGAAATACAAGTAGACGAATTAATAATCCACGAAGCTGTTTTAGCAGAGCTGGAACACCAGGCAAACAAAGGAAAGGCAGTAGGATATTTGGGGCTAGAAGAATTAACCAAATTAAAAGAACTAAGCAAGAAAGGCTTATTTGAAATAAAATTTTCTGGCAGCAGACCCAGATATGCAGAAATAAGGCATGCCTCTTTAGGAGAAATAGATGCTTTAATTAGAGATCTGGCATGGAATGAGTCGGCTACATTAATAACAGCAGATAGAGTACAAAGCAAAGTTGGATTAGCAAAGGGAATAAAAATAATTTTTATCCAGCAGGAAGATATAACAAAAAAGAAATTATTGCTGGAAGATTTCTTTGATGAAACTACAATGTCTGTTCATTTAAAGGAAAATGTGTTTCCTTATGCAAAAAAAGGGCAGCCCGGAGATATAAAATTTGTAAAATTAAGAAACAAAGAAATATCCCATGACGAAATTAAGAAAATTTCAAAGGAGATAATAGAAAATGCTAAATTAAGAAAAGACAGCTTTATAGAAATTGAAAGGGAAGGCTCAACAATAATCCAGTTAGGAAAATTTAGGACTGTGATAACACAGCCGCCTTTTTCAAAATCATGGGAAATAACAGCAGTAAGACCTGTTAAAAGACTAAGCTTAGACGACTATAAATTAAGCGAAAAATTATTAGATAGAGTAAGCAAACAAGCTGAAGGAATTTTAATTGCTGGCTCTCCAGGTATGGGAAAATCAACTTTTTCCCAGGCATTAATTGATTTCTATGCTTCTCAGGAAAAAATTGTTAAAACAATTGAAGCTCCAAGGGATTTAGATGTTGGAGAGAATGTAACTCAATATGCTATAAGCCATGCCGACCCGCAGGAAATTCATGATATTCTGCTTCTGACAAGGCCTGATTACACTTTATTTGATGAGATGAGAAACACAAAAGACTTCAAGCTGTTTGAGGATTTAAGATTAGCAGGAATTGGATTAGCTGGAGTAGTTCACGCTACAAATCCGATTGATGCTATTCAGAGATTTTTAGGAAGAGCTGAATTAGGGGTTATTCCTCAGGTTGTTGATACTGTAATCTTCATTAAGTTTGGTAAGGTAGACAAAGTATTAGTCTTAAAGATGATAGTCAAAGTGCCTAGTGGAATGCAGGAAGCTGATTTGGCAAGACCAGTTGTAGAAGTAAGGGATTTTGAGACTCAAAAATTGGAATATGAAATTTACAGCTACGGAGAAGAGACTGTTGTTATTCCTATTACAAAAGAGGAAAAATCAACTCCAACTGAAAAACTCGCTTCCAAGGAAATTGAAAGGGAGATTAGAAAATACTGCAATGACTGCAGTGTGGAAATAAAAGGAAGCAACAAAGCTGTTGTAAGAGTTCCTAAAAGGGATATCGCGAGAATAATTGGAAAAGCAGGTGAGATGATAAACAAGATAGAGGCTAAATTAGGGATAAGCATAGATGTTGAGGAAATCGGAAAAGCAGGTGAGGAAAAAACTGAAGTTAAGTATAATATAAATGAGAAAAATGCCTTCCTCACTTTTTATGTGGATAATAAGTATATTGGAAAAATGGCGGATATTTACATAGATGATGATTATCTGTTAAGTGCTACAATAGGAAAAAATGCAGATATAAAAATTCACAAAAAAAGCCAGATAGCAAAATCCTTATTAGATGGATTTAAAAACAGGAAAATTATCAAAATCCAAATATGAAAGAGATTGAAAGAAGCATAGGGGTTGCCGCAACAAAAATTGCAAAGGACATTAACGCTAACTGTATTGTGTCTATTGAAAAAAATCCTAAATTTGACTTTAATTACAATGATCAGGGAAGACTAGAAGCTAAGGTTGCTGTTTTTAGGGAAGTAAGAAAGGGAGTTTACAGCAAGAATGAATATAAGCACAATATCACAAAGCCTACAGGTGGATCAATTCTGCCGATAAAAATGCTTGTAGCAGGCGCAATATCAAGAAAATTTATAAAGAATAAAGAAAGAGTTGTTTGCGTAGTCAATGAAAACTTATTTTCTGTTTACAAAGGACTATTGTTTGTTTTTGATGTAGACAAAATATTTTTTGATATAAGCCAGGCAAATTTAGTTGAGGATATAAGCCCTGATATAATTGAATCGATAATTAATATCTGCCTTGAATTAATAGAGGGCAGGGAAGGAAGAAAAATAGGAAGTGCTTTCATCATTGGTGATGAAGAATCTATAAAAAATCATACTAAGCAGATGATTATAAATCCATTTAATGGCTATGACGAAAAATTCAGGTGTATAACAGACCCGAACATTAAAGAAACAATAAAAGAATTCTCCCAATTAGATGGTGTATTTATATTAGACAAAAAAGGAATAGTGAAAAGTGCAGGAACTTACATAAATATAGATACTGGAAATATAGAGTTTCAGGGATTAGGGACAAAACACAGAAGTTGTGCTGCTTTAACAGCAAAAACAAATTCAATAGCTGTTGTTTTGAGTGAAAGCAATAATATTAAAATATTCAAAGAAGGAAAGATAATTCTAGAACTGCCATAATTTATATACTCTTTTTATCAAGAAATTTCTATGCTCGGGTAGCTCAGTTTGGATGAGAGCGACACACTCCTAATGTGTAGGTCGGGGGTTCAAATCCTCCCTCGAGCGTTTAACTAACTAATAATATAGAATCAGAAATTATATCTGAGTATCCTTTGTCATTTCTGCATTGATAATAAACTTCTTTATCCCCCAAACCTTCAGACAAAACCCATGTTTTTTTAGCAGTATATGGTCTCCAGTTTGACCAATATGAAACTTCTGAATTTTTATACTTGCATTCTAAAGCCCCTTCTGCGTGCAGATTTAAATCAACTTCATTTTTATCTGTACTGTAGTCATAATTGTTTATTGCAATATTTAAATTCTTAGGAATACTGTCATAAACTGCTGAGCCTGTTATAGAAGCCTTTCCTATTATGAATGAGGAAGCCCCTGAATTGAAGAAAAATCCTAAAAAAGCTAAAAGGAATATTGCAGATAAAATAATCTCAAACTCTCTCAGATCCATAATATTATTATGAATTTTACTTATTTAAATCTATCTATCATTTTTACTATTTCTTCTGCTCCTGTCCCTCTAACTTTTAATTTATTGAGCCTTTTCTGAACTGATGGTATTTTTTCTATGAAATCATTTATATAAAACTCCAGATTTCCATCAAGAGACTCAAGATTTTTAACAATGCCATATCTCTTTTTTTCTATTTCATAGGCATTTAGTATCTGCTCAATATGGTTCCTTACAGGAAATATCAATGATGGCTTTTTATAAACAATAATCTCAGATAGAGTATTGTGCCCTGCCAATGTTATGATTCCTTTGCATACCTTAAGATATTCCAAAAAATTCTCCTTAAATCTGAAAATTTTAATGTTCTTTCCTGTTTTTTCTTCAGGATATCCAAATATGATAAAGTCTTCACCAAATTTGGGAATAATTCCTAATAGCTTCTTAACTAACCCTATTCCAAAATTAGAGCCTCCTATTGTAATTAAGATTGGTTTTTTCTTTAATTTTAGTTTTTTCATTAATTTTTTTTCACTTTCTAATTCATTAGGCTGCATTCTTACAATAGGATTTGTATAGAAAAACTTTCCAGAGTTTCTGTTAGGTCCAAAAATGGTAGGAATTACTACTTTGTTGCTTTTTTCATAATAGTGTTTTACATAACCTGCCTGTATCCTTACTGAATGGTTGCTTCCTTTTTCTTTTCCATAATCTTTCAATGTATTTGGGTTAAAGTTAAATATTGCAAAGGATTTTTTATCTTTTGATATTGCAGAAGGCTCAAAATCGCTTATTAATATATCCGGCTGAAATTTTTTTATAATATTACTTATTTTTGCTTTATTGAATAAATAGTGTATTGGATAAAACAAATTAGATATCATAATGTTTCTTATTTTATAGTTAAATTCATAATCGGGTAGTTTCGGCCCTTTTATCTCAGTTAATGGAAATTTATTTTTAAATAATCTTGAAGAAATCCCATATCCAATTATCCTTATTTCTGTTTTAGGGTATTTTTTAAAGATTTCATTTATTAAAGCATAGTCTCTAAGTGTATGTCCAAACCCTATTCCAGTTACAGCAATTAATATCCTCATTGTATTTTCTCAAAACACTCTGCAAACTTTGAATTTAATTTTCCTGCAGTAAGCCTTGCATTATAATGGACTGACGGAAGCAGCTGGTAGGTGTAAAGCTTCTGGCTTTTATATGCCTCTATTGCCTTTAATTTAATCTTGAACGTATTTGTAATGTCAACGCAAAGTTTTGGCCTTTGTTTTTTGATTATGTCTAAAATATTGGCAGGATTCCATACATCAAAAGTATATACTTCTCCTTTATAGCCCGCCTCTTTAACTGCCTTTAGCACAACTTTATTTACAAATCTATGATCCTGATGAATATCAAACTTAGAATGGCAGAATACTTTAGATGGTTTGTATTCTTTTATTAAATCTCTAACTTTCTTTATTGCCTCATTTTTTTCAGACTCTTTTTTTCTCCTGAATTCTGGTACTTCTAAATGTATTGTCTTTGACACTCCTACCATTTTGTGTATCTTTCTTGTTTCTTTTATTCTTTCTTTTATGACTAACTCTTCCTTAAGCCATGGCAGACTCGCTCCGCCTGTATGGAAAGTTACAGAAATAATCTTCTTTCCTTCCAGGGAATATTTTTTAATAGTTCCTCCAGCTGCTAAAATTTCATCATCAGAATGTGCTCCAAATATGATGATAGTTTCTTTCTTCATAATATAAATATAGAATTGGCTTTTATAAATTTAATGGGCTTTAGAAACCTTTTTAAGGCTTTTTTCTAATATGTATAATATGTTCAAATTTTTAAAGGAAAAGATAAAGAAAAGCGTAGAAAGCATAAGTGAAAAGCTGAGAAAAGATAAGGAAGTAATTGAAGAATCAAAAGAAATAGTAAAAACAGAAGAAAGGCATGTAGAACCTGTAGAAGAAAAGATATCTGAAGCCACAGAAGAAATACCGAAAGTAGAAAAAAAGCCTGAAGAACCTGTTGGGGGGCCAAAAGTAGAGGAAGCTAAAAAATGGCCCGAAGCTAAGGAAGAAAAAAAAGGCTTTTTTCAGAAAATAAAGGAAAAAGTAATTTCTACAACAATCAGTGAAGAAAAATTTGAGGAGTTATTTCAGGAATTGGAAATGGGCTTATTGGAGAATAATGTTGCTTATGATGTTATTGATAAGCTAAAAGATGACTTGAAGAAAAATCTCGTTGACAAACCTATTAAAAGAGGAAAAATAGAAGAAACTATTTTTGAAAGCTTAAAGAAAAGCCTAAAAGAAATTCTTCTTGAACCTGAAAAGGATTTGGTAAAATTAGTTAGTGAAAAGCAGGAGAAGCCTTTTGTAATTGTTTTCTTTGGGATTAACGGCTCTGGAAAAACCACTTCAATAGCAAAAATAGCTTATCATCTAAAAAATGAAAACTTAAAGCCTTTGCTTGTTGCAGGAGACACTTTCAGGGCAGCCGCTATAGAGCAATTGCAGGAATGGTCTGACAAATTAAACATACCTATTGTTAAGCAAAAATACAAGAGTGACCCTGCCGCAGTTGGTTTTGACGGAATTTCTATGGCAAAGGCAAGAAATTTTGATGTAGTTTTGATGGATACTGCTGGAAGGCTTCATAGCAATGAAGATCTTATAAGGGAAATGGAAAAGATAGTAAGGGTTACAAAGCCTGACTTAAAATTATTTGTTGCTGAAAGCATAACTGGAAATGATGCTGTATTACAAGCCCGGGAATTTGACAAGAAAATCGGCATAGATGGCATAATCCTAACTAAATCAGATGTTGATGAAAAGGGAGGAGCGGCAATTTCCATAAGTTATATAACCAAAAAGCCTGTTTATTACATTGGCATAGGCCAGCTAGAATCTGACTTAAAGCCATTTAACAAAGATATAATCCTGGAATCATTAAATTTAAAATAAAAAAATTAAGCAAAGACATTGAATGTTGTTGAAGTTCTGTCAACATACTTGTAAGTTAGCTTAATATTGATTTTATCTTCATAGTTTTCCTCACCAACACTTACAGTCCTAAAGCATGTTACTGTCTCTGCCCCATTATCCAATGATATTATTCCTTTGTCATTCTCTCCATCATCAAAGAAGCAGTTTATGTCATCCGGATTTACATCAACTTTGATTAAGCCCTCTTCTCCAGGTAGCTCGCAGTTTGTTTCAGGCAGATAAACCTCCCCCATGCCCTGATTTTTTACAATGAACTTAATCTGCAGTTTATCCCTGCCAAATAATTTTTCAGTCAAAGAAGTTACTTGTATAGGAGCGCTTGAAACATCTCCGCTTTTGATCTTTTCCCCGTCAATTACACAGACTTTTTCAGCTCCAGTTTCAGCAGCTTGGGTGCTTCCAACACAAATGTTTGACTCTATATTTGTCTGGTATCTATAGCAAGATTTTGCTCTCATAGTAAAAGCATAGCTTCTGCTTACTATCTCTTCATCATATTTTAAATTACCAAAGTTCACCCTTACTTCTCCAGGCTCTGTAAAAAATTGGTTGACTCCATGCACTTCTGAATTTACTTTCTGATATTCTTCAGGCAGATTAAATGATTTAAGGTTAATTCCGAATAATTTCACTTCCAAATCGCCAGCCGGAATATCATACTCCCCTCCATTTTTTAAAACAACTTCTACTGGAATAGAATCTCCTCTGCTGAATTGTGATAATGGCTTTCCAGAAACAAAGGACAGGCTTACACCTTCTTTGGTTCCTAAAAACCTTTCTGGACCTTCTACTTTTTCAGTTTTTTGGCATCCAGAAAATAAGAAAATCATAGATATTAAAAGTAAACTTATTATTATGCCTCTTTTATCCATATTCACACCTCTCTAGCCACTAAAGGGAATATTCCCACATTTTTTGTTTCCCTTACCCCATATTCTACTACAAAAGATACTGGGCTTTCAATAATTTCATCAACGCTGAATTTTCCTACGCATTCAATTTCTGTGCTGCTTTTGACAATCTCTATTATATTGTCATTGTCGCATGCAAATTCTCCAATTCCAGCATAATTTGCTGTTATAACAACATCATTATCCTTAATAAATCCTTCTAAATCAACAGAGTCGACTAATTCACTGCTTATTATGTCTGAATTGCCTAATTTTTGCAGTGTAACAAACAATCTCATAACTACTTGGTTTTCCTGCTTGCTCATCTCTTTTTTAACAGAAGTAATCACTAAAGGACCAGAAGAAAAATCCAAAGACTCTCTGCTGAATGTTTCTGCATTCTTGCATTCTGGATTTTCAAACAAATCAGGCTTTATGCACACATTTTTAACTATTCCCTGCATCTTTGCCTTGTATATTATATATGAATTTATACCCACATCTCCAAAATCAAAAGGGACATCATAAGTAAACGAAGTATCTTGAAATAATTCTATCTGGTCTGGTCCTCTTTCATCTGCTGCTTCCATAAAAAAACTCTGGCAGTAATTGCTTGGAATTCCTCCAAAGCTGTCTGAAACTTTATCGCTTAAGCAAGCTTTTCCTTCTATCGGCTGTTCAAGATTATTTTTTAACACTCCTGCAATTCCAAAACTTTCCCCGGATCTTATCTCTTTTGATGAAGGAATTGTAGTTAAATCAACACCAACCAGCCTTCCGGAAAACTGACTTTCTGTTTTTTTGCCGAACTTTCCAATGCCTTTAAAACCATCTTCAGGTATTGCCTGGCATCCGCTTAATATTATAAGGGCTGAAAATAAGATCAATACTGAAAAAATTCTTAGATTCCTCTTTTTCATAAACCATTAGTCATAAAAAGAATATATAAATCTTTTCTATACGCCTGTCTTTAGTATTTTTATAACATCTGTTATTCTTGTTTCAAATTCATACTCTGCATTTCCCCTGAAGTATGTGAACTCAGGCTCTGTATTTTGATTATCCTGCATTGTAAACTGGCATAAGAAGTTTGGAATATCTTCCACTTTATCCAAACAAGTATCTGAAATTATCTTTCCTGTTACTCTATCTGCTTCTCTTGTAGATGCACAAATATCATTGATTTTTTTAATATTCTCTTCCTTTAGGTTATAAATAGTAAACAATCCAACCTGATCTCCATAGACATTGTTTGACCTTTCAAGATCGCAATTCTCTTCCTCTATTATTATTTCGCTTGGAACATGGACTTCTAACGAATTTAATCTCCTCAAATCACCTTTCCATTTTGATCCAGCACTTCTGATTCCAATTTCCAGGAAATAAGGATTTCCTTCTGCAAAGGGCTGTGCATCAGGGCTTGCAATGACAAAATCAATTGGACCTGCAGTATTCTCAGTCTTTATTGTCCCATCCCTTTGAATTAATGAATCCTTTATATTAAATTTCTTAAAAGGATCTTCTCCTTCTAAAAATATGTCTTGCAGAGCTTGATTACTCATGTAGTAAACCTTGGAAAAAGCATTTGTTTCAAAATCATACCTTGCTCTTATATTGAATTTTAATGCTGCTAAATTTCTGTCTTCACTTTCAAAAAAAGCTTCCTTTAAATCTTCTAATTTTATTCCTTCCTTATAATTACATAATATGTTATTTATACTAGGCCTTCCCTTGTATACTTGAATCGTTTCAAAATTTTCCTGAGCTACCTCTTCAAGAGTTTGTCTTCCTGACACTGCTGTGAATGCTGAAGTAACTCCTGTTCCAGTTACAGTCAAGATAGGCTTGGTCTTGTCATAATCTTCAATATCACAGCTTATCCTGACAGTTGTTGTGTCTAACAAACTGTCGCTCTTTAATCTCGCTCTGCCGACTATTCCCCTACCTTCCTCAAAAACCTTGTTTTTTATGTTAAATGTTAAATCTTCTAAAAATACACCAAGTTCTTCATTTTCTTTGTTTTCCCTGACTGTAGTCTCAAAAGTTCCTGCTCTTGCAACTGCTTTTTCAGGATTTATTATCACTTCAAAAATATCCTTAAAAAATCCCTTTGCGCCTCTTCCAGCACCAGTCTCTTCTAATCCAGATTCTAATTCTGTCCCAACAACACCTGCTCCTCCACCAGTAAAGCTGTTATATAAAAAAATTCCAAATAAAATTATCAATCCTACAAAAATTAAAAAAAGAATAAAAGCTAAAATTTTTCCAATAATCCTGATAAGCAGATTCCAGCCAGAGTACCCTTTTGCTTTACCTACTATCCTGCCTGCTCTTTCCCTGATATTTCCTTCTGACTCTCTAGTCCACCAATTACCTTCTCTAACCATCAAACCTCTTTTTTACTCTAAAACAATTTCCATCAAATCAATCACAAAATCATCATCAGGTATTATTTTTATCACATTATTTCCCTCTTTTACCAGTCCAGAAATATCTCTAATGAAATCATTATCATCTGTCTTCATCCTTACGCTTTCGCCATTGATTTCAAATCTTGCGCTCTTTTCCCCATCACTTCCAAATATTAATTTTAACTTTGCTTCTGTTCTTCCATCCCATACATTGTCAAACTCTTCATCCTCCAAAAAGAACTTATAAGTTAATAATGCCCCTCCTCTTAACTTTGTTACAAGCTTTAGTTGCTCTAGAGTATAATCTCCTTTGTCAATAGAAAACTCAAAATCATTATCCCCTTCATTCAAAAATTCCTCATCAACTTCTATCTTGGAAAATCCCTGTCCGCACCTTACCAAATCAGAATAAAGCAGGAAGTCATTTGCAATTATTTTCAGTCTTCCTTCCCTCTTGCCTATTTCCTCGCAGTAAAGAACATATTCCAAGGTTGCCTTGTCTAAATTATCAATTTCAGTCCTGCTCAAGCTTACTTTTCTTTTTGATTTTATGTTTGTTAATTTAAACTGTTTTCTCAAGCTTACATCACTTAAGTCATATCTGTTGGAGATAAATATAAATCCTGGAGATTCTGCATAAAATTTTATTGTATTATCTTGTTTTAAAAATCTTAATGGCAGTTTAACGCTTCTTAACTTTCCTTCATCAATAACTATATTAAAAACATTGTTCCCATTAAGGTCAATGAATAGTTTTCCCTTAGCTTCTTCAGCAAAGAAAATCAAATTTAATTCTTCAATTTCATTAAGATCATCAAGTTTAAATTCAACTTCCTGAAACTTATTTGAAAAGGAGCTTCTTGAAATGCTTATTGTGTTTACAAGATCTATAGTTTCTGCTTCTGACTTAACAAACAAACTGACAGAATTAAGATTATGAAGATTTTCATCCTCAATATCAAGAGAGACTTCGCCGGGCTTTTCAGAAAGAATTGTTTCCGCCTTTTGTTTAGCTAATACTTTTCCATCAGCCTTAACTATCTCCTTGCCTGCTTCTTCTGGAGGAGGGATATCTAATAATTGCGCTCTCTCAGCAGGAGGCAGCAGTAATATGTATAATATCATAAACAATGCTATCAAAGCAACTAAAACTGAAACTGTTGCTGCTGATGCTGGTTTTTTAGCCATATATCAAAACCAATTTCCTTTATATATAAACTTTACTGCCGAGAGAACAGCTTAAAGCCATATTTAATTAAAGAAGGCTTCTTGTATAATATTTTAAAAATAAATTGTGACGGAAAATCCCTGTTATACCTGCCTAATATTTCTCTTATCTTTGGATTTTTGAAATCTTTTATAAGTTTATTGTAATCCTTGTCATTAAACTTCTTAAAAACCTTCCACATAAGCCAGCTGTAAAACAAATCCTTTCCTATTCTCTTCTTCCATCTTCTGTCATAAGAATCATTATTTGTTATAGAATTCTTAACTTCCTCTGCCCCAAGCATTCCTAAGATTATGCCTCCATGGGTGTTGTGAACTATTATTGGAGCAACTCCTCCAACAAACATATTTGTATCATTTACCTCTAGATCATAAACATATTTTGAAGTTGGCTTAATTTTATTTATTTTTTTAATTGGAAGAACTAAAACTCTATTTATAATCAAATTATTCATAAATTTTATCCTTTCAGTATTATCATTGATTTTAGAAAATATCTTTTCCAAAAGCTTATAAGACAAAGTCTTATAGTGAGAATATTGTCCAAATTCTTTCCTAAATAGATCCTTATGTTTTTCTATAATATCTGGCAATAAAGTTATCGGCAAACCAGCAATAGATTTTTCTTTTATTTTATCCAAATACTTAAGTAAAAGTGATTTTTTGCTTCCAAATATGTCGGACAGCTTATTAAGGTCATTTTTTTTAGAATAGCTTAATAAGTAAGTATACTTAGATTTTATTTTTTTACCATACAATTCGTGCTCTCTAGCTTTCTGATATTGCACAGTAGGAGATAAATCCAGTTGAAAGGACAGTAAAACTAAGTCGCTTAATAATTTTCTACTAACTGTAGCCGCCATTATATCGGAAGACCAATTTTTCCTTTTTTTAGGCATTCTAAACCTAGCATGCCCATCTCCAAGCAAGTAAGCTTTTAAAAATTCCATTTTAAGATTGTTATTAACATTAAAAACAATATAAGGAACTTCTTTATTATGCGCCTTATCTCCAGATTTTAGAATATTTTTAAACAAATTGTATACAATTTTCCCACCAAAAATCACATAATAACTGCTGTCTTTATTTGTTTTAGGATTTAGTTTCTTATGCAATTTATTTGGTTCGATGCCAAATACCTTCTTTGCACAATTAATAGCATCATCAACTATACCTTTCATTAAATCATCTTTTCCAAAACATAGTCTAACATCTCTTCCATTACTAGTTCCCTCTGCAGCATAATAACCAAAGAGTCTAAATAATTCAGGAGATAAATCTATTATATTTTTTATTTTTATCTCTCTTCCGAATTTTTTCTTATAAATAAGCTTAACATCATTAGGGATTATTCCTTTACTTAAAAATAAACTCAGAGGAATTCTATCATTATACCAGTATGTCCTTCTCTTCTTTCTCTCAACATCCTCTGCTTTTTTGTATAAAAGATTCTTGCCGCCCAAGATAATTATATTTTCTACTAAATCAGGCTTTTCTTCAAGAATCCATTCTATAATATTTATATTATCTGTGAAATTTCCCTTAGGCAAATTAAAATTAACTAAGAGATGGTCTTCTTTGATTTTCAAATCTTTAACTTTTTTAGGAGTAAAGGAGTCTTCACTAACACACATAACACTATGTTCTCCAGTAACCTTAATTCTATACCCTCTATCAATAATAATCTCATAAATATCTTCTTCAGAAGGGTGTCTAATAAGACTATTTGTTTTATAAAACCTAAAGTTCTTAGATTTATAATCAGGTGTGTAGGAAAGTATATCTTTAGGTTTTACTATGTCTATACTGCCTTCTTTAATAACATTCTTTCTATTTTTCTTTATCTCTTCATCAACTAGCTCTCCTATTCTAACAGTCATAATAAAACCATTTTTTTTAATTAGAACAGGTTCACCATAATCCAGACTGCTTAATTTCACTTGGCATGCAGCATCTCCAACCAAGAAAACATTGTTTTTCTGGCATTTCATTTCAGGAGTATAAATTGGGACCAGTCCAGACTGGTATTCTACTATTTTTTTATTTGGGCATCTTTGCTTTAAAAAATCCTTGAAATAATCGTTGGCATTTTTCCCTGCTGTAGCAATTCCGACTCTGGCAATCTCGTCATTCTCAGGAACAACCCATCCAAATCCTCTTTTTTCCATGAAAGCTTCAAAAGTGTCTTTTTCACAATTTAAATCCTTTAAGCTCATTCTTGCCTGCAAAGCAATAATATATTTTCTTTTATCTGTTACTAATCCAACACTTCTTCCGACTGAACTTCTTGGACCGTCTGCTCCAATTAAATAGTCAGTTTCTAATTCTTTAATGCCTTTACTTGTCTTAAATCTTGCAGTAATCTTATCCTTAATTTTACAGTCCAAGAATTTATGATTCAAAAAAAACTTAGCCCCTTCATTAACAGCCATTTCAGCGATATGGCTGTCAAATTTATGCCTGTCAACAACAAAATTCTTTCTTATTTTAATATCTGTATAATCACCATCAGGGCCGAATAATCTTGCTTTGTCTAGAGTATTAACCAAAAATTCCTTTTTTATTTTTACAAAGCTATTAATGGAATCTGTCAGTAATCCAGTGCATTGAATTGGCTTTCCTATCTTATCATGCTCTTCATAAAGATTAACTTTACTGCCTTCTTTAGCCAATAAATAAGCCAGGTAATTTCCGCTAGGACCTCCTCCAATAATAGATATCATAAAGCTAAAGCATATTAAAAAAATTTATAAACATACCTATTAAAATAATCTTATGATCATAGATTATATCTTTGTTTTTACAGCATTAATCTGGCTTATATTCGCTTCAATTTCAGATATTAAAACAAGGGAAGTTCCAGACTGGCTTAATTTCAGCTTAATCCTGATTGCTCTGGCATTAAAATCAATTCAGTCTATTATTGCCAAAGACATTTCAATAATTTTATATGCACTTGCTGCCTTAGCAGTATTTTTGCTTCTTGCAAACTTGATGTATTTTACAAAGCAGTGGGGTGGAGGAGATGCAAAGCTTGTCATTGGTTTAGGAATCATCTTTACCCAATATCCCTCATCCCTATTGCAATTATTTAATCCAAGATTAACAATACCTTTTTCAGTAACATTTTTTCTGAACTTATTGCTGATTGGTGCAGTTTATGGGATAATTTACAGCTTTATTTTAGGAGTAAAAAATAGCGATAAAATAATTATATATTATAAAGAAAATAAAAAACATTACAAAAAATTTAATATTATTTTCATACCATTATTATCCTTGTCAATTGTCATTTCTTTTTTCCTGAAAAATCCTTTAAATTATCTGCTTTTAAGCATAAGCATATCTTTATTCATTCTTTACTTCATTTTGTTATTTACAAGATTAGTAGAAAGCTCTTTGATGATTAAAGAGATAAATACAAATAAATTGACAGAGGGTGACTGGATTTACAAGCCTGTTTATTACAAAAACAGATTGTTAATAAGCAGAAAAAATCCAGGAATAACAAAAAAAGATATTATACTATTGAAAAAATACAAAATCAGGAATGTGATAATAAAAGAAGGCATTCCATTTGTTCCTGCTTTTTTAATCTCTACAGTCATAAGCTTAATCTTTGGAAATTTCTGGCTTCTGGTTTAAGGCACTCTTTCAGGAGGAGATTTTTCATCTTTAATTTTCTGTTTTTTAACAACTTTAGGCTTTTCTTTTTTAATTTCTATAGAAGAAGCTTTGTTTTTTATAATGCTCTGGAGTTCATTTAATTCATTGTCATCTCCTTTTTTAGGCTCCCATATTAATCCCAAATTGTCATCTCTAAACCTTGGAATAATATGGATTATAGCATGGGGTGAATTCTGCCCTGCTGCCTGCCCATTAGCAACAAAAATGTTTGTCCCTTCTGCCTGAACAGTCTCAAATATTATTGATGACATCTTATTTGCAATATTAAATAGTTTCTCAATTAACTTTTCAGGAATCTGTGCAAGAACCTGATAATGCTCTTTCGGAAAAACAATGGTATGCCCTTTTGAAGCAGGATTAATATCTAAAACTGCCAAAACTTCATCATCTTCATAAACTTTTTTAGCTTCAATTTTATTATTTGAAATCTGGCAGAACAAGCATTGCTGCTTCATCATTTCCTTTAACTGCTCAGGAGGCATGTTTTTTAACTTTTCTTGAATAGCTTTGATTTGTTCCTGGCTTAACTGAGAATTCATCCTATTCCTCTTCTAACATCACTTATCTCTGCACTGCTGACATCACTCATCCCTCTGATTTTTGATTCTAAATTATCTGTTCCTCCTTTATCCTCATCCCAGATGAAGAAGATTTTGACTAATTCCAATCCAAATCCGATTGGCTCTCTTTCAACCTTTCCAACTTCTCCTCCTGCTTTAGTTATCTCTTCCTTAACAGACTCTTCTAACTTATCAAGGTTTATATCAATGCCTGAAGGCATTACATTCAAGGTTATGACTAAATTTGCCATTTTAATTAGGCCCTGAAAAAGAGCACTCACTGCACAAATACTTCGCACCAATTTCTCTGCAGTGCTTGCATCTGACTATTTCCTGCTTACTGCAGCTTGGACATTTAAAAGTAGTAGATCCAGATAAGTTTGTTAATCTTGTTTGGCATGAATTGCATTGTTTAAACTTTTCCATAAAGGCTTAAAATCCTACAAATCTTTATAAAGCTTTCTTTACTGCTTGAATTTATGGCAAAGTACAAAATTATTTTTGACAAGGAAAAGTGCATTGGTGCCATGAACTGCGTTGCTGTAAATGATAAATTCTGGATCCATGACGGCGAAAGCAAGGTAAATTTGGTTAATTCCAAGCTTAATGAAAGTTCAAAAAAATTTGAGCTGATTATTGGGGATAAAGATTTGGAATTGAACAAACAAGCTGCAGATGAATGTCCAGTTGATGCTATTGAGATTGAAAAAATTGAATGATTCAGACGTTGAACGTCAGCAATTCTTACATTCTAAGGTTGGAAATTCAAACAGTACACAAACTTCACAGTCTTTTGAAGAATGAAAGGAAGAACAATGCTCTTCCAACTCATATTCTGTATATTTGTATGAATCCTTAAGGTGGCAGGATATCTTCTTTTCTTTGCCTTTATCTTTATCGCCACTTGTTACGATAGGAATTGTAAGCAATAATATTAAAAAGATAACCAGAAATAAATTGAGATGTATTCTGCTTTTTCTTCTCCCCCCCCTCATTGAGGAGTTATTCATTGTATTGGTAAGAGAGATTTTAAGCTTTTTAAGATTTTTGCTTTTCATTACTTTAAAATTTATAATTAAAACGCTACTATCTGATAACTACTCTTAGTATAGAGTTCATCTTAAGAGTATCTTATAATATCTTTTTGATATTTATTTTTAGTGCAACGTTCGGCGAAGCCGAAAAATCCAAAGTCAGAGTCGGCGCCATGATCATTATAAAGATTAGTCTATCTATTTAGATTATGGATAAATGTGAAATTTGTGGAGAGGATTGGGACATGAAATCAGGCAATCATACTTACTGCGCAGTTCATTATGTTGAGAATGAAGATGAGGAATGTTTGTACTGGGATTTACACGGAATTGAAGAAGGCAATGATATAGGAAGGACATTAGAGAGTCAGGCAAGAATTTGGGAAGAAATAAAGAAGAAATATCCAGAACACCTGAAAAGATATTATAGAGAAAGAAAAGAAAAATTAAAAGAACATTATGAAGAGATGGAAAAACTTTCTGAATCTGAACTGCGCAGACTAGCAGATATTATGGGTGTAGGATTGAACGAGTCAGAAGACAAGGAAGAAATAATTTTAATCCTTTCCACAGAACCATTAGAAAAAATAAGAGATGGTTTAAAGAAGCTCAAAGGCGCCGACCCTGATTAAAACTAATTCCTGTTAGTTACCACTGAAAACATGGAAGGGCATCTGTAGGACGAGTTTTGGGCTTAAGGCAGAGGCTCTGTCCTGAATCTCTAAAATTGTAACCAAATAAGTTATGGGTTAGTAATCTACTCATAACTTCAGCCCGTATTGTTTTACAATTTTTAGAGCTTACGCTATGCCCATATTTTCTTTTTATACT
>Ga0209542_10002264_pt1 | contig 43461 bp, 44 predicted proteins | sample RifCSPhighO2_01_FD_184028 | JGI IMG/M metagenome (GOLD analysis project Ga0209542, IMG submission 184028) | Soil microbial communities from Rifle, Colorado - Rifle CSP2_plank highO2_0.1 (SPAdes) (version 2) | ecosystem: Environmental > Terrestrial > Deep subsurface > Rock core/Sediment ... | reverse complement strand
CCGCGAGGTCACGGAGTGGCTCATCGAGTACACGTTCATCAGGCCGCATCAGTCGCTTGGGTACCAGACGCCGTGGGAGTATTATTCCAAGGCTGCCAAACTGTTACCGATGTACTCATCTCGTACAAGAGGTTGAAATTTCTCGAGTTTTCGCGTATACTCTCGGCTGCTCGAATTTCGCAGGGGTTGCCCTCCGCGAAAAGTTTGTTGCGTAGCGTCCGTTGAGTTTGTAGCGGCGTTGCGAGTAGCGTTGGCCCCCGATTGTTGCGTTAGTTCGGGGGTCAGTTAATTTTTTATTGTGCCATATATTCTTTCCACGACTTCGCTTTCAATCCGTTACCTTTCTGTTCCGCAAGTGCCGTTACGAAGGCTTCTGCTAGTTGGCGGTTCGTAATAAGCGGAATATTCATATCCACAGCTTTGCGGCGGATGATGGAGCCGTCGGTCGTTTCTCCTGTAAAGGCTCGCGTGGGAATGTTGATGATGAGATCGAGTTCGCCATTCTCTAGCAGTTGCGAGACGTTGGGAGTTTGTTTGCTACTGATCTTGTAGACCTTCTCGCAGGCAACCTTGTTCTGGCGTAGAAAATTGGCAGTATGTTCTGTCGCAAAGAGTTGGAATTTCATGTCGGAAAGCATCCGCATCGCTCCAAGAAGTTTGAGTTTGCTCTCTTCACCGCCGATGGAGACGAGGATGTTCTTCTTGGGCAACACCAATCCTGCCGACATCATTGATTTGAGCAGTGCTTCCGAGTACGAATCGCCAAAACAGGCTACCTCGCCGGTGGATGCCATCTCGACACCGGTGCGCGGATCAGCACCCTTGATGCGGCTGTAGGAGAATTGAGGAGATTTGACCGCGACGCAATCAAGCTCCACGGTGCGGTAATCTCCCGCTACGTTCTGCCCGAGCATCGCGCGTATCGCGATGTCGATGAAATTGTATCCGGTGACTTTGGAAACGAAGGGAAAGGAGCGGCTGGCGCGCACGTTGCATTCGATGACGGAGAGCTTGTTATCCTTGGCAATAAATTGAATGTTAAAGGGCCCTGTTATCTTGAGTGATTTAATAATAGCTTTCGTAGTCTCTTTTGCGCGGCGGATCGTCTCGAGGTAGGTGCGCTGTGGTGGAAGTACCACCGTCGCGTCTCCGGAGTGCGTGCCCGCATTTTCCACGTGCTCGGTGATGGCATAGATGGCGAGCTTGCCTTTTGCCGCAACCCCATCGATTTCTATCTCGCGGGCATTCTCGATAAATTTAGACACAACGACGGGATGGTCTGGTGAGATAATGGCGGCCCGCTTGAGAAATCCAAGGAGGGAAGTCGTATCGTAGGCGACCTTCATCGCGGCGCCGGATAGAACGTAGGACGGTCGGACCAAGACGGGATAGCCCATTGTCTGCGCGGCTCTGGCGGCCTGCGTGGGAGAAGAAACTTCGGTCCACTCGGGCTGTTCGACTCCCAAGACATCGAGCAACTTCGAGAATACGTGCCGGTCTTCGGCACGGTCGATATTTTCCGAGCTTGTGCCGAGTATTTTAACCTTGTTCTCGTGGAGCTTGAGTGCGAGGTTGTTGGGTATTTGGCCGCCGGTGGAGACGATGACCCCCGTCGGTCGCTCGAATTCAACGATGTCTAAAACGCGTTCGAGCGTGAGTTCCTCGAAATAGAGGCGGTCGGACGTATCGTAGTCGGTCGAGACCGTTTCGGGGTTTGAATTTATCATGGTGGTGTTGTATCCGTGCGACTTCAGAGTCTTGAGCGCTTGCACACAGGACCAATCAAATTCGACCGATGAGCCGATGGCGTAGGGCCCGCTCCCAAGGACGACCGCGCTCTTTTTTGAAGGTACGGCATCGTGTTCGGAGCCGTGGTAGGTGAGGTAGAGATAATTCGTTTTTGCGGGGAACTCGCCTGCAAGTGTGTCGATTTGTTTTATCGAGGGCAGCACTTTCAGACGTTTGCGAATTTGGCGGACCTTCTCTGGCGTGGAATTCTTTGCCTTGGCAATTTGTGCATCCGAAAAACCAAGCCGTTTGGCCTTCCACAGAGCTTCGCTGTCAAGGCGACGCCTTGACAGTTGACGTTCGAAAACGGTGATGTTTTTTATCTTGTCCAGGAACCATGGATCTATATCCGAGAGGCGATGGATTTCATTCACCGAAACGCTCCTACGTAAGGCTCCGAAGATCGCATGGATACGATTTGTTGTAGGATTCTTTATCTCTTCCAGATACGCGCCGACCTGCCCTGCCCCGTTAGAAGCACGGCTTCTAACGGGGCCCGTTAGGTATCTTTTATCTAACGGGGTGTTGAGCATCCGAATAGCTTTCTGCAGGACCTCTTCGAAGCTGCGACCGATGGCCATCACCTCACCCACACTTTTCATTTCAGTGCCGATGCGCGACGCGGCGTTCTCGAATTTACCGAGGTCCCAGCGCGGCATCTTCAGCGCGAGATAGTCGAGTGCGGGCTCGAAGCAGGCGGTCGTCTGCTTCGTGACGGAATTTTTGATGTCCGTGAGTTTGTATCCGAGTGCCAATTTCGCAGCGACAAATGCGAGCGGATAGCCGGTCGCCTTTGAGGCAAGCGCGGAAGAGCGCGAGAGACGAGCGTTGACCTCAATGACACGGTAATCGCCGGTTTTTGGGTGCAGCGCATACTGGATATTGCACTCGCCGACTATACCCAGGTGACGGATGGTGCGTATGGCAATTTCGCGAAGCGAATGGTACTCGGCATTCGAGAGTGTCTGGGAAGGTGCGACCACCATTGATTCGCCCGTGTGTATTCCCATGGGGTCGATGTTTTCCATGTTGCACACCGTGATGCAGTTGTCTGCCTTGTCGCGCACGACCTCATATTCGATCTCTTTCCATCCGGCCAAACTTTCTTCTATGAGCACTTGTGGTGTCGTGCGGAATACGCCTGTGAGCTTTGCTGACAGCTCGATCGCATTTCTGACCACGCCCGAGCCTTCGCCTCCAAGCGCAAATCCGGAGCGCATCATGACGGGATAGCCTATTCTTTCCGCAGCCGCGAGAGCTTCTCGCGCGTTTTTTGCGGCGTGGCTGCGTGCAGTTTTCACACCGATCTCGTTCAAGCGCTTCACGAAGAGGTCGCGGTCTTCGGTATCACGGATGACCGATACAGGTGTGCCAAGGACACGAACTCCGTATTTCTTTAGGGTGCCGCTCTTTTCGAGCGCGAGTCCGAGGTTGAGCGCCGTCTGGCCGCCGAAAGACAGCAAGATCGCATCGGGACGCTCTTTTTTGATAACCTTGGTCGCGAATTCGACCGTGAGGGGGAGGAAATACACAGTGTCGGCCAATCCTTGGTCAGTCTGCACGGTCGCTATGTTGGGATTCATGAGAATCACTTCGATCCTCTCTTCTTTGAGCGCTTTGATCGCCTGCGAGCCGCTATAATCGAATTCTCCCGCCTGCCCGATCTTGAGACCGCCGGAGCCGAGCAACAATACTTTTTTTGCCTTGCCCTTCGTAGCTTTACTGTGCCCTTCCGAAGCCTTCGGCGAAGTAGGGGCGGAGTAGGGGGTATTCATAGTGATTTCAAGAACTCATCGAATATCCACGCGGTGTCGGTAGGACCGGGAGAAGCTTCGGGATGGAATTGCACGGAGTGCCATGGCTTGCTCTTGTGCCGGATACCCTCATTGCTCCCGTCATTCGCATTAGTGAACCACTCTTCCCAGCCATCGGGCAGTGTTTTGGCATCAACCGCGAAGCCGTGATTTTGCGACGTAATGTAGCAGCGGCCGGTTTCCGAATCGATGCACGGTTGGTTTTGCGAGCGGTGGCCGTACTTGAGCTTGTAGGTTTTAGCTCCTGCGGCGAGCGCCAGTAGTTGATTGCCGAGGCAGACTCCAAGTATCGGCTTACCGGCTGCCATCGCTTTTTTAATGTGTTCTATCGTTGCAACACAGTGCGTGGGGTCGCCCGGACCGTTGGAGAGAACGAGTGCATTGTATTTTTCTTTTGTAAAGTCGTAGTTCCACGGCACGCGAACGACGGTTGTTTCGGGGCGGATAAGCGAGCGGACGATATTCTCTTTCATCCCGCAATCCACTGCGATTATTTTGATGGGCCCGCTGCCATACACTTTTTTCTTTTTAGGTGAAACTTTCGCGACCAGGTTCTCGATATTGGGGTCTATGAATTTCCTGGCTTTTCCTCTGTTCGTAAGCTGCCCTAGCATGACCCCGTGTTCCCGCAATTTCTTAGTCAATGCACGCGTGTCTACGCCAGTTAGGGCTGGTACGCCGGATTCCTTGAGCCACTCGGCGAGCGAGTGCTTGGCATCGTGATGAGAATAATTTTCCGAGTATTCCGAGACGACAAGCCCCGCTACCTGTATCTTTCCTGATTCCCACGTTTTCTTGTCGGGCACGCCGTAGTTACCGATGAGGGGATAGGTGCACACTAGTATCTGCCCGGCGTAGGACGGGTCGGTGAGACTCTCTACATAGCCCGTCATTCCTGTATTGAAGACGACCTCGCCGGCGATACTCTTCGAGGCACCGAAGCTTTGTCCTTCGAATACCCTGCCGTCTTTGAGGAGGAGTTTCATACTGTGATACGTCGGAGCTCGAAAGAGCGGAGACGATTAGAAAAGAATCGCGATTTCTCGCGAATGGAAATATTGAAGCCCGCCTCCGCCAGAGGCTTCGGCGAGGCGATGTAAAAAAATACACCCGAGCGGGTGTTCTTGCTTTGAAACTCCTTGGAGGTCATTAAAAGCCAAGTATAGCCGATTTCATATTTTTGTCAACTTCAGTATACTCGGCGCATGACGCGCGAAGAGCTCAAGCGGTACAAACTTCCCGATGCGCCGGGAGTGTACCTATTCAAAAAGGGGAGGAAAATTCTCTATATCGGCAAAGCCGCGAGCTTGCACGATCGGGTACGCAGCTATTTTTCTTCCGATTTGGGTCGCGGTCGCGCGCCCTCGATCGTGCGCATGGTTGAAGATGCCAATTCACTTGACTGGCAGACCACCGACTCGGTGCTTGAAGCCCTGATCGTCGAGGCCAACCTCATCAAGCGGCATCAGCCGCCGGCAAACGTGGACGAAAAAGACAACAAGAGTTTCAATTACGTGGTCGTAACTAAGGAAGATTTCCCGCGCGTTCTCATTGTTCGTGGGCGCGAGCTCTTTCAGAATGTTCGACTTACGAAGTCGAACATGAAGGCAAAAGCTGTTTTTGGTCCGTTTCCGCACGGAGCGCAACTTGCCGAGGCGCTCAAGATGATTCGTAGGATTTTTCCGTATCGGGACAAATGCGAACCAGCAGGTTCGCGTCTTGGACGTAAAATAGTGGCCGGGAAACCGTGCTTCAACCGGCAGATAGGGCTTTGTCCGGGAATATGCACCGGCGAGATGAGCAAGGAAGAATATGCGCGCACAATCAAACACATCGGCGGATTGTTTTCAGGTAATTTCAAAGGGCTCAAACGACAACTCGCGCGTGATATGAAGGTTACCGCAAAGGCGGAGCTGTTTGAGGAAGCGACAAAATTACGCCGGCAAATTCATGCACTCGAACACATCCGCGACGTTTCGCTTATCAAAGACGGGCATCGCGTGGCGCCTGGAGGAGGCGTACGCATCGAAGCTTTTGACGTAGCGCATACGTCGGGTACGGAAACGGTGGCTGTGATGACGGTCGTTAACAACGGGGAGATGATCAAAGCCGCGTATCGCAAGTTCAAGATACACTCCGCGACCAATGACGATGTCGCCGCACTCAAGGAGGCGCTTTCTCGCCGCCTCAATCACCCGGAGTGGCCGCTGCCGCGTGTTTTCGTCGTCGACGGGGGCAAAGGACAGGTACGTGCGGCAGAACGCATATTGAAAGAGGCGGGCATTGAAGTACCTATTGTCGGCGTAGTGAAGAACCAATTTCACAAGCCCGAGCGCCTCATCGGTGACAAGTGGGTGATAGACGCGTATGAGCGCGACATTTTGCTCGCCAACAATGAGGCGCATCGCTTTGCTATCACATGGCATCGCAAGCGGCGCAATAAGATATACTAGGGGAATGTATTGGACGTATTTGAAGACTCTTACCTTCCTACTCGCTTTGATAGTTATCTTTGGCGGCGGCTATCTATATTATCGATATGATCAATCGCGACACGCCGCCGGAAAAGCATCATTGACAGGCCTAGCTTACAAGAACGACGGAAAGGCGCGAACACCTCGTGAGGAGCTGGCAACAGCGGATGGTTTTGCGCCGATCAAGTGTCATCTCAGTGCCGGTGGGTTCCATGATAGTCTGTCCGGAGATCTCTACTACGCTGATAAGTCTATGTTCATTCACCTCCAATACGCGCAACGGCCTGATGCACGCGTAGTCGTCAACGCACAGGGCGCGTACGTCTGGATCGATGGGCAGGACGATGTTCACTTCCTCGGACCTGACGATCCTGCATACTCTGCTTCTTCGGGAATCGAATCCCCGCTATATATCATCGGCAATGGTGACTGTGAGCCGTGGTGGTTCCCGGACCGTACTCTCTTCGAGATACCGACGACAAGAACTATTAAACCGTATCCGGCGCTTCGCTGAACTGTTGTTCGAATCCATACTCAATACTTCGTACTCTATACGTTATACTTTTGACATGGCTCGGACATCTGTGGGTATTTTGCGCGGAGGGACATCGAGCGAATACGATCTTTCGCTTAAGTCGGGCGCTGCGATGATGGCAGCGCTTCCTGAAGACCAATTCGATACGCGGGATATTTTTATCGACAAGCGGGGATATTGGCACCTGCGGGGAACTCCGGTAGATGCCGATCGTGCGCTCTCGCAGATAGATGTTGTTTTGAATGCTTTGCATGGCGGGGTGGGTGAGGATGGCACCGTGCAGCGGATACTTGAGCGCGCGGGCGTACCCTACGCGGGCGCTCGCCCCCAAGCCGCAAGTATTTCGCTCAACAAAATTCGTGCGCGGGAAATATTACAAAAAGCCGGTATCCGTATGCCACGCGCCGTCTCCTTTTCTCTGCAAAATAATCTCAATACGGGAGATATGGCGCACGTCGTATTCTCGCAATTCGGGCCGCCCTACCTCGTGAAGCCTCCAAGCGACGGTGCTTCGACCGGTATCCGTATGGCGATGACGCTCCTCGAATTACCCGATGCGCTCGGTGATGTGCTCGACGCTTTCGGCACAGCACTCGTCGAAGAATACATACGCGGAGAAGAGGTGAGTGTGGGCGTCGTCGAGAATTTTCGTGGAGAAGAGCTCTACACGCTTCCGCCGGCACACGTTATTCGGCCCGAAGGAGCACGATTCGTAGAATCTTCCCATCATCAAGAGGGAAGTCTACGTCACGCCGTTCCCAGTAATTTTTCACACCAGGAAAAACAGGCAATTGCCGACCTCGCACGTGCAGCTCATCGCGCCCTCGGCCTCTCGCACTTCTCCCGAGCCGATCTTATCCTCACACCGCGCACCGTGTACCTTCTGGAAGTCAATGCCATCCCCGGCCTCTATCCCGGCTCCTCGTTCCCAACAATGCTTGAATCGGTCGGCTCCTCCGTGCGCGGGTTTTTGGAACATTCTATTCACCTTGCCCGTCAATAATTCTAAAAGCGAAACCCCGCAGCGACTTCCGCGGGGTCTCTTGTTTGGCAACCATCAGGCGCCTCGCTCCATGAACGACGCGATCGCGACACGCACGTCTTCAAGCGTCGGAAGGCTGGCGTTGATGCCGAGGAATCTGATGGAATGCGCGGATGCGGCTCGTGCGAACACGAAATGCTCCGCCCACGGTTGCTCCGGCCATCGCTGGAGCGAGAAGAGGTAAGCGCCGTGGAAGATGTCGCCCGCGTTCGTCGTATCGACGATATCGGGCACGTCCAACGTCGGCAACTCTTGCCTACGTCCGGTTTCGTCGTACCAGAGGAACCCTTGCGGGCCACGCGTGATCCCGCCAACCTGGCACTTGCACTCGTATTGTAGATAGTCAAGCGTTTCCTTCTCGGACCATTTCATATCAGTGACGAAAGTATCCGAGACTACCGCAACGTCCGTCAACCTGAGCATGTCCTTGATATGGGGCCGAAGCCGCCCCGCATCCATCGAGACGAGCACGTTCCGTTCTTGGAACGCTTTCATGCATGCGATCGTGTGCGCCTCGAAGTAACCGTCGAAGTGCGCGAAGCCGTGCTCCTCCGGATGCAACATCGGGAACCCGACACATACGGGTGGTTCCGGCTTCGAGATGATGATCCGCTCGCCGTGTCTCGAAAGAACGCTGGCGATCGGGATCTCGTAGTTTTTGACAGTGCAGTGTATGAGCTCGATATTCGACACTGCAGCCATGCGCTTGAATCCGGGGCCAAGGTCGCAATCGGAGGACGGACAGACGAGCCGTGTCATTCCACCCAATGATGAGATTGTTCGCGCCGCACCCACTGCATTCCCTCCATATCCGCAGGCGGTTTGGATAGGCCGTATCCGCCCGCTCTTCTCGAGATCGACATCGTCGGCCAGTAGGTGAACGACGTCGTAGTAGATTGGGCCTACGCAAAACCCTATTTTTTCTTTCGGCATTTCGGTATCCTCTTGTTCGGGTGTATTTCGTTTCTACTCTTTGCTCTGTCCGCATACTGCCCGAGAAGCTGACGGCGGTCAACGTACGCCTTCATTTCCCATTCGTGCGAGAATCTGCTATTTTGAGGCTTCACGCGGGCCAGTAGCCCCGACGCGCAAACGGTCGGGGTCCCGACTGAAACGTCGGGATTCAGTTGATCCTTCGTAAGGGCCAGTAGTTCAGTGGTAGAATGCCTCATTTGCAATGAGGAGGTCCGGGGTCCGATTCCCCGCTGGTCCAATTTATGGAAATCAAGCTTCCGAAAAGTCTTTACGACCACATCGCATCGTTGGCTATATCTGCACCCGAGAAAACGGCGCTTGTCGCAACGGACGAAAAAGGCGTTGTCACCGAGGAAATCTCGTATGCCAACTTGCTTGAGAAGATCCTCGCCGCTGCCGCAGAACTCAAAGACCTCGGTCTGCAAAAAGGGGACCGCATCGCGCTCGCATTTCGGAATTCGCCCGCGCTCCTCATATGGAGCTGGGCCGCGTGGGCGGGCGGGATCGTTACCGTGCCCATGGATACCAAGCGCGACACGCCGGAGCTGTACGAATACAAAATAAATCTCAATAAAGCAAAATTACTTATTCTCGAGCGCGGTATTCAGGTTGCCAAGCTCCCCGGCGTGCGCATCAAGGTGCATACAGGGTTTGAAAACCCACGAGGCGACGCCTCGTGGGTTCAGAATCTTTCGCATCAGGCACTCGTTCTTTTCACCTCCGGCACCACCGGCCACCCCAAGGGCGCCATGCTCTCGCTGGAGAATCTCATCGTGAATGCCGACGGCATTCGTGAGTGGCTTCGGATTACCGCAGACGACACATTCCTCGTAAACTTGCCGCTGCACCACATCAACTCAACCACCTTTTGCCTCTCCACACTTCTTGCGGGCGGCACGATCGCGATACCGCCTCAATATTCCAACTCGCACTTTTGGCAGCAAATGGCAAAAACGGGGGCGACCATCACGTCAGTCGTACAATCGATAGTATTCGACCAATTGCATCGGGAGCAAGAGTTTGCAGCCCTCAAAGAAAAGATACGGCTTACGAGGATGCAGATCGGCTCGGCCCCTGTCATCGCGCAATCTGTACAGGAGTTCAAGAAAAAATTTGGCATTCCTCTCTACCAAGGTTACGGACAGACGGAAACGGCACTTCGCGTGACGGGCGTACCGATGGATATTCCGGACGAGCTCTACGAACTACTTGTAGAAGAAAATTCCATCGGAGAACCGATGCCGTGGGCAGACCTTCAAGTATCGAATGATGAAGGGAAGCTGCTCGGTGAAGGAGAGGAAGGCGAGCTTGTGGTAAAAGGTCCAGCTGTCATGGAAGGCTATCTCGGGATGGAACCGGCGTTTCGCGACGGCTACTTCCTCACAGGGGATATCGGCTGCTACCGCGTTATTGATGGCCGCAAGTATTTCTATCTCAAGGGCCGTAAGCGGGAAATAATCATCAAGGGCGGCGTCAACATCTCACCGGTCGCAGTAGAAAATGCGCTCAAGAGGATTTCCGATGATATAGAGCAAGTGCATGTGGTGGCTGTAGCCGACGAGCGCTATGGCGAGGAGGCCGGCGCTGTCATCTCGTGGAAGTCAGACATCCACGAAGAGAGTGCAAAACGCAAGCTGAAGACCGCGCTCCTCTTGGGCTCTCCCTATATCAGCGCATACGAAACGCCCAAATACATCACCTCGTTTCCAGTGAGCGAACTCCCGATGACTTCCACGGGCAAGGTCCAGCGCAGTGTTCTTAAAGACAAAATCCCATACGAAAAATTTGAATCCATTTACGGATTGCTAAAAACTTCCGACTTCCGGTTCACCGTCCTGCACCGCTATTCACGCTGGAGCGCAGCTTCGCATGAATTACACAAACAGTGCTGGGGTGGCCTCGCCGGTACAGCTGCGGAGTACGACAAAAGTACTTCCCGGCAGATAACCGTTCTCGCGGCAAAGCCGGACAATTCTCTCGCGGGGCAGATTGCTATCGTCCGTACAAATCTCTCGGAAGGTGAACTTCTCGGAAAAAAGTATGATGAACTGGTTTCCGAAGCATTTGATAGGGATGGAAAGGCGCTCGTGTGCATTTCTATTTGCAGCGCCGACTATAAACCCAAGCCTGTCCCAACCGTCGGCGTTCACCCAAGCCCTGAAGATGTTCGGAAGTATCTTGCGGAAGGGAATGATCCGGTCATGAGATTTCATGAAAAGCCGAAAGCCGGACTTGCCACGGGTGCACGGCTTATCGACGTTATCGAGAACGGGAGGCCCGAAGACAAGAGCGCTCTTGGCTACAATATGCTTGTGAAATACCCCGGACCCGGTGAGTCGGTCGCCATCACGACCGGTGCTCCCGTATCAAATCAACTTATTGAACTTGTGTTGCTCATCGCGCGCGATATCGGAATCAAGAATGTCTATGCCTACTCGCGCCCTGGAGGATTAGCCTCCTACCTATCCACAAAGAAAGTTTGACGTTTCCCGAACGTCTGATAGAGTGTAAGTACTAACCCCTGTTCGTTCATCAGTACCAAAATCGGAGGCTTACGATGCAACTGGCATCACTTCTCGCACAATATCTGCTCTCCACCATCCCTCTCCTCACGGAAGAGGATTATCTCGAACAAGCCGGCGATCTCATGACTGGGGTCGTTTTCGCTGAATGCGATCAACGCAAAATTGCTGACGCCTTCTCGAAGCAGGCCCCTCTCGCCGGTATGGACTCGGACATCGCTGCCGCGTTCGTCGCCGACATGAAGCCGTACCACCGTCATCAAACCGGTACATCTCACGTCTCGGAACCCGACGGCGCAGTTCCGGTCAACGCCTGATCAATCAGGCAGCTCTCTTTGCACCTTCTGCTCTCAGCAGCACCTTTAACATCACCACCATTCGCTTTTTGCTTATGGTGGTGTTCCTTTTGCCTGATTTTGAGCCATCAAATAGACATTTCCCCTTTCACCCTCATGAAGACGTTGCGTATTTCAGGGGATACGGTACGATTGCCGCGAATGTAAGTTTTCCATACTCTATTATTTTTTGGAGTGGAAAGGTTGGTTTACATTATTTTAGAGGAAACACATACAAAGAATCATGGCTAAGAAGCTATACGTCGGCGGGCTGCCCTACAGCACGACCGATACAGAGCTCAAAGAGGCCTTCGCGCAAGCAGGGACTGTCGAGTCTGCCGTCATCATCATGGACAAGATGAGCGGTCGCTCGAAGGGTTTCGGTTTCGTCGAGATGTCTTCCGACGAGGAAGCACAGAAGGCGGTTGAGGTAATGAACGGCAAGGACTTCGGCGGACGCACGCTCACGGTAAATGAGGCGCGCCCGATGGAAGACCGCCCACGACGGGACTTTCGTGGTGGTGGCAGCGGTGGAAATGACCGCGGCGGCTACGGTGGTGGACGTGGTGGAAACGGAGGTGGGGGAGGCGGCAGAAGCTGGTAACTCCATTTTTTTGTTTTTGAACAGCCCCGCGAGAGCGGGGCTGTTTGCTTGCGCACGCGCGTACTTGGTGTATCTATAGCATCGGAACGTGTTCGTTCCGATTTGAACCTTCTCCTGTCGGTCTGCGACCGACAGTCGAACCGCCTCCGGCGGCACCTCGCGGAGGAATCATATCCACATGTGAGCAAGCGGTTTACGTATTTATCACCCATAATAGAGAGATGAGGTACGGCGCGCTCCTTGGCTGGGGTATTGTGATCTACGCTGTCATGGCCCTCGCATGGTCGGGATTCGGTATCTATGGATTAGCAGGCACGATCGCTTCCCGAGTGCTTGAGCTTTTGGTCTTGATCATCGTAGCGACGATCGCGGGCCGCTCGCTTCGATTCCATTCGTGGAATGATATCCTCCCATACTCGGTCTCGTGGGCGATCTTGATAGGGCTTTTGGATGCTGTGTATAACGTTCCCTTCGGGGGATGGGAAATATATGCCGATTGGAATCTGTGGGTCGGGTATACACTTGTGGTCCTGGTCCCTCTGCTTGCGCCTTTCACGCGGGTAAGCGTGCAAACGCGCGAGGGCTGACATGCCCGGCAGGACAATTTCGAATTGCCTTGGTTGTGACATACTGCAATGAAATCGGTAATTGATAGAGAAATACAGGACAATCTCATTATGGAAAATTATTGCGGCAAGAACTATTCGAAATTGTACTAGCCGGGTATGAGCGCGCTTGATCTTCATCGTTTTCTGCTGCGATTCGCGCTTGCGGGGGTGAATGTATTTGCGTGGATATTTGTATTCCAATATTTTTATCTTATTGAGCCGAGCATCGCGCACGCGCTCGCGCGCGTGGCCCTCCTGTACGCGCTTTCACAAATGATTACCTGCCTCCTGACGCCCTATGCCGCGCGGGCGCTCCGCAAGGGTGCACGTCGCATGCTCATACTGGCAGTCCTCGTTGCGGCCTCCGCTCTCGTTGCTCTGGGCAGCACCTTTGCCGCGTACTGGAGTGTTGCCTACGTACCCCTCGGTGTTGCGGCATTTGCGATCGCGCTCGGGATATACCGTGCGTTATATTTCGTTCCCTATGAAATCGAGGCGCTCGTCGCGGGACCTGCGCGTAGGGGAATGGGGACAGAGCTCTTCATCGCGCTCGCTCCGCTGGCAGTCGGACTGTTCATTGTGAGCACCGAGTATGGCCCCATATGGATCATGTACATTGGCGCGACTGTGGTAGCCCTCTCTGCGCTCCCGCTTCTGTATCTGCGCGAAATCCACGAAGGGTATTCATGGGGATATCGGGAGACATTTGTGCAGCTCCTTGCGCGCGCGAATCGTCCTGCCGTGACACACGCATTCCTCGAAGGAATTTCCGGCGCCGCTCTCCTCCTTTTTTGGCCCATTGCAGTATTTTTGATAGCGGGATGGTCGTATGGGATGCTCGGTGTCATTCTCACGCTCACATTCCTCGTCGCGATTCTTTCGCGGACGCTCGTTCGCAAAGGAGTCCGCCGCGCCGGCCTGCATCAATCTCGTCCGCTCAATGTCATTTTTGCAGCGACTCCGTGGCTCTTTCGTATGCTGGTAGGCACTCCACTCGGGGTCGTGGTCGTTGACTCATACTTCTTCACGACAACACCGCGCCGCACCGGCCTCGATCCTCTCACATTCGAACAATTCGCCGACGCGGGCACATACGTCGACGAATACACGGCACTCAAAGAGATGGCGCTCGCCCTCGGAAAGACCGCCGCCTGTATTCTCGGCGCCATTCTCGCGCTTCTCGCATCGGTCCCCGTAGCGCTTGTGTGTGTATTCATTGCAGCTGCGCTTGCATCGGTGACCGTGGCGCTCCGTCCTCGATAACAAAAACAAAACCGCGTAAGGGGACAGACACAACATCCCTTACGCGATTCACAGCGGCGCTTTCGATCATCAACGGCGCACGATGCGCCGGCGAGACCACTGCGAGCTCGCAGGGGGCGCTGGGGGTACAGGAAGGTTACGCAACAATCTCATCGCGTCTAACACGCGAGGAGCATAACTCGCGGCCTCCTGTTCACTCATTCGATACAAATCCGCCAGGATCTCGATAGCAAGGACGTACTCGCTCTCTTGCTCAAACTTCGGTTCGTCTGCCTGCGCAGCCAACTCACGCAACAACCTTTCCGCGGCCTTGCGGATATCTCGCGTGGAGAGTGATTTTGGCATCGGAGCCTCCTTGATCCGACTGTGGATTGTACGGATTTTTCCTAATCGAACAAGGAAGCCACGACTTCTTTGACGAGATTGCCGTCTGCCTGGCCGGCTAATTCTTTCATGACAGCTCCGGTGAGTTTGCCAGCGCCCGATGCGTCCGTGACACCAAGCTCTTCTTTCTTCGCGCGCGCGACTTTTTCTATTTCCTCGCGGCTTATCATTTGCGGCAAATATTCTTCGATGATCTTCAACTCACTCAATTCTTTCTCAGCCAGCTCCGCACGACTGCCTTTTGCGAATGCTTCGGAAGCTTCTTTGCGCTGTTTTGCCAAACGTTTCAGTACCGTAACGGCGTCGTCGTCGGCAAGTTCTTCCGTCGGTTTCTTTCCTTTTGCGACTAGTTCATTCGTAAACGCAGCGAGCGCTCCGCGCAGTGTCTGAACCCGCAAATCGTCGCGCGCCTTCATCGCGGCGATCATGTCGGTACGGATTTTTGCCGTTAACATTGTGCCAGTATAGCAAGAACGTCACGTGGTACAATCGCGAAATGGAGTGGCTCATCATCGGACTTCTGATAGCGAACCTCGCGCTTTTGGCTTTTCTTTTCATGCGCAAACCTGCTGCACCCCTACAAGATCAGAGTGGAATGATTATGTTGCAGCAGCAGATGCAGGATCTTTCAAAGACACTCGACGCGCGAGTCGCAGAATCTTCAAAAACCATGCAAGAGAACTCTCATCGGCAATTCTCTGAGTCCGCTCGTCTTATTAAGGAAATCACCCAAGAAGTCACTTCGGTAAAGGAGATTGGGAGACAGACGGGAAAATTTGCTGAGCAACTTCAAAACTTACAAGATATTCTCAAGAACCCGAAACAACGTGGCATCCTCGGCGAATATTACCTCGAGACCGTGCTCAAGAATGTCCTCCCTCCCGGCATGTACCAAATGCAGTACCCCTTCAAAAACGGCGAGATTGTGGACGCCGCCGTCTTTGTCAACGAGAAAATTGTCCCTATCGATTCCAAGTTCTCACTCGATAACTACAACCGTCTTGTCCATGCTCCCGGTGCTGAGAGACCTGCATTTGAAAAAGCTTTCGTGAACGATCTCAAGCTTCGCATTCAGGAAACGGCTAAGTACATTCGACCAGAGGAGAATACAATGGACTTCGCCTTCATGTTTATCCCATCGGAAGGTATCTATTACGATTTGCTCACCAATCAGGTGGGTACAGGCGAGGAAGAAAACCTTATCCAACGTGCGGCCGGGAAGTACAAGGTCATCATCGTTTCGCCCACGTCATTCCTTGCCTACCTCCAGACGGTCATGCAGGGCTTAAAGGCCCTTCAAATAGAGAAACGCGCCGAAGAGATCCAAAAGCGTATAGGTGAACTCGTTAAACACATCGAATCTACGAACTCTTTTTATCTAAAATTAGGTGCAGCGCTTGTAACTGTTGTATCTCATTATAATTCTGGCCACAAAGAACTTGCTAAAATCGACAAGGACGTTTATCGGATATCAGGTGACAGGGCAGAAGTTGAGCCCATCCTTCTAGAGAAGCCAACTCTTGCAGTCGACGAATAAGCAAGGTATAGTGGCGCCTCATATGGCTAAAATCGCGATTATAGAAACAGGGGGGAAACAGTACGTTGTCACTAAGGATAGTGTTTTGGATATTGAGAAGCTCGACGGTGTCTCTGAAAAGGGGACGAAAATAACTTTCGACAAAGTCCTTCTCACCGACGATGGCAAGGAAACGCAGATTGGCGCACCATATGTCTCCGGCGCCAAGGTCTCGGCGGAGCTTGTAGAGGAAGGCCGCGATGCGAAAGTGACTGTCATCCGCTATCGCCAAAAGAGCCGCTATTTCAAAAAGAAGGGCCACCGCCAACCATACGCCAAGGTGCGCATCACCGCGCTCCCATAAATAAACCGCGGGCCAAGGGCCCGCGGTAGCGATCCACATCCCGCCAACGAACAGGGATAGTGCGACAATAAACACGGCCATCGTGGTGATGTGGCGGTTGGTATAATAGTGGAGTAGTACTCCCCACCCCACGAACGCGAATGCGCTGAGGACACTCGCTACCACGAGACTGGCGATTTGCCAGTCGAATTCGCCAAAGAGCATGGCAACCTCCTCTTGGTTGTTGCCCCTCTAGTATACGTCAGCACATGTGGCTAGCGCCTGCTCTCAAGCGCGTTCTTGAGTGTTTCAGGATCTGCGTACTCAAGTTCGCTACCCGTGGAAAGACCCCGGCCGAGAGACGTAATTTTCAGCGATGGCAAGGTAAGACCTTGCCGTGATTCAAGTTGTTCACGCACTTGAATGGCGGTCGCATCGCCCTCGGGGTTGGCAGGGAAGGCGAGGATGATCTCTTTAAGACCGTTTTTTACATGGGCTGGTATCGATTCTAGTAATTGCTTGATGCGCAAGTTATTGGTCTTTTCAGATGCAAGCGAAACTGTGCCGCCGAGGACGAAGTAGTGCCCACGGAAATTATGCGAGTACTCGAGCGCGGCGAGGTCGGCATCTGATGCGACGACGGCGAGAAGAGATTTGTCACGTTCGAGGTTGGTACATATGCCACAGACTTTTTCTTTACCACTGAAAAAACGCATGCATTGTGTACACTGATGCACCGAGGCGCCGAGCGATTGCACAGCCTCGATCAGTTCGCGGCGAGTAGCAGCCGAAGAGCGCAAGAGGAATTGCACGAACCGGCTCGCCTGCCGCGGCCCGATGCCGGGGAATCGGACGAAAAGAGAAACTAATCGCTCGATGGCGTCTGACATGCCGACATCATACACCAGGGAACATTTCGCGCAGCCAACCAATACATATTCCCTAGTTTGCGAGTTTGCGCTACCGCGCGAATAGGGAATATTCAGATCAGAAAGGCGCTGGCGTATCTTCGACTTCTGTTTCTTCCGGTTTGTAATCGCCGAAGTCACTTTTATCGATGGAGAGGAACGTCGTCTTTTCTTCGTCGAAACGCAGTTCCACTTTGCCGACGGGGCCATTGCGATGTTTTTCTATCAAAATCTCTGCAATGCCGGGGCGGTCGGAATTTTCGTTCATTTTGTCATCGCGATGGATAAACATGACTACATCGGCATCCTGTTCGATCGAGCCCGAATCTCGCAGGTCGGAAAGTCGCGGCCGGCCACGCCGGGTCTCCACAGCGCGCGAAAGCTGTGAGAGTGCCAAGACGGGAATTTCAAGCTCACGCGCCATTGCCTTGAGAGAACGTGAGATCTCGGTGACTTGCTGCACGAGATTGTCATTTCCACGCGCATAAGTCGGCGTAATGAGCTGGAGGTAATCGACGATGATGAGGCCGAGATCCTTTTCCATTTTCAACCTTCGAGCGACGGAGCGCATGGCAAGAACGGTCGTCGAGGGTTTGTCGTCGATGTATATCGGCGCCTCGGCGAGGACTCCCATGGCCGTCTGTAAACGTTCAAATTCATCCTCGTCTTTTATCTTTCCGGTACGCAGACGCCAGGAATTGACGCCCGCCTGTGCCGCAAGCATGCGATCCACGAGCTGTTGCGAACTCATCTCGAGTGAGAAAATGCCTACCGCAGTGCCGTGTTTCGTTGCCGTCTGTCGGGCAATGTCGAGCGCAAGTGCGGTTTTTCCCATCGAGGGCCGTGCAGCGAGAATGACGAGGTCGGATTTCTGAAAGCCGGCGAGCAGGTTGTCGAGCTGGGGAAAGCCCGAGGGAATTCCGCGCATTGAGCCGCTGTGTTTCTGCAAACTTTCGAGCCGCTCCCACGCCTCGGTCAATTCTTCTTTGATCGCGCTGAAGGAGCGCAGCATTGGAGTTTGTGTCACCGAGAAGACCGCCGACTGGGCCTCGTCGAGTATCACTTCGACATCACGGTCCTCTTCGAAACCGAGCTCCCCGATCTTTGCCGCGGCATCGATGAGGCTGCGCAGTACGAATTTAGTCTGCACACCCTGCGCGTAATGCCGTGCAGAGCCGGGGGAGGCGGCAGCGCCGACCAACTCCGAGAGATATCCCGCTCCGCCTATCTCGCTCAAGACCTTGCGTTCTTTGAGTTTGCTTGACACTGTAACGACATCTATCGGCTCGCCTTTCGCAAAAAGCCCCAGCATCGCATCAAAGATCGTGCGATGTTTGCCCGCATAAAATGAATCGACGCCGATCAGATCCGCCACTTCATATATCGCGTTCTGGCTCAACATGAGAGCGCCGAGAAGCGCCTTTTCCATCTCGACGTCTTGCGGGGGGACTCTTGCCCCGTTAGAAGTCTTCGCGATCATAAGAGGTGTCGGATTAGTGTGGTGTTCGCGAGGCGATAGAGTTTGCCGCAAGCGGCGAAAGTTGGACTTCTAACGGGGCGGGCAGCATTATTTGCCATTTACCCATGGTATCACCCGTGACTGACTTCGTGCTTTCCGTCTGGGTGAGGGAAAATGTGTCTTTCGTGTGGAAACCTGTGGACACTGAATTGCGCTTGACGGCAAGCCGTATATTTGATACAACGTAAACCACACCAATGAGAATTGGTCAAATACCCATCAAATAAGCCCCACCATGCTTTCTTTTTCGCCAAAATCAGTCACCAAAGACCTCCTTGCGGGGCTCCCGGAGCGCTCCCGTCGTGTCCTCACAGACCGCTTCGGCCTCTCCGGCAAAGGCGAGCGGCGCACGCTCGACGCTATCGGGCAGGAATACGGCATCACGCGTGAGCGGATCCGACAGATCGAAAATCATAGCATTTCTTCAGTGCGCGATTCCGACGCATACGCAACGCTCACCGTGCATTGGGAGGATCTGAAGACGGCGATCGCAAGCTTGGGCGGGATCCTGGCCGAAGAGACGATCCTTCAGGAACTCACCAAGAACGATCCCGACCGCAACATGATAGTTTTTCTTCTGACCGTCGGACACCAATTCGACGATCGCCGCGAGAGCAATGATTTCAAGTCCCGCTGGCATATCGATGAACAACTTGCCGAGCAAGTTGAAACATCGCTCTCGAATTTGTATGAATCTCTCGAGCCAAATAAGCTCACGCCTGAAGAAGAGTTTATCGAACTCTTTGCCCGTCATCTGAAGCAGGCGGGTGTGAAAAATCGGACTCCCGATGTACTCGGGCGCTGGTTGCTCATCTCAAAACGGGTCGGGCGCAATCCACTCGGCGAATGGGGACGCATGGAGAGCCCGCATGTCCGCATCAAGAACACGCGCGACTTCGCATACCTTACTCTCAAGCGCCATGGCTCACCGATGCACTTTACGGAAGTAGCCAAAAGTATCGAAAAATTGTTCGGTCGCAAAACGCACCCCGCGACGACTCACAACGAGCTCATCAAGGATAATCGATTTGTCCTCGTCGGCCGGGGGCTCTACGCTCTCAAGGAGTGGGGCTACGAGCCGGGCGTCGTGCGCGATGTCGTCAAAGGAATACTGCAGCGCGAAGGTCCCTTGACCCGCGATGAGATCATTGAGCGCGTGAAGCGCGAGCGCTATGTCAAAGACGCGACGATTGCCGTGAACCTGCAAAACAACATGTTCGTGCGAACGCCTGACGGAAAATACGCGCTCTCGAAGTAATATCGGAAGAAGTTGGGCTCCTCGATCTACCGGACGTTTCGCACAGCGCTGTTCACAAGGCGCTTTTTTGCTTAGGGGAGATGGTAGAATTGCCTCATGGCAGGCGGTTTTATAGGCGAATATGAACAGCAGGATATCATAACAACAGCCGATATCCGCGGCGTATTAAAGGAATTCTTCGGTGGTGACCTCCACCATTTTGTCGATGGCTTTATCGGCAACTATTCGGGTATCTCTCGCTGTCTCCTCTTGAGTATGATGTTTTTTGGACTCCTCGGTGTCTTGTCGCGTCAGATCCCGAATCTTCCGCTTTTTGCATTTGAGTGGCTTTTGGGCACGAGCCCGATATGGATCCCGATACTCATGCTTGTCACCGCATGGAAGGTATGGGTGTGGTATTCGCGCGGCATGTTCTTCTTCCACAAAGTCAAACCCATCCTATATGAGGTAAAAATGCCCCGCGACATCTTCCGCTCACCCCGTGCAATGGAAAATGCTCTTTCCACCTGGTGGAGCGACGCAGGCGAGACGACACCCCTCAACAGAGTGTGGCAGGGGCAAGTCCGCCCTTGGCATTCCCTCGAGATCGCATCGTTCGGAGGTGAAATCCATTTCTACATATGGGGCTGGCGCAATTGGAAACAATCCATCGAAGCGGCAATGTACGCGTTTTATCCCGAAGTTGAACTTGTTGAGGTCGAGGATTATGCGTCGAAATTCAAGTTTGACCCCAAGGTTCACGAAATCTATGCTACCGATTGGCGACTTGAGCCGAGAAATGACGCGTATCCGTTTAAAACATACGTTGACTTTGAACTCGACAAGGACCCGAAAGAAGAATACCGGGTGGACCCGCTCGCCCCCGTCCTTGAGCGTATGAGCAATTTGGAACCTTTCGAGCAGATGTGGCTCCAGATCGTTATCACGATGAATAAAGACCAGCGACGCAAAAAAGGCGGCTCTTGGATGGAGTCCGAAGGCCGCTATCAAGGCATGCTGAAAGAAACAGTGGAAGAGATCCGCAAAGAGACGACCGCCATAGATCCTCACAACGGGCCGGATAAATGGAAGACCTATGCCCGTGTCCAGCTTTTTCGCTACAACGAGTTGATCAAGGCCATCGACCGCAACATGGGAAAACACCCTTTCAGTGTCGGCGTACGGGGCACCTACATCACCAATGCAGCGACGTTCAGCTCGGCGAGATGGACCGGCCACAAATGGATATGGCGGCCCTTTGGCAATCCGCAATTTGCCAACCAGCTTCGTCCGCGTCGCTGGCACACTCCATTTGACTACCCATGGCAGGATTACAAAGATATCCGATGGAATTTGCATGCCCGGCGATTCTTTGATGCCTATAAAAGGCGCTCATTCTTTTACTCTCCGTGGATATTCCCGCACAATATGATGTCCAGCGAGATGGTCGCAACGCTCTGGCATCCGCCGTCGGCTGCCGTCACCGCGCCCGGTTTGGAACGTATTGCGGCGAAGAAGGCGGAACCGCCATCGAATCTGCCCAAATAGCCGGTAGCTCGTAGCCTGTAGCCAGAAGCTCTATGGAATTTGAATTTGCTACAAGCTACCGGCTACAAGCTACAAGCTGAAATATGCAATCCCTCCAACAACTGCTCGAACGTCTTTTCGACACCGGCCATCGGTGGCTCACAGAAGCGTCCGAGCGCTGGCGCATTCATACTAATCGCCGCACGATCATCATTCTTGCTATTGTGGGGTCACTCGCGATCTATGTGTATGTGGCTGCGGTGGCACCCCCGGAGAATTTTCCCGTTGATAGGCTCGTGTCGGTGGAGTCGGGCCAAGCGCTCAAAGATGTTGCCACAAACCTGCAGGAAAAGGGCGTCGTGCGTTCAAGCCTCATGCTGCGGGTAGTCGTGACGCTTATGGGTGATGAGCGCTCGGTGCACGCCGGCGACTATCTTTTCAAAGAGCCGAAGGATGTATTCGCCATTGGCCGAGCGCTCGCGCTTGGCGCCTACGGGCTCGAGCCCCAGAGGATCCGCATTCCCGAAGGCGCGACGACAAAGGAGATGGCACTGATATTCGCACGATCACTCGAGCGTTTCAATGCGGATAATTTTCTCGCACAAGCAAAGCCGCAGGAAGGGTTTCTCTTTCCCGACACTTACTTCTTCATGCCGAATGCAACCGAGGATACCGCGATACAGGCTCTGCGACAAAATTTTGACCAGCACGTCACCACGATCCAAGGTGAGATCGCAAGTTCCACGCACTCGCTTTCCGAGATCGTTACTATGGCATCGATCCTTGAGCGTGAGGCATACAATACGCACGATCGCCGCATGATCTCGGGAGTCCTTTGGAACCGGCTCGCGCGCGGCATGCCGCTGCAGGTGGACGTGACGTTCATCTACACGCTCGGAAAAGGCACCTTCCAGCTCACCATGAAAGATCTGGTCAGCGATTCGCCTTACAATACATACCGGTACAAGGGCCTGCCGCCGACCGCGATCGGGAGCCCGTCCCTCGATTCTCTGCGCGCGGCAGCCACCCCGATCAAAAACGATTACTTGTATTTTCTTGCCGACCATCGTGGAGTGACTCATTTCTGTAAAAATTACGCATGTCAGCTGGCAAATAAGGCAAAGTATTTTTGACAACCCACGAGGCGTCGCCTCGTGGGTTGACCGATCAGCTTGAACGTGATTGCATGTTCGTGCTCAGAAGTAGTGTGCCCAGGGAATAGTCCCAAGGGGTGTGCTACCGCCAACATGGAGGTTGACATGAGCAAGAAGCACGTTGAGTTTGGGAAAGATCTCGGCCTTATGGCGGAAGTCGTCCGCCGTGGCCTTTCGGTTGGCATTGGTCAGTGGGAGTTTTGGGAGCCGCTTTCAAAGCCGCAACCTGGACTCTGGCATGCCATGATCGACTTTTTCGGTATCCCACCGCACGAGTACTTCGACTGGTGCGAATCGTGGAAATCGGAGAAGCGCCAGAACCACCATCATCGCGCTCCGGACATCGACACGCTCGATGCGGTCGTTCGTTACGGGCGTGAGAACGGGTTCACGAAGGAAAACTGGCAGCACCTGATCATGAGCGCATCTGTTTTTGAGGCGCTCGTCGATTACCTGCGGCTGGCCCCTCCGTTCTCAGTCGAGGTCGAGGTCGACTACAGCCACCTTCCGCCCTATCAGGGCGGGTATACGCCTCAGTATCCTCTGCGGAGGAGCCATGGGGTGGCGCGGCTGGATATGAGCATTTACGTCCTCGCTGATGACCGCAAGATTGATGCGAACGAGTCTCGCATCAGGGAACGCGGTTGGCGATTCGCTGATCAGCAGGAGCTCTACGCGTTCGGCCAAACAACCAAACAGCAAGTTCGACCATGGGCTGTGATGGGGGTCGAGCCACTGTACGGTCCCGGGAGCCGCACTTCTGACTTCGGGCACTACCACTTCCCGAGATTATGGATGTTGCGCGGTAACGACGCTCTCGACCATTACGGTTGCACCTCCGTCGCCTCGCAATCCCATAACGGCCTTCGCACGTTGATTGTGAAGGAATAGTCCCCAAGCACGACCTGATAACGGCGGTCCGACAGACCGCCGTTATTTTTACACTTTTTGGTATGCTGTCTTAATGAACGGACAGAAGATATTTGTCGGGCTCTCTGGCGGAGTTGACAGCGCCGTTTCGGCTGCGCTTTTGAAGGAACAAGGTCATGATGTTGTCGGCGCATATATCAAGATCTGGCAACCTGAATTTATAGAGTGCACATGGCGGGAAGACCGTCTCGACGCGATGCGTGTGTGTGCGGCGCTCGACATTCCATTCCGTGAAGTGGATCTCTCCGACGAATACAAAAAAAGTGTGGTCGACGCGATGGTGCGGGATTATGCGCGGGGGATCACGCCAAATCCCGATGTGCTGTGCAACCGAAAAATAAAATTCGGTGCGTTTGCGCAATGGGCATTTGCAAACGGGGCGGATCTCATCGCAACTGGTCACTATGCACGCACTGACAACAAAAAGCTTTTGCGCGCGAGAGATACGGCGAAAGACCAGTCGTATTTCCTGTATCAAACACCACCCGTAGCGCTTGCGAACACCTTATTTCCTGTTGGCGGAATGTTGAAAGCGGAGGTGCGCGATGCGGCAAAACGATTCGGATTACCAAATGCACAAAAACCCGATAGTCAGGGCCTTTGTTTTGTCGGAGAAGTCTCGATGCGCGATTTTTTGGCGCGATTCATAGCTGTAGAGCGCGGGGTTGTTGTAGATTTGAATGGAAATGGTATCGGCCATCACGAAGGCGCCGCGCTCTATACGGTGGGCCAACGTCACGGATTTTCGACGGATTCAGAAGGTCCATATTATGTCGTGGGCATTGATGTTTCTACCAACACTGTTTGTGTCTCTCCACGTCGCGAAGATGCAGCGAAAAAATCGGTACGCCTGCAAGAGGTTCAGTGGATCAACGATGGGCCAACTCTGCCGGCGCACGTATCGGTGCAGGCGCGATATCACGAAACTCCAGTACAGGCAATAGTTGACGGGAGCACCGTTGATTTTGAACTACCCCATATAGTTTCTGCTGGTCAGTCGCTTGTTATGTACAAAAGAGACGTGTGTCTTGGGGGAGGAGTGATAAGCCAGTAGCTCGTAGCCTGCTAGCTCGTAGCAAAGATTTCCTGAATATTTGGATTTGCACAGCTATAAGCTATAGGCTTCAGGCTACAAGCTATACTGTCATCATGGGTGAAATTATCCAACGGATAGTGTGGTTCGCCATTGTCGCTTCCGCGTGTGCGTATGCAACGTTTCTGGTTGCAGGCAGCATTGTAAACGCGCAAGCATCGGGGGCATACGAGCCTATTCTCATTCGCGACGAACTCGCTCCGGGAGCGCACCACTTGTCGGGAATGATCATGGTACCGACCCCGTGCGATGAACTCACCGTGCGTACGGAAACTCTTTCAATCAGTACCTACGTGCTCGTATTCAATACTTGGCATGAACCCACTGTCACCTGTGCTCAAGATGAAACGCCCCGGTATTTCCGCGCGGTCCTTTTTGCTCCTGCAGCTGGCGTGCAGTTCAGCGCAACACTCGATGGTGTCGGACTCCCGATAGTTGTTTTGCCGGTCGTGAAAGGCCCGCCTCGTCAGGCACTAGTGTCCACAGAAGACGGCAGGCGAGCCAGGGCGGGCCACTAGAATCTGCGCATGATCACCAACACGAGCACGTTACAGAATGACATATCGCAGGCGAAAGGTGCCCGTAAGGCGCTGCACGCACGCCACATTCTCATTACAAAAGCCGATGGCGAACAAGAACCTTTTGATCCGGCCAAACTCGAACACTCTCTTCAACTTGCAGGAGCCTCAAGCACAATGCGTGCACGCGTCCTCTCGCACGTGATGCACGAAATGCATCCGGGAATGATGACCGAGGATATTTACCGGCATGCGTTCGAATTGTTGCGTCGCGAGGAAAAGATACCGGTCGCGGCGCGCTATTCGATCAAACGTGCGGTTTTCGCACTCGGACCTTCCGGTTTTCCTTTCGAGCAATTCCTCGCCGAGATCCTGCGCGCGCATGGATGGAAAGCGCAGACGGGAGTTGCGCTCAACGGCCGCTGTGCCCCGCATGAAGTGGACGTACTTGCAGAAAAGAACGGCAAGCGCATCGGGGTCGAGGCGAAATTCCACAATGATGCGGCAGGTAAAACCGATATCAAAGATGCGCTCTATGTGCACGCGAGGTACGAGGACCTGCGGGTCACTCCCGAGGCTTCTTCGCATGTCGATGAGGGTTGGCTCGTCACCAACACACGCTTTACTAGGAACGCGATCCGTTACGCCCAGTGCAGCGGACTCAAACTCATCGGATGGGATTATCCGCGGACGCGCGGACTACTCGCGCTCATTGAAGAAGCCCGCGTGCACCCTCTGACCTGTCTTACCACTTTGACCGATACCGAGAAGCGCCGGCTCTTGGAGCAGAAGGTCGTTCTGTGCAAACACGTGAGCGCGCCGCATATCCTCCGGGAATTCGGAATCAAGCCGGATCGCATTCCCCGTGTCCTGGATGAGGCAAAGCAGTTGTGCGGCATCTGATGGGCAACAGGTAGCAGTGAACAGGCACCTGTGTATTTCCTGTTTACCGGCGCCTGGTGCCTGTATACTGAACACATGGATGCGCAATTCATGGACCCCACGATCGTGATGTTCGGCAAGCTTCTTCTTGCGATGTTTTTGGGTGGCGTCATCGGTACCGAGCGAGCGGTTCTGGCAAAACAATCCGCTGGCACGCGCACTTTTGGCCTCGTCTCTCTGGGCGCATGTCTTTTCGTCATCACGGGCAATTATGTCGATACTGCTTACCTCGGAGTGCTTAATTTCGACCCTATGCGCGTCGCCGCGGGCATCATTATGGGCATCGGATTTCTCGGGGGCGGCATCATCGTGTTCCGTGGGGACGCGGTGCATGGCGCGACAACCGCGGCAGGTCTCTGGATCGCCGCCGGTGTCGGTATCGCGTTAGGTTTCGGTATGTATGCCGTAGCTATTTTCGCGACTGTCCTCTCGCTTTTGATGTTCACCGGCATGTGGTACCTCGAAAATCGATTCAAGCACTGGTTCAGCGAACATGGCCCCGACGCGCGACCCGACGATGCTCAAAAGCCACATAGGGCGGAGTGATATACCCCATGAGATAAGAAACCGATTCTACAAGAAATACGTGAAAGTATTTATCTCACGGGGTATACTCATGCGATGCCGAAGGGGTACCAAAAAAGAACTCGAAATCTCTATGATCCGAATGCTTCGGAACCGTTCCGGGTGAGCCGCAGCAAGATAGACCTCTTCCATGAGTGCGAGAGATGCTTCTACCTTGACGTGCGCCTTGGGATACCTCGTACGAGCTTTCCTGCATTCACGCTCAACAATGCCGTCGATGAGCTTATGAAGCGTGAATTCGATACGCACCGAGCAAAGAATGAGGCGCATCCTTTGATGAAGCACTACAAGATCGACGCGGTGCCATTGAAAGACCCGCGCCTGGAGGAATGGCGTGATGCTCTGCGCCGCGGCATCCAGTACCATCACAAACCGACGGGCATCATTTTCCGCGGTGGAGTAGACGACATCTGGGTCAACTCCCAAAACGAGCTGATCGTTGTCGACTACAAGGCGACCAGCAAGAAAGAAGAAGTGAACATCGATGGATACTGGCAACAAGGCTATAAACGCCAAGTCGAGATCTATCAGTGGCTTTTGCGCGGCATCGGAGAAAAAGTTTCTAAGATTGCATATTTCGTCTACGTAAACGGCAAAAGCGACGCGAAAGCATTTGACGGCAGGCTCGAATTCGAGGTGAAAATAATCCCGCACGAAGGCGATACTTCCTGGATTGACCCACTGGTAGGAGAGCTCGCGGGATGCCTCAGAAGCGAGGAGGTCCCGAAGCCGAATCCGACATGCGAATATTGCGGCTACCGCGAAGCAGCCGGAAAGGAACTACAGGCTCGGATGGGAACCGCGAAGAAAGCATCGGCTGAAAAATCATCCACGAGTACTCTGGGCATATAAACTATATTCTTATTCGCGCGAATAAGCACATAAGGACTATGGAAAATAAAACATTTACCGATAAAGTCCGCGATATCGTGCGCAAGATTCCGAAGGGGAAGTCGATGACATACAAGCAGGTAGCGACCAAAGCCGGGAATCCCAAAGCCGCGCGCGGCGTCGGCGCCATCATGCGTTCCAACTACAACCGCGACATCCCGTGCCATCGAGTCGTCCGTTCGGATGGCAGATTGGGCAGCTATAATCGAGGTGGGACCGAACGCAAACGAGAGCTCTTGACCAGAGAAGGCGCACTGTAAACTTAAGCGAAGAGAATGTTCTTGAACTGCCAAGGGTCTGATTTGTCGATGTCCTCCGGGAAAAGGGTTTCGCGGCCTAGAAGGGGGGTCCAGTCACTATATGCGCCGACCATGGCACCCATGTAGGGCTCGATGACTTCCATGACGCGTTCGAAATCCATTTCGTCGGCTTCGACGACTCCCTCGCGTGGGTGTTCGATCGCCCACACCATGCCGCCCAAGACACCGGCCGTCACTTGCAACCCCGTCGCGTTTTGGTAGGGAGCAAGTTTTCTCGTCTCTTCTATTGTGAGACGTGATCCGTACCAGTAGGCGCCTTTCTTGTGTCCCATCAGGAGGACCCCGAGTTCATCCATACCGCTTTTGATATCGTCCATAAGAATGTACTGTTCTTTTTGCAACTCCGAATTTCTGCCAAAACATTCTTCGATCGAAAGGATCGACGCGTCGCACGAACGATATGCGTAGTGGACGGTCGGACGAAAGAGCACCTTGCTGTTTTTGTGGATACTAAAGTAATCGGCGAGAGAGACGGATTCATTGTGAGTCACGGCACGTCCGAGGAAAGAGCCGTGCTCGGGCGTCCACGTACGCACCAGTGTGCGGGCACCAGGCTGGTCGAGGTAGATCGCAGCCCCGCAGCCGTACTTGTGCCGGTGACCGTTCTTGGGAAAATACTTTTCGTGCGTGCCCCAGCCCATTTCGCACGGCTGGCAAATACCTTCCGAATGGAACCCGGAGACCGACCATGTGTTCTCGAAACGGCCGGTTTTTCTCGGCTTGTTCGAAACTTGCGAGTCATACTCCGCGATGTGAACGACCTTCACGCCGAGGCTTCGCATGAGAGTGGCCCATTCTATACGGGTTTTCGGCTTCTTCGTTTTGAAGCGGATATCGCGGGCGATATTGAGGAGCGCGCGCTTCACGAAATGCGAAACGATGCCCGGGTTGGCACCGTGCGTCGATACGGCTGTCGGGCCTTTCCCCAGTCTTTTCTTTGCCGCGAGCAGGGTTTCGCGCAGGCCATAATTTGAGCGCTCGGTAATGGAAAGATTCGGGTCGGTATATCCGCCAAGCCACGGTTCCACGACTGTATCGAGGTACAAAATATTGCGCTCGCGGCAATATTCTATGAGCGCCACCGAGGAGACATCGACGGAGAGGTTGAGAAGGAAGTCGCCCGGGCTTAAATAGGTGTCGAGTACTTGCTGGTAGTTGTCGGGTATGAGCGGTTTCAAGGCGAAAGGAATACCTTCTTCTCGTGCGATGTCGCGACCGAGGTTGTCTGCGACGATAATGCTTATGTTTTTCTTGTCTATGCCGATGTGGCGGAGTATGAGGGGCAGCACCCCTTGCCCGATTGAGCCAAAACCCACGATCAGTAATTTTCCGGAAAACGTCACATGAATTTTGTGTACATCACGACGTGCGGTAGTTTTCCTTTTGCCACCGGACATTTTATTTTTCATATGAATGAAATAGTACTGGTAAGCAAGTAATTGTAAATGGTCTGCTTCTCTATCTGTGCAATAGACGAGTAGCCGGTAAGATCAAAACATGTACAATAAATGAGTGGCACGACAGATTAAAAACGGGCGAAGGATCGGGAATGAAGTGAACGGCAACGGAAACGGAATGCACGAGCCTTACACCAAGGCAAAATTTCCAGGAAAGCTTGTGATACTTGGCTGCGGCTCCATCGGACAAGGTATTCTTCCGATGCTCTTGCGGCACACCGATATTACATCGGGGCGAATGAGGATCATTACGGCGGATGAGTGGGGAAGATCTATTGCCGATCAATACGGGATAGAATTTATCATTAATCCGCTGACTCCCGCTAATTATGTGCAGGTGCTCAAACAGCATCTTTCCGCCGGCGATTTTTTGCTGAATCTTTCTGTTGATGTCTCATATGAAGATCTTCTCAAGTTATGCCAAAAAATCGGCGTGCTGTACCTCGACACTTCAGCCGAGTTTTGGCCCGGCTTTTCCGCCGATCATTCCCTGCCGGTGGAGCAGCGCACCAACTATGCGTATGATAACGACTTTCGAGCATTGCAAAAAAAATATACGAACGGAACAACCGCGATCATAAACCACGGTGCGAATCCTGGACTGGTGTCCCATTTTATCAAAGCGGCGCTGCTCGATGTTGCACGCGACGTGAACAGAAAAACCGCTCTGAAGGTCCCGTCCAACCGTGAGGGATGGGCTCGTCTTATGCGATCACTGAACATACGTGTCGTACAAATAGCAGAACGTGACACGCAGGTAACGCCGATATTCAAGCGATCAAATGAATTTGTGAACACATGGTCGATCGAAGGTTTCTTGAGTGAGGCCGTGCAGCCTGCAGAGTTCGGGTGGGGTGTGCACGAAAAAGAATTGCCCACCGATGGCCACCTTCATAGTAATGGCGCCAACAAAAGAATTATCTATCTCGATAGGCCCGGTGGACAAATGCAGGTACGTTCGTGGACACCCCGAGAGGGGGCATTCCACGCCTTCCTCATTACGCATGAAGAAACGATGACTACGTCAAGCTATTATACGGTCGTGGAAAACGAGGAGGTCGTGTTCAGTCCCACGGTTATGTACGCATACCACCCCTGCGACGATGCGGTGCTTTCACTGCACGAGTACGCGTGGAACAACTGGCGGCAGCCACAGACAAGGCGCCTCATTATCGACGATATAGAGCGCGGTTCTGATGAGCTCGGAGTCCTCCTAATGGGACACAAAAAACGTTCATATTGGTACGGTTCGGATCTCTCCATAGCTCAGGCGCGCGAACGTGCTCCGAATCAGAACGCTACCACCATGCAAGTCGCAGCGGGTGCCCTTGCCGGACTTATTTGGGCTCTTGAGAATCCACGGCGCGGCATCTGCGAGCCGGAGGATCTTGACTACGAACGTGTTCTCGACATCGCGATGCCCTACCTCGGTACCGTGCACGGCAAATATACCAATTGGACACCGCTTCATGACCGCAAGAATCCTTTGTTCCCTCAGGATGTCGACGCAGACGACTGCTGGCAGTTCAAGAATTTCCGCGTTACATGATGAGATGTGCATGAAGTCCTTCGTATACAAAAACGTACGACGCAAGAAAGGATTGGCAGGGGACGGACTTTTTGCGATAAACGACATCCGCGCAGGGGAGCTCGTTGTTGATTTCTCGACAGGTCCGGGAACGTATCTCCCGACTCCAGAAGCAGATGTTTTGTACGAAGAGGGGAATGATTACATGCTCCAAGTGGATGACGATCTGTTTTTCGCAGCGGCAGACAAGCACGAGCTCGAAGATGCGGATTTTATCAATCATTCGTGTGAGCCAAATTGTGGCGTGCGGGGATCTCTGCAGATAGTAGCCATGTGTGATATCAAAACAGGAGAAGAAATAACTTTCGATTACGCCATGAGCGAATCGTCCGACTTTCAGATGCAGTGTCGGTGCGGAGCACGCACCTGTCGGAGCATAATTACAGGCAATGATTGGAAGAGCCCCATTTTGCAAAAGCGGTATTCCGGTTATTTTTCTGATTACTTACAGAAAAAAATGGTCAAAGATCCACGGGCAAGTTAATGTAACAACATGGGTGAGAAGCATGGAGATGTGAAAATAGAAGCCTCGTGGAAAGAGGCGCTGAAAGATGAGTTTGGACAGGAGTATTTCAAGAAGCTCCGGGAGTTCGTCAAAGAAGAATACCAACACGCCATTGTGTACCCGCCACCGAAGAACATTTTCCGCGCATTCGAGCTATGTCCGTTCGATAAGGTGGAAGTCGTGATACTCGGGCAGGACCCGTACCACGGTCCCAAGCAGGCAAATGGCCTCTGCTTCGCGGTGAGCGAGGGCGTGCCGCTGCCGCCGTCGTTGCAGAACATCTTCAAAGAGCTTTCAGCAGATTGCTCTTTGCCCTTCGAAGCCTTGGCGAAGAAGGGTGGTAGTCTCGAACATTGGGCCAAGCAGGGAGTACTCCTCTTGAACGCGACACTTACCGTTCGCGCACGCACGGCTGGTTCGCATCAGGGAAAGGGATGGGAAGAGTTTACCGATGCCGTCATCCGCAAGCTATCGGAAGAGCGCGAAAATCTCGTCTTCATCCTCTGGGGCAACTACGCTAAAGCGAAGGGCGCCCACATCGACCGCACCAAGCACCTCGTGCTCGAATCCGCCCACCCCTCGCCCTTTTCAGCCACCCGCTTCTTCGGCTCCAAACCCTTCAGCAAAACCAACGCCTACCTCGAAGCCCACAACAAGAAACCCATTGATTGGTTGTAACCAATCGAAAACTGTCTCTCAACCCAGCAGGTTAAACCTGCGGTTGAAATATGGCTAATATTCAGGAGAATATTCCTTATGATATTCAGTGGCGTCTTGCAGCATCTGCATAAGTGAAGGTAGCCTGTCATAATAATCTCGAATGCCGGTTCCTGTGATTTTTGTCGTCAAACTCTCTCCGCCAACGAACGATATCGCGCTGGAAAATTGGTATTCGGAAAGTTGTTTTTCCGCGGCAACGAGATCTCGAGCGCCCTCTCTCCATTTTGGCTGAAAGAGTTCTATCGGGTTGAGCAAGACGTACGGGACTACGCACTTGAGGTACCTGTCGTCGTCGATGTGTTTGGCTTTATAGGTACCGGCGAAGAGCGCTCCCGTTCGAGCACTGCGTGAATTGAAGTACATCGTGTACGCGGTGAATACCTTCTGCATGAACTTCGCTATCCCGCCGTCGACCAACTGCTTTACCACGAGGTGAACATGACTTGGCATTAGGCAATAGACCGCCATATCGACGAGGGGATCGCCGCGGTCGTCCTTTTCGGCTAAGATGGATCGTAGGTCGAGGTTGAAGCGACTGGACATCGCTTCCGATTTCCTTCCGTTGCTCGTGTAGAGTAAAGCGAGAAAGCGCTCGTAATCCCGCGTATGCCGAAAGACGACGCGCTTATCAACGCCTCTGTTGTAACAGTGGTACCACTCGTCGGTCACGCAGGGGGCACGTGTTGCCATGTCTCCAATTATAGCGCTCTTTCAGCCGCAGGTTTAACCTATTAACCTATGGAGTTCAGCCGCTAGACACGTAAGAGATTCAATAATTTGTCTTTGTGCAAATGCGGGCCGATGATGGCGAGGTTCAGTAGATCGGTGCGAAAGATGTCTTGGGCGACGCGTTGGATGTCGACGGCGGTGACTTTGTCGACCCCTTTGATTATCTCCTCGAGAGAGCGGATGCGGCCAAGGTTGATGAGGGAAGTGGCGGCGTTTTCGGCGATGTGGTCGCTCGTTTCGAGCGCGAGGGTCATCGTGCCTTTGATATACGACTTCGCTTTTTCAAGTTCGGCGGCCGCAACCTTTACCCGCTTTATTTTACGGAATTCTGCAAGAATGGTCTCTATGGTTTTTTCCAGCTTGCCATGTTCCACCCCCGCCTGCACCACAAAATATCCCGTGTCAGGGTATTTGTCCGCCGATGCATGTACGGAGTAGGCGAGTCCGCGCTTTTCACGCACTTCGAGGAAAAGCCGGCTGCTCATTCCACCACCGAGGATAGTTGCGAGTACCGCAAGGGCGAACTCGTCTTTGTGCAGGTATGGGTACGCTGGCACACCGAGCATGAGCTGTGTTTGGTCGGTCTTCTTTTCTTTTATCGAGATACGCGGCTCTTCTTGCGTCGAGGCAAACGGAATATATGTCGGTGCGACAGCCTTTTTTATATGCCCAAACTCGCGTTTGATTTTCGACAGGATTTTGGGAGTGGAGAACGATCCGGCTACGCAAACGACCGTGTTGGCGGGGGTATAATTTCTTTTCAAGTACGTGGCAAACTCTTTGCGCGAAAAACTGCGGATGTTTTCCTTCGGGCCAAGGATGGTGCGACCAAGCGGGTGTTCGATGCCGAAGATGAGTGCATCAAACACGTTGTCTATCGTGCGCATCGGCATGTCTTCATACATGTCTATCTCCTGAATGATAGCTCCGCGCTCTTTGGTGATCTCTTTTGCGGGCAGCAGGGAATTGAGAAAGATATCGCTTATCACATCCAGTGCCGTGTCGAGATATCGAGAGCTGACTTTTGCATAGTAAGCAGTTCGCTCTTTTGACGTGAAAGCATTGTAGACGCTTCCTATCGAATCAAGCTCCTCGCTGATAGCTCGAGCACTTGGCCGCTTCTTCGTGCCTTTGAAAAACATATGTTCCAAAAAGTGCGCCAGCCCGTTCTCGTGGGTATTCTCATACCGCGAACCGGTGCCAGTCATCACCACGACCGTCGCCGTTTCCGCGCCTGCCATCGGAGCAAGCACCACCCGCAGCCCGTTCTTTAATGTGTGGACGTTGTACTTCATTTGCAAGAGCATAGTACCTTTCACTCTGTTGCACAAATGGCTCAAACACGTTACTTTTACTCAAATGACGATAAACGAGATACGAACGAAATACCTTGAGTTTTTCTCCTCCAAAGGAGGATCCGCCTCCGGCGGAAAGGCACGCGGACACACCATCATTCCGAGTGCGCCTATCGTGCCGCAGAACGACCCGACGACGCTTTTCACTGGCTCGGGCATGCAGCCGCTGGTGCCGTATCTCCTCGGAGAGCCGCATCCGAAAGGGAATCGCTTGGTCAATAGCCAAAAGAGTTTTCGCGCGGAGGACATCGAGGAGGTAGGCGACAACAGGCACACGACGTTTTTCGAAATGCTCGGCAACTGGTCGCTCGGCGATTATTTCAAGAAAGAGCAGCTGCCGTGGTTTTTTGAGTTTCTTACGGATGAGATTGGTCTCGATCCCAAGAATCTGTATGTCACCGCCTTCATCGGTGATGAGAAGAATAACGTGCCGCGTGACACCGAATCGGCGGAGGTTTGGCAACAGTTGTTTGCCGGCAAAGGCATCGAAGCTGAAATTACCGAAATTGGATCTGAGCAAGACGGCTATCGACTTGGCATGACAGGGCGCCTGCCTGCCGGCAGGCAGGGTCGTATCTTTTATTACGATGCGAGAAAAAACTGGTGGAGCAGAGCTGGAGTGCCGGAGAACATGCCGGCAGGGGAGCCGGGTGGGCCGGACTCGGAAGTATTCTATGACTTTGGAACCCCCCACGACCCGAAGTTCGGCGCTGAATGTCATCCAAATTGTGATTGCGGTCGCTTCCTTGAGATCGGCAACTCGGTTTTTATGCAATACATAAAACAAGCAGACGGTTCCTTCACGCTCCTTCCGAAGCAGAATGTAGATTTTGGTGGCGGGCTCGAGCGCATCGCCGCTGCCGCACAGGGGAATCCGGATGTATTTGCCATTGATGTCTTCGCCGATACCATCGGCCTCCTCATCCATTTCTCCGGTAAGGAATATACCGACAGTCGCTACCAGAGAAGCTTCCGTATCGTGGCGGATCACATGCGTGCGGCAACCTTCATGCTCGAGGCCGGTGTCCGGCCGTCCAACACCGACCGTGGCTATGTATTGCGTCGCCTGCTCCGCCGCGCGGCGCAGCATGCACAAAAGCTCGGAGTGGAACACGGCGAAGGGAAGGACAGCATGCTGGTGAAGTGTGCAGTGGAATTCATCGAGAAATACAAACAGGCGTATCCGGAATTGCAGAGCGAAGATGTCTACGAAACCACAACCGACGAGATATGGAAAGAGGAGAAGCAGTTCGCACATACTCTCGAAGACGGGATGAAAGAATTCGAGAAAGTCGCGAAGGCGGGGCATATCTCGAGCGACGATGCGTTCGTGCTTTTTACTACGTTCGGATTTCCTTTTGAAATGACGCTCGAGCTGGCGCATGAGCGGGGGATAGATGTGGATGAAGATGGGTTTGCTGCCGCCATGAAAAAGCACCGTGAACTCTCACGCGCTGGCAGCGAGCAGAAATTCAAAGGCGGGCTCGCCGATACTTCGGAAAAGACTACCCGCCTGCACACCGCTCACCATCTGCTTCTCAAAGCACTCCAAGTCGTTCTCGGCCCCTCCGTGAAGCAGCGAGGAAGTAATATAACGCAAGAGAGACTACGCATCGATTTTTCATACAGCTCGAAGATGACCGTGGAGCAAGTGGCGCAAGTGGAGGAAATCGTTAATGAGAAGATCGCCGAAGCACTGCCAGTCATTCGTTCAACGATCCCAAAAGAAGAAGCGGAGAAGCTTGGTGCGGAGCACGAATTCGGCGCCAAGTATCCTGATATGGTTTCGGTCTACTCGCTCGGGCCGGTAGGCGCGACAATGGATGATCCGCAATTCGACAAGGCCTTCTCAATAGAATTCTGCGGCGGCCCACATGTGTCGAACACGTCCGAACTAATAGGAACATTCAAAATACAGAAAGAAGAAGCGGTCGCTGCTGGCATTCGTCGCATCAAAGCTGTTTTGCAGTAAACAGTAAATAGGCACCGGGCAACAGGGGTTCAATTCAAGCTGTTCACTGCTAACTGCTCACTGCAAACTTCCTGCTGTTATACTTATTCGATGTTCAGCATACATCTCGGCGGAAAACACGAGAAGGTTATTGCCGTTGCGGATATCGGGAGCGGGAGCGCCGGCTTTGCGGTGCTCGCAGTGCGCGCTACGGGACCTGCAACTATTCTTGCGGCTGACCGCTCGATTTTGGGGATAGAAGAGCGCACCAAGGAACAGCTCATCGTGGGAATCGGGCAGATGCTCTCTGACGTGGGAACGAAAGTGCTCAAATCGTACACAGAAAGTGCCGCGGGGAAAAAACTCGGGCCGCCGCAACAAGTCTATTGCATCATCCGCGCTCCGTGGGCGCGTTCCTTCAGTGCGAACGCCGAGATCATATTTCCCCAAGAGCAGGTGATCACGAAGAAAATGATCGGCGATCTTGCAAAAGAGGCGCTTGCGAAGAACACCGCCATTGACCGCACGAACATACTGGAATCGGTCGTGATCCGTGTCGAACTGAATGGTTATGCTACGGGGAAACCTCTGGGGAAACACGCGCATGAGATACGTTCGACGACATTTGAAAGCGACTGCGAGAGTGCGATGCGAAAAGCAATTGTCGAGGGGCTCGGCACATTGCTTCCGGGCAGAAATCCCACTCTGCGATCCAGCGCGCGTGCGTTTTTAAAGATCGTGCAAGAACGTTCCGCACATCCTAGCGCCTACGTGATAATCGACATGGGGAGCGAAGCTACTACCTTCATTGCTGTCCACGACGGTATCGTTACGAACAGCGCGGTCATACCCGAAGGAGTTCGAACGATGCTTCATCGTATCGTGGGGGGAAGTGGCATGCAGGAAGAGACGCTTGCGCTTATGCGTATGGTCGTCGCGGGCTCGTGCAGCGCGGCGGCATGCGCTACGCTCAACGACGCACTCGCACGTATCGAGCCGGAACTTGTCCGCGTCTTCGGAGGAGCAATGGCCAATTTCTCTGCCACGCGCCGGCTTCCCAACACGCTCATATTATCAACCCACCCCGATATCGCACCATGGCTCGGACATTTATTTTCCCGGATCGATTTTTCGCAGTTCACCGCCACACTGCAGCCGTTCTCGGTTGAACTGCTCACATCACAACACTTGCGCGATGCGGCCGCGCCTATAGCGGGGCTTTCCCCCGATACGGGTGTTACCGTCGCTTGTGCATTTGTCAACAGCGAGGAGCAATCTGTCTGAATGTCGCCATCTGTGCGTGATATCATACATCCGATATGGCGAAAGATTATTTTCAGGACATCACGCCTCCTTCCGATGAGTCGCATCCCTCTCATCGAAGTGTGCCACCATCAGATGTCGACGCGGAAGTGATACCCATTCGTGTCGGAGAGGCACCACCTCTCCGGGGCATCCGTAGCATTTCCCCGCCTTCACGGTCACGTCCGCGAATTGGGGTTGATATGCGCGAAGTTCCTCCGGTGGGGGCCGGACTCCCACCGCCACCCTCGCGACGTTTTTCCCGCCACTGGATGTGGGCTGTCGCGGGTATTTCTCTCCTCGTTTTGTCCGGTCTGCTCCTCTTTGTATTTCGTTCAACGACGGTGACGGTGACGCCGAAATCCCACACGCTCGTTCTCAATGACACGTCCCAGTTCACGGCATATCCCGAGGCAATTGCCGTCCCCGGTACGTTATCTTATACGGTGCAAACATCCGATCTGGAGGATTCAGAAGTCGTCCCCGCACAAGGAACGACCCATGTTGAGAACAAGGCTTCGGGAAGCATAACGGTTTTTAATAACTATTCGACAGAAAGTGTGCGCCTCGTAAAAAACACCCGCTTTATGACACAGGGCGGACTGATATTCAAAGCTCCGGCAGATGTGGTCGTTCCCGGAAAGAAAGGTGCGACGCCGGGAGCCGTGGATGTCACCGTCGTCGCGGCTGAAGCAGGAGAGAAATACAATGTCGCTCCGGTTGCACGCTTCACCCTGCCAGGGCTCAAATCGAGTCCCGACATGTACGCGCATGTGTACGCAAAATCGAGCGCCGCAATGACGGGAGGACTCGTGGGCGATCAGCCGGGTACTGCTCCGGGAGCACTTGAGGCGGCAAAGGTGCTTGTGCGCAGCCGACTCGAAGCAAAAGCGCAGGATGCAGCTAGTACCGCGGCAGGTGCCACATTTGCGAGCTCCGCACAGATAACCTATCAATCGCAACCAAATACGATAGAGGCGGGAGGCGGCGTGCGCATTCATGAAAAAGCGCATATCGAGATCGTTGTTTTCCCCGCTGATCAGTTCGCACAAACCATCGCACGATCCGTTTTGACAGACGCCGATACTGCCCCTGTGACTCTTGTCCCCGGAAATGGATTTACCGAACATATTGCGACCACGAGTTTCTCCGCATTGGGGAGTGACCCCGTTCAATTTACACTCTCAGGCACCGCACAACTTGTGTGGAAAGTAGATGATTCAGCTCTTGCAAAAGCACTGATCGGTCGCGATCAGGGCGCATTTCAAACCATCGTAAGTGGTTTCCCGAGTATAGAGGAGGCACACGCACGCATAGAACCCTTCTGGAAGAGGAGCTTCCCCTCGGATCCCGACGACATCAAGATACGCATCGTCGCTCCTGTAGAACCTTAAGGGTTTGACCCCGTTAGAGGCTTCGCGTATGAGTTTCAAACATTATAAAATCGGGGAGAAGTCTTTTTGTTGGCCTCTAACGGGGTTGACGGATCGATATTGAACTGCTATATTTCGTCGCGCAGATATGACCGAACCGGAGGTTGTTATGGGAATTGTCGATGAGGCGCTTCCCAACACTCTTTTTCGTGTGAAGCTCGAAGGTCGTGAAGGTGTGTTGGCATACCTTGCCGGCAAGATGCGTCTGCACAGAATTAAAGTGCTTGTTGGTGATCGCGTTGAAGTACGCCTTGATCCGTATGGGGGTCGGGCGCGCATCATTCGAAGGTTGTAGCGGGATGAATCCCGTTAGAAGTTTCGGAAGTTTATCTCGTTGAGATGGCGAGAATGAGGGTATATGTGTCGAAAAGTTACAAACATGATAATCGAGTCGGAAGCACAAGCTTCCTACTTCTAACGGGATGAAGGTGAAATCGTCAGTAAAAAAAATATGCTCGCACTGCACCACCGTCAAGCGCCGCGGGCGTGTGTGGGTTATCTGCACAAATCCGCGACATAAGCAGCGACAAGGTTAATACGAATACACGCCATGAAAAACCTACGAATGTCTACAAATAATACGGATCCTGCATTTTATTCGCAGTCATTCGTAGATTTGAATAACTAATTCGTATATGCGTATCGCAGGTATAACAATCTCCGAAGAAAAACGCCTTGAGATAGGCTTGACTTCCATTTACGGTGTTGGCCGCCCGCGTGCCAAGATAACGCTCGGATCATTGGGAATCGATCTTGGTAAACGCCCGAAAGACTTGTCTGCGAAAGAAGAGACCTCGTTGCGCGAGGCGATTGAGAAATTCAGCGTCGAGGGCGAATTGCGACGCGATACCAGCAGCAACATCCGTCGGCTCAAGGACATCAAGTCGTATCGCGGATCGCGTCACGCGAAGCACTTGCCCGCCCGCGGCCAGCGCTCGAAGACCAATTCGCGCACCGTGCGCGGTAATGTCAGGAAGACGATGACAAGCGGCCGCCGTAAGCTTGAAAAGACATGATATATACCAATGCACTCAGGAGAGACTACGAATGGCTACGAATATGCAGTCCGCACTTTTTGAGTGCATTCGTAGTCATTCGCAGGTTTGTATAAACTAATTCGTATCATATGGGAAAGAAACGAATCATTAGAAAATCAGGAGGTATCGTCGACCAGGGACTCAAATCCCGTTCTTTGGCGCGCGTTGCCAAAAAGAATATCGTCGCAGGCACTTTGCACATCCACGCGACCTATAATAATACGAAAGTGCTCCTTTCCGACAAGAACGGTAACGCGGTCGCGTGGTCATCTTCCGGCGCCTTGGGTTTTTCGGGTGCCAAAAAAGGTACACCATTCGCCGCCGCTAAGGTGGGGGAGCTCGTGGGAGACAAGGCCGCGATCATCGGACTCAAGGAGGTAGACGTGGTCATCCGCGGAGTGGGCGCTGGGCGCGAATCAGCTTTGCGTGGATTTGCTGCCAAAGGCATCGAGGTCACGCGTATTGCCGATGACACTCCCATACCGCATAATGGTCCCCGCCCTCCCAAGCCTCGACGCGTATAGTTCGCGCACACCACAAGTAATCTATGTTGCTCATAAAATCAAAATTCAAGATCGCAAAGCGTCTCGGCGCCGGCATTTTTGAAAAAACGCAGTCGCAGAAATTCGCGCTCTCGGAAGCGCGCTCTCCCGCAAAGAAGAGCCGCGGAGGTCGTGGTGGTGGTGGCGATTATGGACGACAGCTTCTGGAAAAACAGCGCGTGCGCTTTACCTACGGGATCTCGGAGCGGCAGCTTTCCAACTACGCCGAGACTGCATTCGCCGAGGCCGATCCTTCGGCTAGCCTCTATCGCGCTCTGGAGATGCGTGCCGACGGCGCCGTCTATCGGGTAGGATTCGCTTCGACTAGACGCGCGGCGCGCCAGATGACTTCCCACGGTCACATTACGATCAACGGGAAACGTATTACCACACCCTCCTACCGTGTGCGCAAAGGAGATGTGATCGCAGTGCGTGAGGGAAGCCGTCAAAGCCCGCTTTTTAGCGGTCTTGCGGAAAATAAAGCTGAGAATTCGCGGGCCGTTCCGCAATGGCTCAATGTCGATATCAATCTTCTGAAGGCAGAAGTTATCGGCGAACCTACGTACAATGCGGTAGAGGTCGGCCTCGATTACCCAACAGTGTTTGAGTTTTACAGCAGATAATGCTATACTTCCCGCACTTTTGCGTTCGGACGCATTTTTTATTTACTAGCCCCTAGACCGTACCTTTTATGTCAGATTACCACATTGCACTTCCCAGCAAGCCCCGCGTTGTTTCCGAGTCCGAGCGCGGAGGCACCTATGAGATAGACGGCCTCTACCCGGGGTACGGCTATACCTTGGGCAACTCACTGCGCCGCATTATCCTCTCCTCGCTTCCGGGCGCTGCGGTCACGCACGTAAAGATCCCGGGAGTCGCGCACGAGTTCTCCACTATCGAGGGCATTAAAGAAGATGTGGTCACTATTCTCCTCAATATTCGCAAGATCCGCCTCAAGCTTCTCACTGATGAATCCCAAAGCATCACGCTTTCTGTCAAAGGCCCCAAGGAAGTCACGGCGGCTGATCTCAAATTGCCGGGACAAGTCGAGATCTTGAATCCTGAACAGCATATTGCCGATGTCACCGGTAAGACCAATCTTGAGATCGAGTTGCGCGCGGAGCGCGGACTGGGCTATATCGCCAAGGAGGCTCATCAGAAAGAACGTGTGGAGATCGGCACCATCGCGCTCGATGCGATCTTTAGCCCTATCCGCCGCGTCAATTACGAAGTTGAGAACATGCGTGTCGGGGATCGGACTGACTTTAACCGCTTACGTATCGTTATCGAGACCGATGGCACCTTAGCCCCCCGCGAAGCGCTCGAGAAAGCGATCGAAACCATGATCCACCAGCTCAAGGCGGTCGTCGGATTCAAAGAAGATGAGGTGCCCGAATCGATGATGGGCGCGCCCGAGAGCGGACGAACAGGCGTTAGGGAAGAAAAAGGCGCCGCCTTGGATGCGGAGACCCTGAAAACCCGCATCACGGAATTGAGCATGCCGCAGCGGGTAGAGATGGCGCTCGACAACGCCTCAATACGCACCGTAGGAGGACTTGTGCGTAAGCGCGAGGATGACCTCTTGGCGATCGAAGGCCTGGGCCAGAAAGGTTTGCAGGATATCAAACGGGCACTTTCCAATATGGGTCTTACACTCCGTTCGGACAAGTAACATGAGACACCATCAGAAAAACAGAAAATTGGGTCGCGAGAAAGGGCAGCGCACTGCGCTGCTGCGCTCGCTTGCGCGCTCACTCGTGTTGCAAGAGGGCATCACAACGACCATTGCAAAGGCAAAGGAGCTGCGTCCCTTTGTCGAGCGCCTTGTCTCGACCAGTAAGAAAAACTCTCTTGCATCTCGCCGCAGTATTGCCTCCCGCATGGGCGGCGCGCCGGACGTAGTGAAGAAACTCCACGACACACTGGCAGAGCGCTACGCGAAGCGCGCGGGCGGCTACACGCGCATCATCCGCTTGGGGCGTGTCGGTAAGCGGGCAATAGAGTCAGCGCGCATCGAATTTGTGAAATAATACTATGGATATCAAAGACACATCAAAAGAGACATATAGTATAGACGCAGCAGGTCGCACGCTTGGCCGTGTCGCTTCCGAAGCCGCAAAAGCTTTGATGGGAAAGACGCGCCCCGACTACACTCCCAACAAAAATTCTGATGTGAAAGTGACGGTACAGAACGCTGCAAAGCTCTACATTCGCGAGCGAAAGCGAGTGCAGAAAATATACACAACGTATTCCGGGTATCCCGGCGGTCAGAAGCGGGAGAGTCTCGCATCGCTCAATGCGCGCAAGCCGGGTGAAGCGCTGCGACGCGCGGTCGCACGAATGCTTCCCCGCAATACTATGCATACGGCACGGATGAAAAATTTAGCCGTTACTGAGTGAGTATTTACTATGGCAAAAGAAACACACTACACAGAAGCAGTCGGGCGCCGCAAAACGGCGACCGCGCGCGTGCGTATCTCCGAGGCGAAGAGCCCTTCGATGATGGTCAACGGCAAGACCGCGGCAGAATATTTCCCCCTTGAGCAAATGGTGAAAACAGCATTCGCCCCTATGCAGATGCTCGGTGCCTCGTATGCGGTATCGGCACGGGTTCATGGCGGTGGCCACAAAGCGCAGGCAGAAGCGGTGCGTCACGGCCTCTCGCGCGCTATGACAGAGCTCGTGCCGGAGCAGCGCAAGGATCTCAAAGTCCGCGGCTTTTTGAAGCGCGACCCGCGTGCCAAAGAGCGCAAAAAGTTCGGCCTCAAAGCTGCTCGCCGCGCGCCGCAGTGGTCAAAACGATAGTTCTTCAGATTGAGCTCGCGGGTCTGTGCACGACAACGTTGAGCTCCCCCGAGTGCTGCGGGTAACGGCCTCGGGGTTTCTTTTGCATAACCTCAGATACATATTGCACTCCTTCACGATGAAGGAGCATGCGGATATCCAACATTAATAGGGGCGTCAAAGGTTCTCGGACAGCACAGGAATACGCGATACGGTTCGCGTATATGATCA